>ERZ1047472.72-NODE-72-length-98030-cov-13.093024_pt1 | contig 98030 bp, 84 predicted proteins | sample MGYA00383095_ERZ1047472 | MGnify/ENA primary metagenome ERZ1047472 (study PRJEB29581, sample SAMEA5548365) | metagenome | biome: marine; feature: coastal; material: water | depth 1 m | study: Short-term variability in the microbial, nano- and picoplankton dynamics... | reverse complement strand
AATGCATATCTGGATTTTCAGAACAAAAATCAAAAATCTTTTCACCAGCATAATACCCCATAGTTTCCAATAACATTATGGTCTTTGATTTTATGTCTTCTCCATCTGGGAATTTAACATATAGTGAAGCTGCACTGTAATTGATATCACCACCATCAGCTAATTCTATCTTAACATGAGTGAATGTTGAATACTCATTTTCTTCAAATAGAGAGTGTATGTGTATGTGATGATCTTTTGTAATCCACACAGGCTCCTCATTTTCATAAAGCAGATTTACCTCTTCATTATTCTTTAATCCAAAAAGTTCAACTACTTTAAAATCTCTATTTCTTAAAAATATAGCAGCCTTTTCAAAACCTACAGAACTAATTCCAATATGGTTAGTTACTTTAAAATATCCAAAAAAATGTATCATATGTTTTTAAACAGTTGAGCTTTAATATGCAGACAATAAATTAAATTTTAAAATTATGGTTTTTTATATAGATTCACTTAATAATTCTAATAAATCCTCCCCAAAATAGTTCGACTTCGCTCCCTTCTGCTCCACTTTTTATTCCCAAGAATAATTTTTCATTAAATTTGCTGAAAATTAAAAATACAGAAATTGAGGCTAAAAATGCTTTGTCAAAGGCAAATAAAAAATGGTGGGGATTTTGGAAATAAAATCTAAATAATAGGCATATACATAATTGATACAAGATACTTAAAAATATAAATCATAATATATTTTGTGATTAAAAGATAAAATTTAAAAGATATGGAACAGTTAGATATGTTTTTACCAACACCTAATTATAACGAAACTATTAAAATAAATAATGGTGAATATATCTATATACCTAATTTTTACAGTAAACAGACAGCCGACACCTATTTAAAACGATTAATAAGTGATATTAAATGGAAGCAAGAATCCATGAATATGTATGGTAAGCAAATTCCATTTCCAAGGCTTACATCATGGTATGGCGATAATGACAAACCATATAGTTTCTCTGGGATTACCTTGCAGCCTCACGCATGGAGTCCGGGCTTATCTAAAATAAAATCAGATATAGAATCTAAAGCAAAAGTGATTTTTAATAGTGTTCTGTTAAATCGCTATCGTGATGGTAACGACTCTATTTCATGGCACACCGATGCTGAAAAAGAGTTGGGTAAAAACCCGGTAATTGCCTCTGTAAATTTTGGTGCAGAACGGAAGTTTCAATTAAAACACATTAAAACGAATGAAAAAATTGAAATAATTTTAAAGCACGGTAGTTTACTTATAATGCTTGGCGAACTACAACATTTTTGGAAACACCAAATACCAAAAACAAAAAAAGTGATTGGTGAACGTATTAATTTAACATTTAGAGTAATAAAATAAGAAAAAGATTATGGCGTATGGTTTTAGACTTCCGGTTCTTACAGACTTAACTATAGAGCAACAAGCGGTTTTAAACGAACCCAATGCTATTGCAGTTTCTGGTGGTCCAGGCACAGGAAAAAGTGTGGTTTCTTTATGGCGACATATACAAAATCATAGTATGAAAAGGCGCAATAGCTTACTGCTTACATATACAGTTTCATTAGAGGCGTATTTAAAAGCTACTGCAAAGTCTGAAAACATCGATGCCGGTAGAAACGTAAGTAGAACTTATAGATGGACAACCGATCAAAGAATAAATAATAGAACAACTGCTCAATTCGATGAAATTATTATTGATGAAGCACAAGATGTAAATCGTCGTATATACGAGACTATTGACTCGTTAACTAAAATGGTCTCTTATTCAGCAGATGATAACCAAATATTATTCCCAAATAGAGCGACTTCAGAGGAACAATTACAAGAACTCTTTAATAACCGTAGATTCACTTTAAACGCAAATTATAGAAATACTTATGAAGTGATGCATTTTGTTCGCTCATTATTCCCACAAACTATAATTTCAAACGGACAGTCTAATGGTGAAAAACCGAAATTAATTTGTAGTGACGGCATTAATGAGAACCAAATACAAATTATTAAAGACGTAATTGATGAATTTCATAATAATATAAATAATATCGCTGTTTTGGTGCCATTAGAAAATCATGTGCGTTATTGGCATAATGAATTACAAAATAGTGGTTATACATGTAGTATGTATGTAAATACAGAGGAAGAAATTAATACTATAGAAAATATTCACGTTACCACATACAAGTCTTGTAAGGGTCTAGAGTTTGATACCGTTATAATACCTTATTTTAATAAGTACCAAGATTTTATAGACAATTTTAATGTGGTTACAGAAAAAGACTATTACGTTGTATTTACAAGAACGAAGAGAAATTTAATCTTAATAGATCACAGACCAACTGTAAATGGTAATTCGAGCATTCCTTTTATCCAAAATCAAATACGTAATGGTATTGTTGAGGTAGATAAAAGGTATTTAAAAACTATAGAAGACGATGACCATCTTCCTTTTTAAAAAGTAAAAAAATGAAAAACAAGTATTATATACATCTAAACACCAATTCACTACCTCATTATTTAGTGGATGGCATTATTCGTCCAGCAAACCTGATAAAAAATAGGGAACATGATTTCCAGAGCAATAGTGGTAATCAAATTATTTTGTCCTTAAAAAAATGGAATAAAACAAGCGATTGTTCTATTGAAGTGGTTTTAAATAATGATGAAGATAAAGCTCTTGAACAAATGTCAACAGATTTTTTTTTATGCCACACAGCTATACCAATATCGCGTATAAAAACCATTAATTTTGAGGATAAAGACAAAGCCGATACGGTAATCTGGAATATTAATAGAACAGTAGCGTTTGTACCTAACTGGTCAATAAACTATACAAATAAAGAGGATAACGAAATAGCTAAAGAGTTTCCATTTACACATAACACTAAAAGAAATCAAACTAAAGAATTAGAAGTCATGCTAAAACGCTTTGATCGTTTATTAGGTGGTTTGGCATTTCTAAAAGTTAGTGCAGCTATAAATTCTGAAAATCAAATTAAATTTTCTGAAAGTTATTTTTCAACATTGGCATATTTCAATAAAAGAATAGCATCTGATATTGAAAAAAATAATATGGTTATAGATGATCGGTTCCATGAAATTTTTAAAGGAGATTCAAGGATTTTTAATTACCTAACAAAGCAAATTAACACGCCTCTCATCGAGGATGTATCAAAACAAGAAAATCTTCAATTAAAGTCAAATTTTGGAGTAATAAATTTAAATAATCTACCTAAAAATTCACTAACATTTAAGTTAGCCATTTTAAAATCATTTGGCAAAGACAGTTCTAAAAGTGTAGAAGATTTAATTGATAGCTTACTTTCAAATCTTGAGGAAAATATCAGTGAAGAAATAACTTTAATTTATGGGTTGTATTTTGGTTATAACACTTTAAGGAATTATTATAAACTTGAAGATAAGAAAATCCAGGTAAAATTTGATTTAAATACAAAAATCGATTTTTACACACTTGAATCCATATACCAATATGCATTTCACAACAAAACTATTAGTAATGATTTTGATTATTTGAGTATTAATTTTCTATCTAGTCAATCTATCCCTAAAAAGAACCCGAAGTATAAATATATAAAGGTTTTAAGTGATTACTATCCGTACAAAAAAGTGAATTATAAACTTCAGAAATCTAACATTATTGATGCCTTAATAAAAGAAGTCTCAAAATGGTTTCCGACTGAATTATTTACAATAGATAATAATAAGTTATCAGATAAGTTAAACACACTCATAAATCCTAAACTGAATAGTTTAATCGAAAACGTTAGGTCAGATAGCGAAGCACTTTATCAAATAAAGGACGATGAAAAACTTAGTAGAAAGACAGACAAAACTGATGAGTTAAAGGATGAAACCAAATCGAAAGAAACAGTTTTAAGTACAAATGTTTTTGAGCCTGTTAAAGAAGAAAGCAGAACAAATGAAGAACACAAAGAAAAGCCACTAAATGGGGGTGTCGATTTATTTAGTACTGTAAATAAACCGAATCTTGAAACTGAAGTTAACTCAAATTTAAATGAGAAATCCAAATCAAAAAGCAGAGTTTATAATGCTGATGAATTAAGTAAAAGAAGCTTTACTATAGAAAAATTGAAAAAGTTAGCAAATGAGTTAAATATAGAAATACCTAAAAATATTACTCTAAAAAAAGAAATCATTCAATACATACTTTCAAATCAAGTGTAATTACATGAGCTTTATACAATCTTATAATAGTGCATTAAGCAACACAGATAGCTTACACCAGTTCATCAATACTAATTTTGATAAGATCTATGACAATTATAGCTTGTCAAATCATGAAAATATATCAAAAAATAGAGAAGAATTTAGTCGGCTAGCATTAGGCATAAACACGATTAGAGCGTTAGATTTTAATGCTAAAAAAAATGAAGCCTATGTAAACCTTGTTTTAAACACATCGGTAAGATTAGGCGATTTATTTGTATTCCAGCAGTTTTATAGATTATTAGTTGAGAAAAACTTACACCAATCAAATCTAATTAAAGCCAGTGCATTATTCATGTTATCACGATCATCACATGACTTTATGAACGGATTTGATGCTTTACTTATTTTACTTGAGGAAACTTTCAAAAATGATACAGATAGCAATAAAGAACCTATTGCAATATTGGTCTATTTTTATGCTCTATTTGTAAAATATTTTAATGAGTTTGCTCAGGAGGATGTATTAATCCTTAAAGAAAAAATAGAGACTAGCTACAATTCTGAAACGTATGGGTTTTTAGATGATGCGATTATCGAGGAAATTTTTGCTGTCGATTTAGATTATAGAACAGACCCTTACACTAACATTCAAAATTTACTGGATAAGTTTCTTGAAAGACACCAAATTCCCTCATCTTATGTCGCGGGTTTCCTACTAGAGCAAAATACAGATTATGCATTAAATTTAAATGGTAAAAACTTAAGCATTTCAGAAATACAAGAATTAAATAAAGAGCTTTACATGCCAATCCAATCTAATGAAATATTTTATTCCTTGGGACGTGGTACAGCTATTTTAGAATCTGAAAAACAACTATTAGCATATATGTATTCGCATGGTAAAAAGCATATTGCTAAACTAAAAGATGCCTTTAAAGTAATTAACACTGCTAATTTTAAAAACGTTAAACTTATTGATTGGGGTTGTGGTCAGGGTATTGCTTCTAAAATGTTTATAGATACTTTCGGCACACATATAGTAAATGCTGTAACACTAATTGAGCCGTCAGAGTGTGCTTTAAGAAGAGCAGCACTTCATATTCACAACGATGTTAAAAACATAAAAACTATAAATAAGGGTTTTGACGAGTTGAGTATAGATGACATAAAAGAAGAAGAATCAACTTCAGAAATAGTAAGCGTACATTTATTTTCTAATGTCATTGATATGGATTTCTTTAACCTATCCTCTCTAATCCATAATATTAAGCAAAGTTTCACTGGAATTCAATATATAGTTTTAAGTAGTCCTTATATCAACGTTGCAAAAACAGAAAGAATAAATCTCTTTGTTTCAAAATTATTGCTTAACCAAGGAATTGTATTATTAGATGAGACTAAAAGTAAAGGCTCTTGGATAAATGGATGGTCAAAGGTATTACGTGTTTTTAAAATAGAATTATAACAAATGAGTAAAATAAGAGAAGCCATATGGACTGGCAGATATTTTAATATTGATGTTAGCTCATATGCTATTGGTGAATTTGTAGGATAAAAACAATAAAAATTAATTACATAAATCAATTTAACCCCCACGAATTAATATTAATATTCCCGACATTATTTCAAAATGTAATATTTCATTTTTAGAAATATTTTTTGATTAAATTTATTATAAATTAAAACAGATAATAATTTATATTTAACTTTCAGAGAACCAATAAGAGTTATTGTAGAAAAACACCACATTAATAATGGAGAGATGAACTTTTATAGTTTGATTCAAAAAATAAAAATATATATCCAATAATGGCCAATGTACTAGAAAAATATTTCAATTCAGTAGCAATTAAACTTGCTTACCATAGGGTTCAATGTTGGCCAGATAGAATGGTGAAAGACCAAGCTGGTATTCGTGCATTTAAAGCGGATTTAGAAATTAATTGTCAAAACCTATCAGACAAAGTCATTGGAGGTAGCTACAAGCCCAAAAGAGGATTTAAGTTTTATGTTCCTAAATCTTCAAAAACTTTAAGAACAAAAACAACCTTAAATATTGAGGATGCAATTGTTTATCAAGCTATTGCAGATAACTTAGCAAAGAACAATTATGAAAAGTTAGATAATTATAGTTCGTTTGTTTTTGGTAGTGTGTTAAACGAAGATGTAAAAAAGGGTGAAGCTATATTAGAGGAAGAAACACCAAATTTCTTTTTCTTTCGATTTTGGCAGGGTCTCCATAAAAAGTATTCTGACTCTATTATTCAAGCAATTGAAGTAGATAAAGTAAAGTTTAAATTTGAAACTGATATAACTGGTTTTTTCGATTCTATTCCCCACTACAATTTACTTTTAATATTGAGCACTCAGTTTGGTGTTGAAGACGAAATACTAGATTTATTAGGTGATTGTCTAAATATATGGTCGGGTACCAAGGATGGACCAACTCCTGGTGTTGGTATTCCACAAGGACCGCCACCTTCTTTCTTGTTGGCTAATTTTTTATTACACCAGTTAGATCAAAAATTAATTGAACACGGCTATATCTATTTGCGTTATATGGATGACATAAATATCTACAGCTATGAAGAAAATGAGTTATTAGATGCTTTATTGTTAATAGATAAATACACTAAAACCAATGCTCTTTCTATAAATTCAAAGAAAACGAGTATTCAAGAGATTAAGGAAGGTGAAGAAGACGAAACAGTAAAAGAGTTAAAAAGGATTAGAGTTTTTAACAGCTACGATGACGCTGAAGGACAAGAAATAGAATTTACATTAGAAACAAAAGCTGAAAAGAAACCGAGCAAAAAGTTAAAAAAGGACCTTGCTAAATTGAGTCAACAAGATAATTCTAATGAAGAAGGAAATTTAACTACTGTGTCTGACCCAGAAGAAATATTACAATATTGGGAAAAACAAATTAGAGATGTAGAAGAGGAGTTGCCGACCTTATTTACTAATAAAATTGATGAGCCTCTATCGTTATTAGAATCAGTAGATGATATAGATGCAATTCGTTTAAGTGCCGCATATGGAATTGCGTTACGTGAATTAAGGTTTTTAGAGCATGAAATTGCCCCTAATCAGGATTTATTAAAGTATTGGCTCTTCTTCTATGAAAAATATTTTTGGAGGGCTGATAAGTTGGGGTATACCATAATGAATTATAGATACTCTAATAAAGTTAAGCGTAAAATGACAGACTTGCTTGATGGTGTCTTCTCTAAGTATGAATGGGGAAAATACAATATTATTCAGAACATCTCTCTAACTCAAAACTTTGATGAGAAGGAACTTCGTCAGGTTTATTTTAAAAAACTAAAAAACGAAGAGTCTGATCTTGTAAAGGTGTCATTATACAGGTTGCTTTATAAGCATAGCAAAACGCGACAACTGAGAGCAACATTACAAAATCAGCTCAACCAAGAAAATAGCCAATATTTAAAGGTGGTTGTTGCTGAGTTCAATAAGTATCATAATACAGAAAACATTGATTTGGATGATTTTCTAAATTCTATAGGATTATGAGTTTTAGCAAATTAAGAGAGCAAATAACATCTGATCTAGAAATAATAGATTCAATCCAAGACTACAAAAGGAAGTACTTGTCAGAAGCAGTTATTCAATCTATTGACCAATTGAATAAAAAATTTGTTGAGCACCTTTTAAGGGATTTGAGTTCTAAGGAGGAGGATGTGAATGTAAGAAGTTACTTGTCTGATAAGGATAAATATCGTGAGGTAAATGACTATGCATTAGAGTGTGTGGAGTATGCTTTTTTTAAATCAAATATTCACGGTGCTAGAATTAAAACATGGACCAATTCAGCATTAAAGTGTTTTGATATTTTTCTTATAAAATTAATTAATGATTACCAGAAAGAGAAGATTAAAAAGTCAAGTAGACAGTTGAAAGAAAGAGATGTTTATAACCATTTGATGCAAAACAAGGGTAACCAATATGAAATAGGGATTGCATTTCAAACTATTTACCAGCAAAGAAGCTCTTTTACTCACGTGCAGTTTGAAACTAAGGATGGCGTTCGTAGTACCAAAAGATGGAGCAATAGTAAATATAATATTACGCGTGATCTAATATTAGCACAATTTGAAAAAGGTTTAAATGCCTTAATTAAAGAAATAAAAATGTGTAGGATTTAACGAATTAAACAGCACAGAAAACTACATTATAAAACAATTGACCGTTGTAAATTTAAACACCTAACTAAGACAAAATACCATCCTAAAACCCTCTAAGATGAGCAAAAAGGCTACTCGTAAAAACTTTCCTTAATCACAATATTCCCAATAACGATTTTAATAGGCCCTACAAGGCCCAAAACATGTTCTGGGAAGCAAAAAAAGCTATGGAATTTGGTTATTCATCTAATAAAATCAATGATTTTCAATCTGAATGGCTTTAAAATATAAAATTAGAAAAAATGAAAATTAACCCATCAACTAAAGAAATATTTACAGACGCTGGAGAGTTTGTTAAACGTTTACACTGCCCTATTCATATTAAATGGAAAGCCATGAAAAAAAATGGGGATAGAAGCAAAATATGCATTGAGTGCAACAAAACAATCCATGACTCAGATAGTCTCAATGATCCTGACTTAGTAAAACTAATCAAGAATGACCCTCAGGCTTGTTTGAAGGTAAATTTAAATCAAGATAACGTTAAAATAATTCATTAATGCTGTTCAAAAGACTTTTAAAAATATTTAGTACTAACGCTCACTCGAAAACAAAGAAAGGTGAGCTAAGCTGTAAAGAGTGTAACTTTATTTATGATAACACATTCGATGAATGTCCTGACTGTAAGTACATGAAAATCCTTACAGATAAGTCTTTTGATGAGATGAGTGATGGTCTCAGAGTGATAAGAACAATCCGTGGTGAGACAGCTATTAATGCAGCTAAAGAGATGGGGTTAAAATTAATTGAACTAAGAGCAGAAGTGAGTGATGAGTTCAAAATTAAATACAAGAAGGTGAAAGACAAGTTAACAGGAAAAATAATAACCTTAGGAGATTTTAGAGAGGACCATTATTTTCGTAAATCAAGATACAAAACTATAGTTGATTGGACTTCTAGGAACCCTTCAAAGTTCTTTAGCCCTTTTGCAGCTTACATAGTACCAAAAGACCTCAAACCTGGTGAGCGAGTCCTCATAAATGATGTTATAACAAACCATGTATCAGGAAGATGGAATCAAGGAGATGTCTATAGACTCTCAAAATCTGAGGCCATATGGACTGGTAGATATTTTAATATAGATGTGAGCTCTTATGCTATTGGTGAATTTATAGGATGAAAATAAATAATAAAAAAATGAATGTAAAACACTTAATCACAATTTTAATTTTATGCATGTCATTCGCCAATGCGCAGCAAAAATCTAAACTGAATTTCAAAGAAATTGAAAGCAAATATTGCAGAAACTGCTACGGAAGCTTAGTCGTAGAAAAAGGCAGCTTATCAGACACAATTTTTGGGGGTCAATGGGGCAATGTTGTGAATTATAAACTTATCAAAATAAAAGATAAAGAATATTTAAATACCTATTATCGTTTTGGATATCCTGGAGGACAAACTGTAATGGCATATAAAATTCATTCTATCGAAGAACACAACTTCCTAGAACCCATATTTGAAAAGACTTTCGAGTTGTATAGAGAAACACATAGAAATTATAATGATGTACCTACAAATTTCATTTTTGATAGAACAGTTGATGTAAAAATAAAAAACGGAATAGAGTTTGGTATTAAGCTAAAAGTGAGTTATTGCCCAGAAATTGAAGGAGAACAATGCGACATTCTATTTGAAGAAACGTATGTCGACTTTTACAACATAAATTAAATTTAATGAAATTAAATCCAATTAAGCTCGTATTACCTTTATTATTGGGGCTTAGTCTAACACTATCAGCACAAAGACAATTTAGTCCAGAAAAAATTTCTGATGCGGCCTTAAATTTGACCAATCAGCAGGTTATCTACGATGGAAGTTATTATAGTATTCCCTACCCAAACGGTGATGTCCCAGAAGGTATAGGCGTTTGTACAGATGTTGTGATTAGAACATATAGAGCTAACGGGCTAGATTTACAGAAAGAAGTCCATGAAGATATGACGGCCAATTTTAATGTTTATCCAAATATATGGGACCACAAAAAACCGGATGCAAATATTGACCATAGGAGAGTCCCGAATTTAATGACCTATTTTGAGCGTCAAGGTTCAAAATTATCCATTACAAGCAACGGAGCTGATTACCGTCCGGGAGACATAGTGGCATGGGATTTGGGCGGTGGCACAACTCACATCGGAGTCGTTGTAGATACCCCTTCAATAGATAATAAACGCTATCAAATCGTTCATAATATAGGCAGTGGACAAGTCCTTGAAGATTGCTTATTTGATTTTGAAATTATTGGACACTATAGATTTCTTAGCTTAAAGAATTAAGATGCGTATTCTCTCTGTTTTAATGTTGTGTTGCTGTTTGTTTGGATGTCAAAATTCAAATAAAAATACTGAACAAAAGGCTTATCATTTGAAAGATTCTATTTCAATTCATAGCCACTCCATTCGGGACATATTTAAATTTTCAAAAGCAGAATTCAAATCGATTTTAGAGAATCATCCAGAAATAAATTTGCACCCTCCCCTCCATCCTGAAATTGCATACCAAAATAATGACAAAGGATTCAACTCAGAAACCGGCCAAGACGTTTATTTCACTATTTATGCCCTTTATTTAGAAAAAAATAACCGTGATGCAGAGCAATTTAGAACTAAATTAATTGAAGCCTTTCATAAAGTGAATAGCATCCATGGGGTGTATAAAAGAGGTGGCTCTTTTTTTGGTCATCAAAAAGCAAGAATTGCAGCTTATGCTGAATTTGATGTTTATAGCTACAGAAATAGAAAGCCGACTATAGAAGATTTTAATATAAATAAAGAAAAATTCATTGAAAGACTTAAAATCAATTTTGAAAAAGGAATTGTGAAAATGGTCAACAGCACTGAAAACACCAAGGCTTTATTGCTGCAAGAAATCAATATTGAAATATCAGAGTTAGAAAAACTGATTGATAATGATATTATACTAAAAGCTGTTCGAGACTTTGAACAACGCCATTACAATTACGACAATATTGATTTAGTTAACTGAAAAATCTTAATCTTCAAGTAATAAAGCGAGTTGTAACTTATACATAAATTATTGTTGAAAATTAATTTTCAAAAATAATTTATTGGAAATCCACACACATTGATTCGGATTAAGAAATAAATATTATTTTTTAGGAATTTCGTTTCCGAATTCGACTTAATCCTTCTGGTGTCATTCCTAAATAGGAAGCAATCATATATTGAGGCACTCTTTGAATAAATTTTGGTCTAGTATTCATTAATTCCAAATAACGCTCCTCTGGAGATTTAAGAAAAAAAGATTCGTATTTTTCTGAAACTTCCATGTACAAACTCTCAACTATTGTTTTGCTTAGTATTTGAACTTGAGGAAGTGTTTTATAGAGCATTAAAAGATCATCTCTGTGTATAAGTGTAACGGAACAGTCTTCTAGGGCTTGAATATAAAATTTAGACTTATTCTCTAGAAGAAAACATGGGTAGTTAGAAATAAATTCATTGGGAAAAAAAAAACCTCGTATATGCTGAACACCATCAATTAAATAATAGAAATTAAAAAAACCTTTGTCTACAAATCCAACATAGTTACAATAGTCGTTTTCTTTTAAAAAGTAGTCCCCTTTTTTGTACTTTTTTATAACAAGAAATTTAGAAAAAACCAACCATTCTTCATCTGTTAAATTTACAGAATTAGTTACTACAGCTTTAATATTATTATTCATATTTTTAATTGGTCTATAGATCCCAACAAATGTAAGTCTAATGGTTGAATTCTAGGGCAAAAAGCTAGGACTGTTTTTGAATAATCCCATAGTTTTAAAAGGATATATAAAATATAAAAAAACATCAACCATTAATTGTTTAAAATTTTAGACAAATCTTCCCCAAAATAGTTCGACTTTACTCCTTTTGGCTCCACTTTTTATTCCCAAGAATAATTTTTTATCCTTGGGAATAATTTTTTCTAAAAAAACCTAAATCAGACCTAAAATAGTTCGACTTAACTCCCTTTGGCTCCACTTTTTATTTCCAATAACAATTTCTTGTTCTGGGAATATTATATACTAAAAAAACAAATCTTGAGCTAATTCAAAAGTATTAGAATGAGCATCAATAATGTCTTTTAAATGAATAGAATACCCGCCTCCCATACTCACTTGAACTGGAATATTATGTCGCTTGCAAAAAGTTAAAACAAAGCGATCTCTTGCCTTACAGCCCTCTATTGACAACCCTAATCGACCAAGTTTATCAGTTTTTAAGATATCTACACCAGCCAAATAAAAGATAAAATCTGGTTCAAAAGCATCTACCAAACGTGGCAAGTTATTTTTTAAAGCCTTAAGATAAACCGCATCCCCAGTTTGATCTTCAAGGGGTAAATCAAAGTCACTGTTTTGTTTTTTGAAAGGATAATTTTTTTGACCATGAAATGAAAGCGTAAAAACTGAATCTTGATGTTCAAAAATAGAGGCTGTCCCATCGCCTTGGTGTACGTCCAAATCAACAATCATGACTCTCTTGGCTAAATTATTGTCTATCAAATAATTGGCCGCAATGGCCTGATCATTTAGCATACAAAATGCACCGGGTCGATCTCGGTAAGCATGATGTGTACCGCCAGCTATGTTCATCGAAATGCCATATTGTTGTGCATAATGCGTATTTTGAATGGTCCCTTGGGCAATTATACGCTCCCGTTTTATCAATGTATCAGAGAGAGGGAAACCGATTTGCCTTGAATCTAGTTTGGGCAATGATAAATTGATCAAATTGTTATAATAGTCTTCATCGTGTGTGGACATTAATAGCTTTATTTCTATTGGGGATGGCGAGAAAAAATTATCAGAATTACAAATATTTTTTCTCAATAGTTGCTCTGGTAATAACTCATATTTTTCCATTGGAAATCGGTGCCCAACTTTCAGCTGATGTTTGTAGATTGGATCAAAGGCAATTTTTAACATTTAACATTCATTTATAAGACACCATAAAATTAGTGGAAATAAAAGTTATATCATTGTAAATGAGATACTTTAAAGTTTTTTTATGAAAATATTAGTCATCATTGGCGGCATTCTACTAGCTGGATTTATAGGAGTTCAACTATTTGCTTTAAAGAGCCAAAATAATATAGAAATGTATCCCTACGAGTTGGTAGAGCAATATGATTCATTTGAAATTCGGCGTTACCAAGCGCGCTTGTTCAGTACAGTTAAACTTTCAACAGGGAACTACAAATCGTCATCGGGTCAAGGGTTTTCCGTTTTGGCAGGTTATATTTTTGGTGGCAATGACAGAAACGAAAAAATTGCAATGACTTCGCCGGTTACCATGACCATAGAGGACTCCATGACTATGCGATTTATGGTACCTAAAAAATGGAATAAAGAGCAATTGCCAAAACCCAACCAAAACAATATTAATTTTGTTGAAGAACCAGAAAAAATAGTCGCCGCTATTAAATTTAAAGGTTGGGCAAACGACAAAAAAATTGAACGTTATAAAAAGCAATTAAAAACAGCTCTAAAATCTGAAAGTATTCCGCATTTAAATAAATTTGAGCTACACGGTTATAACGCCCCCTATGAAGTGTTTAACAGGCGAAATGAAATTATTGTAGAGTTAAAACAAAAATTTTAATCTTTGAAAAAACGCATCAAACATTGTAATGTTTGTAAAGTAGATTTTTCTACCATGTATAGAATTCAATACAAAGCTACCAAGGAATGGGTTTTTGTATGCAAAGACTGCTTAATTATGGTCAAGGAAAATAATCCTAATTACAAATATGGTGGAACTTGGAAGAAATAAGAATTAAAATTTCATTTAGCGAACTCAAATCCTCTTCAAAATAGTTTAGCTTTACTGCATTTGACTACACGACAATATTTCCCGAATTAAATTTTATTTAATGCAATATATTTTGCTAATTACGTTTTTGAATATTTAATATTGTTTAACAATGTTTATTATTGTCTAGTCAAAAAATATTTCTTACTTTACAAGAAAACAACACATTAACAAAAAAAAATAATCATTTAATAGTAGTAGTATTTAATTAAATTACAAAAAAACATGAAAAAAATAATATTTATTCTTACAGGCATTTTATTATGGTCCTGTAGTGGAGATTCGTCTAGTGATACACAATTTGAACCTGAGATAACTTCTTTTAATTTTGAGGAACGCTTACCTCAAAACATGCAAAATGACGCCCCTATTATTTACTCTCAAGTGATGAGTATGCAAGGGCAAATGAATGCCATGGGTGCTTTTATGAATAATAATGGCTACATGAATAGGACAACAAACGAAGCTAGAACCTCTAGCGACTGGTCTTATGGAGATTTCAATGTAGACTATAATTATGATTTGGTAGGCAATCAGTACGAATTTTATTACACAATTTCCTACCAAGGGGCAGTTTATTACACTATTGATGGATGGCAAATGGCTGACGGCTCTGCAGGATATTGGGCTTCAACAGTCGACTTTGAGGCTTTAGGACAAGGCATGGAAAATATGCCAGACTACACAACAGAAGTCTCTTGGACCTCGGATGCCAGTGGTCTTAATATGCAAATGTCATTTGATTTTGGTGATACTATGCAAATATTTTATGAGACTACTATTAATAATGATGGCTCTGGATATTTTGCATACACATTAAATGGCGATTTAACGTATTCTGCTTTGTGGAGTGCAAACGGAACAGGCTTATGGACAAATCACACTACGAACCCACCAACTGTAACGACTTGGTAAAATGCTTTGATTATTATAATCCTTAATAATAATTTAAAAACCCAACATGCTGTTGGGTTTTTTATTAAAATTTAATAAAGCGTTGTGTTGTAGAAACGTTTTCGTTACTAATCCTTATCAAATAAACACCTTGACTTAACAAACTTACATCTATTTCATTAGCATTTGATACCGTTTTTACAAGCTGACCAATTAAGGAATAAATTTCAATGGAATAGGCCTCTGAACTTCCTTTAACATACAGTATATTTTGAACAGGGTTTGGATAGATTATAACATCTGAAACCGCTTCATCATTACTATTGTCATTTATAGCCTTTGGACTTCCATGTGTATTGATACAATTCCAGCTCTCTGGTAATGAATTATCCAAATCTGGAGAAATCAATTCTAATGTGTTTCCAATTCCATTTGCACAATTTGGCCATGGAGTCTCAAAATTATAATAAACCTCATCCATGAGTTTTTCACCTGAGTTAAATAACCTGACTGCATCTATTTGACCAAATCCGAAGCTCAATTCCCCTATATATGGAATATTTGGAAATACACTAACAAAGTTCATTTCATTTTTGACAATAACTAAATATCCATTAGCTTCAATTTGTGTACCTTCTGGTATTACAAATACATGATTATCATTATTATCTTTTATTTGCCAATTTGAAACATCAATTGTAGTTGATTTTGAATTATATAGCTCAATCCAATCACTTGGATTAAAGTCATCACTTGAATTGTAATTAATTTCATTGATAACAACTTGTGATTTAACTTTAACAGGAACGCTTTCGCTGAACATACAAATTTCTAATTCATCTTTTATGATGACATTGTAGGTTCCAACAGCTAAGTCTAAAAACACATTATTGGTGTCAAAATTTTGCCCTCCATCTATGCTGTACAAGTACTGATCATTTTCAGCGATTGGTGTAATTGTAATTGACCCGTCGGCCGAAACTACAGATGAAACTTCAGTAGCTACAATGTCTACTGAAAGTAATTCACAGGCTTCAATGGAAATAGTGTTCTCGAAAGAGCAAATTCCCTGAGAACCAACAACAACAATGTCATAATTTCCAGATGCTAAATTTTCAAATGTATTTGAGACTGAAAATGTTTGTCCTCCGTCAATACTATATTGAAAAGGACTTAATCCAGAGGTTGTGTAAATTCTAATAACCCCATCATTTGATGAAGGAGAAGAGGCATGAGTTATATTGATATCAGCTTCTATAGAACAACCTGTTTCATCGGGACAAAAGACCTCTTGTACTTCATATTCAAATTCTCCAGTATTGGTTAGTATTACATTGCCATTTGAATCAAGAATACTAAAATTCCCCTCACCAAAGCCACAGCAAATTCCATCGCCATAAGAATCGTAAACGTATAGCGTAAAACAAGAACTATAATCAAGGCAAATGTCTTCACTGTAATAATCCATTCCGTTTTGTAAAGAACCTGTATTTACAATTTGATTTGCACCTTCGTCATAGAGCTTCCAAGAGGTTTCTTGAGGATAATTATCAGCATTAATAACTAGGGTTACAATATCATATTGTGAGTCTAAATTTGTGGTTGTAAAATCAGAATTGTTACTCGAATCTTCGTCAACTTGATTATTAATTTCTAATAAATTTAAAGTAATGTTGTTATTATTTTGTTGAAGATTATCATCTATATTAATGATAAACTCGCCTTGTTCTTGAAAAGGTATATTAACAGATTGATTAATTATATCAACCACAACTCCATTGACAACAACCTCAATTTTCACATCAGTTATAGTTGTTTCACCTTGATTTAAAATAACCGTATTTACCTCAACCTCTTCATCACAAACTACAGCAAAATCAGCAATTGAAAGTGCTCCATCCAATGCATGTACTTTACTTAAAATAACACTTAAAGAATTGTTGTTTTCATACTCATCAAGTATGTGATTTACATTTACTGTAATATTGTAATCGCCAATGGTTGAAAAATCGTAAGGCAATGAAAATTGAAAATCCGATGCACCAAAAGGTGGAATTGTTTGAGTAATAGTTAAAGTTTCAATAGGTTGATCATTTATCTGAAGTTCAATTTCGAAATCACTCATATCATTTAGACCAAAATTGGTGATTGTAGCAGAAACGAGTTCACTATTTCCTAAACTAGATGATGATTGAGGCTCTATAATTGCTGATACACCCAAATCATAATCACCATTGATATCTGCCCAAAATGAAACCCATGGTCTTGCTTGCTTTATGGCCAATTGATCCTCTGCTGTTACCTTGTATTCGATGTCCATTCCAAAACCTTCTGCACCCACAACATCGTAGAGTATCGAAAATTCATCATGAATTGTTGTTAAATATTCCCTCATTTGATCAAGATATACTTGATCCATGACTAGTTCACCTGGGTTGACTAAATTGGATAGTCTTAATACAAGGTACCCTCCTGCTTGCGATGGATTTTGATACAATAAAATTTCTTCTGGTACCGAATTTGGATCAGGATTTGTAATCAATGATTCCCCAACTTGGGTGTTCAAATAAAATGTATCTTCTGTTTTATAAATTGGATCGATACTTATTCCCACACCATTTGATTTTTCTTCTTGAAAATTGGGATGACACAAAACACCCATAGCAGCCACAAAATGATCAATCCGATAAAAATCTCGCTCTTCATAGGCTCTAAAATTCCACATACTGGCATAGACCTGCTTTATGGATTTAGAAATATGTCCTTCGTCAAGATGCTGAGTTTTGGAAGTATATAATCCTGCACCACTAAATCCGGGCAAGTCTTCATTGTTAGTGCTTGAACGGCATCTTACTGCAGTACCATCTGGAAAATCGTCATGCATGGCTTGTAAATCATCCATCATCCATTGTGGCATTGGGGCATCTTTTATGTCTCTTCTAAAATCCTTTAGTCGCTCAGTTCTAAAATTGATATCATTTTGAAATACAGGATTATTAATCATTACTTGTGCTTCCTCATAAAAATTATTGAACTGCATAAATTCATCATAATAATAAAACGGAATTCCAAAACCATCGGGAATTGTTCCCTCAGGAAAATCAAATGATCTCATGGTTGCAACGTTAGAACATTTTGCACCAAAAGAACTGGACATTCCAAAATTGATATCTTCTAAAGGCATAATTTCGGTAATAGTTAAATCTCGAATGGGAATTTGTGGCTCTGTTGGCCTGAGATCTTCATACCAATTGTTGACTTCAGTTAAAGTCGCTTCTCTTATCTCAAATTGCTCATTTTCAACCTTATAATAAATGTAATTACCAAGTAAATTTGCAATTGAATCAATAGCCAGAGGTTCTGCGATATAGGCATTTGGAACATTATCTTGTATGGCTCTCAAATTAACATGTGACAATGGGGTTTGTATTACAGAGGTTATAATTCCTCCAACTCTCGGCAATGAATTTGGAAGTGCATCATAAAGAACAATATCACGACTTCCTGGTGTTTCATTTAAATCCTGCATATGCTTAAAAAAACCATAGCCTTCTGCTTCATGAAATGGAATATAATTCACTTCTGCAAAAACATCCGATTCTAAAACCACTTCTATCCTTGAGTCCTCAAAATCTTCAGCATAATTATTGAGGTGATTGTTTTCATCAGATTGCCCAATAAAATGATTCATATTATTTTGAAGAAATGGCATACTAGCTACCAATAATTCATATGTTCTTTGTGTTGCTTCAAAGTCATAGGCATTTCCAAAAGAAAAATTAAACGAATAACTTCCTATACTTCCGTTTGGAAGAATATCATTAGGATTGAATACAATTTCTCCAGAGCTATCATCACCTGTAACAGAAGCTCCAATACCACTCCAAAAACTTGCATGAATGATATAAGTATTACTATTGATAAAATATACCTTAGGTTCTGGAGTATCTCGATCAAGTATTCCAAACTTTACATACAACTGGTCATCCAAAAAAGGGGCCCATCCAACATTTTGTACAGTAGCCAAATCCATAAAAGTTTCAGCGTCTGGGATTGAGGTTGAACCATCTATAAAATTAATAGGAGCAGCAAAGTTAAAAGGCGCATCTGTAGGCATATTATTAAACTCTGTGAGGTCGTCTATACCGTCTCCGTCATAATCGTCTGGAAACTCAATATCATGTTCTGTAATAGAATAGTTCTCCAAAGGATATGCTCCTGCAGGTTCAGCAATAACCATCGTTCCGTCAACACCCATCGTCATTGAAGTTGCCCAATTGTAAGTTGGACTATGTTGAGCATGTAGAATATAATATTTATCTGCTTGGCCCTGAATAGATAATTGCACTTGACCAAGGCCATTAATTGAATAATTATCAATAGTAACAGTTTGAGAAAAACAAAAATTAAAAAAGGATATTAAACAAAGAATAAAAAAGTAAAATCTCTTTGCCATTATATATGTGAATTAAATTGGTTTATGTATCTAATATACAAATGTTTAACCACAAAACCAATAGTGAACTAATATTGAGGTAAATGTTACAAAAACTAGCACAAACTAGTCTTGACAATCAATTGCCATATGCATTAGGTGTATCTTACCTTTATTTTTGTACATGATCACTTGATAAATACGATCATAAATACTTGCGTCAAATGCATCTTTGTTTTCACCAACTAATAGTCCTGCCAAAACTCCAGTTGTATTACTGTGACCAACAACAAGTGCATTTTGCTTACGACCTAATAACATCTCTGAAAACTCTTTAAGCTCATTAGCATTATATTTTTCAATCTCAAGACCTTTTGAAGTAGCTGTAGGTCTTGCGGTGCTTAGAGTTCGTATGTAATCTGTACTGTAAATTGCATCTAAATTTATTTCTTTTAAGAATTCCCCTAAGTATTCAGACCTTTGTACGCCACATGGAGTTAACGATGGATCTGAATTATGGCCAGAATCCATATTTTTTTCAGAATGTCTTACTAAATATATTGTAAAAAAATTGTCTTCGCCTTGTGCATGAGTATCTTCTAAACATGAGATGGCGAAAATCAAAAAGAAGAATAAAAAAACTAAATTTTTCATATCAATTTTAAATAAAAACTAAAATATGCATTATATGTAACTTAACAAGTATTAAAATTATTAATTATTTGAGTTAAAATAAATATAAAATGCAGTCTTTTAACAAAATATTTAAAATAAAAATATTAAAATAGCTCTAATTTGAAAGATAATTAAAAATTAAACAAATGAATAAATTATTTAAACTATCAATTTTATCACTTTTAGCTTTCACAACTTTTTCTTGCGAAGACAATGACGATGTCACTCTTACTCCACCATCATCAAACATTGTAGAGTTAGCTAGTTCATCCAACGATTTAACTAGTCTTGTAGCTGCTTTGCAGGCAGCTGACGGAAATCTTGTTGAAGTTCTCAGCGGAGGCGAATACACAGTTCTAGCGCCCACAAATCAAGCTTTTGATAATTTCCTTTCTGAAAACAATTTTCCATCCCTTGATGCAGTTCCAACCGATCTCCTTTCAACAATTCTACTAAACCATGTGATAAGTGGTACTGTTAATGCTTACAATCTATCCACCGCCGGCGCAGGTTACACAACAACAAATGCCACAAATACAGATGGTGATTTCTTGAGCCTTTATTTCAACACAGTATCTGGAATTGAATTTAATGGTGTATCACGCGTTATCGATGGTGATATTGCAGCATCAAATGGTATTGTTCATGTCGTTGATGAAGTAATTGGATTACCAACTGTTGTGACTTTTGCAACAGCGGATTCTACTTTTTCAACTTTAGTTAGTGCACTCACAAGAGACGACTTAGAAAATGATTATGTTTCGGCTTTATCCCTAAATACGACTCCAGCACCTTATACGGTTTTTGCGCCAACCAATGAAGCTTTTGGATCTCTATTAACTGAGCTTGAACTTAATGGTTTGAGTGATATAAATTCAGAAACACTAGAGTTAACATTAAATACTCATGTAGTTTATGGCGCAAATGTTAGGGAAGAAGACTTATCACAAGATATGTCCGTGTCAACCGAAGGTGATTTACTTACTATTTCTCTTGAAAATGGACCTCAAATTATTGATATGAATAATAGAGTCGCTGATATTATTACAACTGATGTACAAGCAAATAATGGAGTTATACATGTCATAAATAAAGTAATGCTGCCTGAACAAGACTAGCAACTCTTAACAGTGTAAAAAACAAAAACCACTCCTTTGAGTGGTTTTTTTTAACGTTTCAACAAACAAAAAGAGCTATTTTTTTTTACATTTGTTGTGATATTAGTCAAATGAAAAAAAAAGTTAGAACATTAAATAAATTAACTGCAATTTTATTATTTGCTGTTTTGATGTTTCCAACTGTTTTTAACTTCCTTCATCACTTTGGCGAGCATCAACATATAGAATGTTCAGAAAATAAATCACACATTCATCAATCTATATCCAACTGTGATATTTGTGACTTTAATTTGTTGTCATTCAATTATGATATCAATATTGCCCCTGAAATCAAAACAATAGAAATTTATAAAGAGGTCATCACAATCTTTAACTCTTTAAAATTTCACTCATTTAACATAACTTATAAACAGCTTCGCGCACCCCCTATTTTTTCTTAACACCCACTCCCTTTTTTTAAAGTTAATGAAAAAATATTATGCGCAACTACGCTTTTACTATTATGCTGGTATGCAGCTATTTAGCTGTATCTCAAAATTGTAAACACACCCTATCAGGTAAGGTTCTAGACTTGCACGATGGCTCCATTTTATCTGGAGCTACTCTTGTTGTGGCTGAAACTGAATCGATTAGTCAAACCTCTATTGATGGTGATTACACAATTTTGGGCTTGTGCGAAAATATAACATACAGTATAAGGATTTTACATTCATCTTGTGAGATAAAAACATTCTATGTAAAAATATCAGAAGACACTCAAAGAGATTTTAAGCTAGAGCATCATTTAGAAGAACTCAATGAGATTATATTGGAAGGAAAAGCTTATGAAAACAACACCAATACTACACTAGAAAATAATGTTTCTAAAGAAACACTAGAACGCTACAGTACTGGTGCATTAGGCGATGCGCTCAATAGTTTAAGCGGAGTATCTTCATTAAATAAAGGGAATGGAATTGTAAAGCCCATTGTTAATGGTTTGCACAGTAGCCGTATTATTATGGTGAATAATGGCGTAAGAATGCAAGACCAAGAATGGGGAGCGGAACATGCACCAAATATTGATATCAACTCAGTAGGCAGACTAACACTCGTAAAAAGTGCTAGTGCACTACAATACGGTGGAGACGCTATGGGCGGTGTAATTATTGCGGAAGCCTTAAAAGTGCCAGTAAAAGACAGTCTGTATGGAAAAACCATGGCTTCACTAACTTCCAACGGAAGAGGTGGAGTATTGACTTCAGAATTAACCAAAAGCCATTCAAATGGATGGTACGGTACAGTTCAAGGCTCAATAAAACGCTTTGGAGATTTTGAAGCCGCAGATTATATTTTGAGTAATACTGGACTGATTGAACAAAATGTATCATTATGCCTTGGTCTAAATAAATTCAATTATGGAATTGAAGGCTATTTTTCATTTTTCAGTAGCAAAATTGGCGTTTTGCGGGCTTCCCATCTGCACGGCGCTGCCGATCAAGTTCGTGCATTTGAAAGTAATACACCATTGATTATTAATGATTTTACTTACAATATTGGCGCACCACGACAAAATGTTAAACATCAATTGGCAAGAATAAAAGGGTTTAAAACTTTTGAAAATTTTGGCACATTGAGTTTACAGTATGATTATCAACAAAACAATCGGCTGGAATTTGACATCAGAAGAGGAGATGACAGAGATAAAGCTGCGATGGATTTGGAACTCAACACGCATACGCTACTATTAGACTATGAAAATGATTTTGAACATAAATTGGACTTAAAATCAGGTCTTATGGCACGCTATCAAAATAATTTTGCAAATCCAAATACTGGTGTACGTAGGCTAATTCCAGATTATGATAAATACGAATTAGGTATTTATCTTTTAGGAAATTATGCTCTAAATGATCGCTGGTTACTTGAAGCAGGTGCTAGATTTGATTATACTCATTTGGATGTGTATAAATTTTATCGAACGTCTTTTTGGGAAGATCGAAATTATGATGTTTTGTATCCACATATTGTCGTTGAGGATCTTGGTACGCAAGTATTGGCGAATCCGAATTTAAAATTCCATAACGCCTCTGCTACAGCAGGTTTGAAATATACTTTTAAGGACAACTACCAACTGTTTTTAAATTATGCTTTAGCCTCACGTGCGCCAAATCCTTCCGAGCTTTTTAGTGAAGGCCTACACCACTCTGGTGCTCGAATAGAGCTAGGTGATTTAAGTTTTAATTCTGAAGTGGGACACAAAGTATCTGCAACGATTCAACGCGATCATGATACATTTAGTTTTTCAATAAATCCATATGTAAATACAATCTCTGATTTTATAATCATTGAACCCACAAAAATTTTAGAAACAATTCGTGGAAATTTTCAGGTTTGGGAATATAGACAAACTAGTGCTCAATTACTTGGAGTTGATATTGATGCCGCTTATAAATTTACAGATAAACTGAATTTTACACATCAGCTTTCTATTGTTAAGGGCTATGACCGTAGCAGAAATTTGCCATTAATTAGCATGCCTCCTATCTCTACTAAAAATGAAATTTCATTTGAACATCCAAAATTTCACAATTTAAAACTCGCGCTACAAAGCGAATATGTTTTTGCACAAAATGAATACCCCGATAATAATTTTGAGGTATATGTTCCAGAAACAGAAACTACAGAACTTTTGGATATAAGCTCAACACCAAGCGCTTATCATTTGCTAAATTTTAATTCTAGTATAGATTTCGAAATCACCAAAACATCACTCCTAACCGTAGGATTAGGAATTACAAATATTTCAAATACTTCCTACAGAAATTACTTAAATCTTCAGCGTTTTTATGCCGATGATTTAGGTAGAAATTTTTTATTAAATCTAAAATTTAAATATTAATTATTAAATACAAAAACAATGAAAAAATCAATCTTTTTAATTCCACTTTTAATCCTAGCCTTAATTTTTACAGGATGTTCTGATGATGATACAACTCCAGAGCCTGTAAATGAGGAAGAATTAATTACGACAATGACCGTAACTCTATCTCCAGTTGGTGGAGGATCAGACATCGTTCTTAAAACTGTTGACATGGACGGTGATGGTGGAAATGAACCAGTAATTACCATTAATGGAGTTACTGGTAACGAAGTTAGTTTAACTGTTGGAACATCTTATGAAGGTTCTATAGAGCTATTAAACGAGAGTGAGGATCCTGCTGAAGACATTACAGAAGAGGTTCAAGCAGAGGCTGAGGATCACCAGTTTTTCTATACTTCAAGTAGTAGTCTAGATGTAACTACAAATTACGAAGATGAGGACATAAACGAAAAACCTATTGGTGTCTATTTTACACTAATAGCCAATGCAGCAAGTTCTGGCGATCTTACATTTACACTACGTCATGAGCCCAACAAATCAGCGGCTGGCGTTGCTACTGGCGATATCACAAGCGCTGGAGGCGAAACCGATATTACTGAAACTTTCTCTATTACTATAGAATAGTTTTTTTAATTAGTCAAGAAAAAGCCCAACACATATGTTGGGCTTTTTTAATGGAAACAACATTATTTAAAAATGAGTTTTTTTGTAATTTCCTTGTTATTTGTATTTAATCTTACGTAAAACATTCCTTTTGAGGAATTTAATTCAAAATTAGGGTTTAATCTTAAATTTCTATCTTTTTCATAAAAAACAAGTTTACCTAAGATGTCAAAAATTTTAATAGTAACCAATTCACTAGTATTCCATTTTATGGTAAATATTCCAGTTGTTGGATTTGGAAATAGAGTGAGGTCATCTGCAACAAAATCATTATGGCCCGCTGATGTAGGGTTAAATAAATTGACGCGCCAAAGTCCCCTTCCATAAGTTCCTGCATAAAGTTTATCATCTGCAGTATTCACTTCAAGTTCATTTACAATGACATTAGGCAGACCAATACTATATGGCTCCCATGAAGTGGTATTTTCAAGAAGATAATAAACCCCATAATTCATCCCTAAATACAATACATCCTTTCCAAATGTTGTATCCCAAACCAATGCTAAGGCACTAAAATCTGGTAAATCATAAAGTGCAGTTACCCATGTATTTCCACCATCACTGGAAGTATATACTTTCGGTGATGAAGATGTGGCAACCGCAATTTTGTTGGGATTTGTAGGATGAATAGCAATTGAATTTATATTTCCTGGAAAAGTGGTAAGTTGTAGCCATGAGGTTGAACCGCCATCTGTTGTTCGATAAAGGAGACCTCCAAAAGCAGCATACATTATTTGATTATTGGATTGAGCAATTTTTAAATGATTTAAATTCATACCAAAATCTTGTGAAACAGAATTCCAGTTACTCCCACCATCTATCGATTTGTAAACCTGACTGTAGCCCGTATATATTGTGTTAAGGGCAATAGGATCTTGCTCAAAGGGTGTTACCCAATTTCCCGATTGTCCAAAACTAATACCTTGGTATGAGTCACCTTGATTAGTAGACTTATACAAACTACCAAGTTGTGATGTGCCATAAAGTATATTTGAATCGGAATGATCCACAAAAGTTTCCATTCCATCAGCACCCAACCAATCATACCATTGTGTATCGGTTCTATACAATGATGTTCCATTGTCTTGAGACCCCCCAGAAACAATAACTGGATTGGTTTGACTAATGCCTATTTTATAAAATTGACGTATTCCTAGACCTGAGGACAAATCCGTATAATACGTACTACTTACATTTAGGGGGTCGCTAGCTACAAATATACCGCCATCGCTACCAACAAAAATCTTATTGTTTCTATAAATCATGATATCAATATCAGCATGGCAATAGCCAATATCTTCGTTAGCAGCATTTTGTGGTACCCACTGGGAAGTAATATTAAAATTTGCACCTCCATCTGTGGAGCGCCACGATAGAATTCCTGCAATATGAACATCATTTGCATCATTAGGATTTACAATGACATCCATATCTCTTGGTGCTTGGCCTCTATCATCACTGGCCGTAGAGCTGTATCCAAAATAGTTTTTTCCTGTATGATCCAATTTAATAAAATTATCCCCACCATCTGTTGATTTGTAAAATCCACCAAATTTCCCAGAAGATTCTTCTAATAGATAAACCACATTTGGATCATCCTCTGAAATACCAATCATTTTTGCTCCTGTGCTAAAATTATTTACATTTGGGCCCTGATCAAAATTATCAGAAAAAATCACTCCTAAATTAAAATCCTCAACTGAGACATCGTCTAGTGTTAAACCTCTACCATAGTTAGACTTACCCTCAAAAGCAACATAATAATCTGCTGATGGACTAGGTAAACTAATTTCAACGTCTTGCCAAGATGCAGATTCACTGGTATAATGTACAAGTTCTATCCAGTTTTCATTAATTCCAGTTTTGTACAATATTTTAAGTTCATCAATATCTCCTTCCCAATTTACACTGGAATATGAAAATTTTAGTTTAGGTAGAGCACTACCACTAAGATCTAATTGCGGTGAAATTAATCTTGTAACTGGACCAGAAAAATCTGGTTGATAAAAAATGGCTAAATAATTACCACTTTGAGCAGAAACCGAATTATTTTGATTTGCAGTAGCTTTAATCCAATCTGCATTTCCTGAAACATAATCTTGTGTCCACGACATTAAAGAAATATCGGATTGTATTATTTGAAAAACATTTCCACCGTCAGTTGACTTGAAAAACGAATTACCACTCGCATAAACAGTATTGTAATCATCTGGTTTAAATTCTATATCAAAACCTGTGTTAGCATCTGAATGAATTCGAGACCAACTAACTCCTGCATCAGTAGATTTAAAAATACCTCCATATTGTGCCGAACAGTACATTTTGTTGGTATTTGTAGGGTCAATTAAAATTTTATTGACATCTCCTCCCCCAATGTCAGCAAGTTGATTCCAAGTCGCACCACTATCAGTAGATTTAAAAATAATTCCTGAACTTGTTCCCCAAAAATAATTGTTTGCGTTTGTTGGATCAATCACAAGTGAGTAAACAACAATATTCGATAAATTATCAGTAAGGACAGACCATGTACTACCACCATCTGTGGACTTCCAAACACCACCTGTTTGTGATCCTACTAAAATGTGATTGTCGTTATTTTCTTCAAAGGCTATACTGGTAATTCTTCCAACACCTGGATTCCATCCGCTGGTTTGATTCCAATTGGTTGGGCCCAAATCTTCCCAACTCGCAACTGAGCTTATCCTACTATTTTGCTGTAAAAGATTGTATTCAGCATTGTAATTTTCAAGTGTATTGTAATAGTAATCTGGACTTTTTAAAAATCCACTTTCATCTTGCATACGAAGGGCGTTATATTCCCAACGTTTGTAGCTTTTATAGCCTGTTCCTCTCCCTTTGTCCGAAGATGCAAAATATAATTCTGCTGCATTTTGGATTTCTTGAACTGTATGGTTCCCAGAGCTAATCATTTTTTTATAATCTTGGCTAGTACCCAAAAAAAACATTAGACACACAACAATCTGTAGTATTACTTTCATTTAAATTAAATTGGTTAAAATTAAATTAATTCAAGATAAATATTATTTTTTATCCCATTCTGTTAGTTTTATAATTTTATGAAAAATATCCGTATTATCATATATACCAGAAAATAGTTCTGCTCCTGGGCCATAGGCAAAAACTGGAATCAAAGTTGCTGAATGACCACCAGTAGAAAATTTTGGCTCTAATTGGGTATAGCTACTGTATATATTACCATCTTTTGTGGTATAATTTTCTCCAGCCAAGGTAAAACCTCCTGTTTCATGATCGGAAGTTACAATAACCAATGTTTCGCCATCTTGTTCAGCAAAATCTAATACGCGCCCAATAGTTTCGTCAAAATCTATAAGTTCTGAAATAAGATATTCTGTATCATTATCGTGACCAGCCCAATCAATTTGTGAACCTTCTGACATTAAAAAAAATGGCGTGTTATTTTGATGTAAAAAATCAATACCCAATAATGTTGCTTTAGACAAAAAATCTCCTCTGCCCTCAATCATTTTTGGCATACCATCATCACTAAGCAAAAACCCTTGTTTTTTGTGTGATTTAATCACATCAAATGTAGCTAACCCTAGTGTGTCAATACCAAATCCATTTGATTTAAGCAACTCGTATAAAATATTGTTATCCAATCTGTTATTAAAGAATTTTTTTCCACCTCCAGCAAAATAATCTATTTCAGAATTTGAAAGTTGTAATGCAATGTTTTGCTCATAATCTCTATCTACAACATGTGCATAAAAACTTGCTGGTGTGGCATGAGTAATTGACGATGTGGCAACTATACCTGTTTTAACCCCTTTTTTTGAAGCTATTTCTACAACATTTGTAACAGTTGTTGAATCCTCTAAAATACCAATACCACCGTTATAGGTTTTTTTTCCAGTTGCAAAAGCAGTTCCACTTGCTGCAGAATCTGTAATATCTTCAATTGAGGAGTGAGTTGTTATGAGACCAATGTGCTCAAAACGTGAATAGTTAATTTCAGAATTTTTATAATAATATGCTGCAGAGATTTGAGATAATCCAGTACCATCACTGATTAGAAGAATGACATTTTTTGGGACTTTGGTATTTGATTTATGTGATTTTTTATTGACACAACTTGAAAATAAAAATAATACCAAAAAAAGTAGGGAAAAAATTTTATTCATGGCCTTATATATGTACTCAAAGGTAAGTTTTAATTACAAAAAATAGATGATATAATTACAAAAAAAACAAAAATTGTATTAAATTTGAGCAACTAAATAAACTAAATTTAATTACTAATTGACAAACTTTAATAGTCATCTCAAAAACATCCGTTTTAATTATTTAAAATAATTTTTAATCAATTGCTTCAATCAAAATTTTTGAAGAGTCTTTGATTTTTAATTTCTAACTAATTTTTGGCAATTATTATTTACTGATTAACCAATTATGAAATATCTTTTCACGTTTTTTTTATTTATTTTATCAAATATTTCTATTAATGCTCAATTAGGGTTTTGCAGTGGAAATTCTGGTACTCCCATTTTTGTTGAAGACTTTGGAGCTGGAACAGGCAGTGTCCCTCTACCAAATGGGACTACAACTTATTCATATTCTTCTGGTTTTCCAAATGATAGTTTTTACACTGTAAGAAATAATACTTTTGGAAACCCATATGATTGGCAAGAAATTGAAGACCATACACCCAACGATAGTAACGGTAGATTTCTTATTGTAAATGCAGATTTTACAGCAGGAGAATTTTATAAAACAACTGTAACTGGATTGTGCGAATTTACGACTTATGAATTTTCGGCATGGCTGTTGAATTTATTAAAAGTTCCTGGATATTGCGTTAATTTGGGAATCGAAATTCCAATTAATGTCAAATTTCAAATATGGGATAGTACCGAAACTACACTTATAGCAAGCGGCGATACTGGAGATATTTATGCAACAGCAGCTCCTACATGGGGTGAGTATGGTTTAGTTTTTCAAACTATAGAAAACCAACAATCTGTTGTCTTAAAAATGCTCAACAATGGAGGTGGCGGCTGTGGAAATGACTTAGTTATAGATGATATTGAATTCAAAACTTGTGGAGATAATTTAGTCGTAACAGATGAATCAGGTAATACTTCTGTAACAATTTGTAATAGCGAAACACCATATGCCACAACCTTAACTTCTACTCCAGATTTTTCAGTTTTTACTTCTCATTTCTATCAATGGCAAGAAAGTGCCAATGGTATAACGTGGCAAGATATTGCTGGAGAAACAAATCAAAGTATAAATCTTAATATGACATCTGAAGGATTTTATAGAACAAAAGTTTCTGAATTTGCAGACAACCTATCAAATGAACAATGTGTATTATTTTCAGATCTATTTCAAATCACAATCAATCCAAATCCCCCTGCGCCTAATAGCAATGGAGATGTTACTTTTGATTGTAGTTTAAATGAAGCCATTTTATCTGTAACCTCAACTTCAAATACTAGCGTCAACTGGTATGATGCTGCTTCAGATGGACAACTTTTACAAGCAAACAGTTTAACCTATACTGCTAATGCTGTTGGCACCTACTATGCGGAAACAATCGACAATATTACAGGTTGTATTTCTACAACAAGAACAGCTGTAATTACTGAAATAAATACCCCCACACCAACAGCAGATACCCCACAAACTTTTTGCAATTCAGTTCTTTTACAAGAGCTTCAAACCAATGGTGAGAATATTAAATTTTATAACGATCAATCAGGTGACACCTTGCTTGATGATACTACTGAAATTAGTGATGATACCACAGTTTATATTTCTCAAACTATAGATGACTGTGAAAGTCAGGATTTAATTGCTGTAGAAATTATTATTGAAAACCCTACCATTTATACAGATAATTTTGAAATCCTATATTGCCAAAGCAGTAGCCCAACAGTTAATTTATTTGATGCTTCTAATGTATTTCTAGGGGATGATTTTGTTGGTTTTTTCAATTCTCTTGATGATATAGAAAATTTTGAAAATATTATCGATAATCCTAATGATTTTGAAGTTAATTCAGAAAATCAATTGGTTTATGGTACTATTGAAGATGATATTTGCTATGAAGTTTATCCAATTCTTTTAGTTTCAGAAAATTGTGATATTATTATTCCTCAAGCAATTTCACCAAACAATGATGGACTCAATGATGTCTTTCAAATTCAAAATCTTTATGGCATACACTTGAATCACTCTTTGAAAATTTTTAACCGTTATGGTATATGCATTTTTGAGGGCAATGATAATCGCAAGTGGAATGGAACATCCAAAGATGGTGATTTAGTCCCTGTTGGAACTTATTTCTATGTACTAAAACTTAACAACGACGAAAACGATGTGTTTACGGGGTGGATTTACATAAATTATTAAGTATTAATTAAAGAATGATAATTATCGGCGACGCATTCGGTTATTTCTGAATTCCGCCATTTTGTTCTGAATAATATCTTGATATTCAATTTTGGTAACTGTAGTCCCTTTTTTAGGGGCTTCGATCTCAACAGCTTCAACAGGATTGATAACAATTTTTGAACATAACATTGTTGTTCCTCCAGCGCTAACCTCCAAAATTAAACCTGGTAAACCCCAATATTCAGAAGGTCCATGACCAATAGGGATTTGTGGCGTATACCATGCCTCAATTTGAGTGACATCAACTTCTGGTTCATTGTTTTCTTCGTCTTCAGCGTCTTGATTATCCGTTGATCTCATTCTACTCCATGAAAAAGAGTACCACAATAAATCATCTGTTGGAATAAAACTAGTAGCTTTAAAACAAAGGTAATTTCCTATTTGTTTGGACTCTTTACCTAAAGTCCAATCAATTTTTTGAAGTTTATCTTTAACTAAAAACTTTTTACCATAAAATTCCTGTTGTTGAATTTGAGCATTAGTTTTTACATTTTTATAATTTTCTCCAGCTGCAAAATTTTTGCCCCATGAGTCTGTGGCCCCAGAAATAGCATCTAGCTGTTCTTCTTCATTAAAAACAGATTCTTGTTTGTTAAAAACCAAAACAAATTCTTTTTCTAAACGGTTTTTTAGTCGAGCGGCAATTTGCTTTTTTTGTGCCTCACTCATTCGTGCTCCCCAGCGCCCGAGTTCCATTTTAGATTTAGAAATATAAGTGGCTTTCCCTTGAAAGTCCTGTGCAAATATTACATCATTGTTGAACAATAAAGCAAAGAATAGGAGAAAGAAAATGTTAAAATAATTCGTTTTCATTTTGTTTGAATTTTATGGTATATTTCAAACAAATATATGGGAAGACATGATAAATTGATTTTGGTTTATAAAAACATTAACACAATTCAAATCAAAAGCCAAACTCTTGATTTAACCAATTCATGCGTGCTAATAACCACTGTTTTACATAATCTACTTCTTCTTGGTGTGTATCAAACCAAACTGGATTTGGCCAAACATAGGTCCCCAAGGTTTGCCATATATCATAATTATAGCTTTGTGAGACGCTTAAATAAGAACTAAATTCGTCTATTTTTGAATTGAAGTTGTCTAGGTTTTGATAATAAAAATCAAATCGCTCACTGACAAGATTTTCAAAGTATGGATCCTCAAACATTCTACTGAACCAGGGATTATATTTTATCCAATAACCTTCTGTATATTGTGAATCTGCATAATTGACATTTCCAAAAGACAAATCAAAATCCCAAATTGGCCCCATTTTTATTTTCCCACCTGGAATGTAAGTAAAATATATACTCGAATACCAACGAGCGTCAACAGTTTTTGCAATTTCATTAATTAAAAACCAATCGACAAAACTATTAATATCAATGTAACTACGATATCCAATATCTGGATTTGTAAAATCAGAGCCAAATAAAACTGCTTCAAAATTATTTATATGATCTTCAATTAGAGTAAATTCTGGAGTATCATAAGAAATATTTGGAGCTTTAATATTGAATACATTAGAGCTATATTCTTGAGTAAAAATTGTTGGAGTAAAAAACACATCGTCGGGATCTACCCTATAATCTTGATCAATTTCAATTAAATAGCCCTCGTCTCCTATATTGACTCTATTGCTCGATTCTTCAACTTTTTGAGCAAAAAGGTAAGTCCCCAAATGATTGTTATTTAGAAAGACTTCAACATACTCTCCTTTTGGTGTGTAATCCAAACTACTTATCGCCCCCATTTCATAAGCAATTTTATTGCGCATAAGTGATTTATCTGAATATTCTGCCAAAAGAACCCATTTTCTATCCTCAGGAAGTCCAAGTATAGACGTTTTGGTATCAAATTTAATTTGGTATGGTCTTTTTGGATTAAACCAAGTAGAATTCCCGCGACCCCTAATGAGTATTGAAGTCATATCAATGTCATCAAAAATTAATCCTCCAAATAGATCTAATTCACCAGAAACATAAAAATCTCTTGAGTCAACAGGTATATTATCTGTATCAATTGAAATAATAGGAAGTCCTGTAAAATAGGTTAATCTAATTTTATATCTCCAATAATCTGTTTGATCTGAATTGAATATATCGACATTAACTTCTTTAGAGAAATTATAAGAGGTTGTATTGTTTTGATAATTAATTTCATCCAATTTAATAAATCCATTTTCTGGGCTTGTTACAATGGATGGAATTAAATTCTTAATGTCAACTCCGTAAGGTAATACACCTGTGAAAAACTCAACTCCATCAAAATTCAAAACAATATCTTCAAACAGTGTGGCATTTAAATCTGCCTTAAAACTTATTTGAGTGATTTCGTAAGGGGTTGCAACGCCATCTCCATTGGAATTTCCAACGGGTTCTACATCATCTTTACAGTTAACTAAAAAAGTAAATATTAAAAGGACTGCTATTTTTCTCATGTGAAATTTAAATAATCAATTGCAATATATTACAATTAATTTTTTTATGTAAAAATAGCCATAATAAAAATCTAAACTCTTGGTAAATCATTTTCGTCTTTGAGTGGCAAGTCAGAAGTACCCATCAAAAATGCGTCAACATGATGAGCAGATTGACGGCCTTCTGAAATAGCCCAAACAATAAGCGATTGTCCTCTTCTAATATCTCCAGCAGCAAAAACACCTGAAATATTAGTTTTGTAATCTTTGGTTGTGGCTTTGATATTAGTTCTAAAGTCAGTATCTAAGTTTAATTGCTGGACAAGGTTAGAACCAGGTCCTGTAAATCCAAGTGCTAACAACACTAAATCACATGGCCATGTTTTTTCAGTTCCTGGAATTTCTTTTAATTGAGGGCGTTCTCCTTCTTTAAAAATCCATTCGACTTCGCAAGTCACCAAGCCTGTGAGATTACCATTTTCATCGCTTAAAAACTTTTTTGTAGAAACGCTCCAATGACGTTCAACTCCTTCTTGATGTGAAGAACTTGTTTTCATTTTCATGGGCCAAAATGGCCAAGGCTGATGAGCTGGTCTTCCTTCTGTTGGTTTATCTAGAATTTCGAAATTTGTAACACTTTTTGCACCGTGTCTATTTGAAGTTCCTATACAATCGGACCCCGTATCTCCTCCTCCTATTACAATGACATTTTTTCCTTTAGCAGAAATAATTTCATCAAATGTTCTTAGGCCATCCACATATTCATTGTTGAGCTTCAAAAAGTCCATGGCCTGAACTATTCCTTTTAAATTCGAACCATCTAAAGGAAGTACACGACGTGCTGTTGCACCACCACAAAGTAGAAGTGCATCAAAATCAGATTGTAAAGATTCAACAGAAACATCTTCACCAACATTAGTGTTAGTTTTGAATGTAATTCCTTCTTGCTCAAGAATTTCTATACGCCGGTCAATTATTGATTTTTCAAGTTTAAAGTCTGGAATTCCATAGCGCAACAACCCTCCTGCTTTTGCATCACGTTCAAAAACAGTTACAAGATGACCCGCTCGATTTAGTTGCTGTGCTGCTGCTAATCCAGAAGGACCAGAACCAACGACAGCCACTGTTTTTCCAGTTCTACTTGTTGGAATTTGAGGTTTTACCCATCCTTTTTCAAAAGCAATTTCAACAATATTTTTTTCAATGTTTTCAATACTTACAGGATCTTCATTAATGCCCAACACACAAGCTTGTTCGCACGGAGCAGGACATAATCGCCCTGTAAATTCTGGGAAGTTATTTGTGGAATGCAAAATTTTTGCTGCCTTTTCCCAATTTCCTTGGTAAACATTGTCATTAAAATCAGGAATTAAATTTCCTAAAGGACAACCACTATGACAAAATGGGATACCACAATCCATGCATCGAGCACCTTGGTTTTTTAATTCTTTTTCCTTTAGGGAAACAGTAAATTCCTTGTAGTGCTTAACACGTTCTTTTACCGCGTCATAAGCTTCATCTACACGTTTGTATTCCATAAAACCTGTGGTCTTTCCCATAGTATTATTTTTTTACGAGGTTTTCTTCTTCTAATCTGATTAATGCTTGTCTGTATTCTTCTGGCAGTACACGAATAAAGTCTTTGACTGCGAATTCCCATTTTTCCAAAATGCGTTGTGCTAGTGGACTTAATGTTGTATTATAGTGGTTTTCAATTAATGTTCTTAATTCTTGAACATGCACATCATCTTCAAGAGGATCCAAATTTAGTCCTTCATGGTTGCATTTACTTTTGAATGTTTCATTAGGATCATAAACATAAGCGATTCCACCACTCATACCAGCTCCAAAATTACGTCCAACTTCACCCAATACAACTGCAACTCCTCCTGTCATATATTCACAGCCATGGTCTCCTATGCCTTCTACAACAGCTGTCGCACCTGAGTTTCTAACACAAAAACGCTCACCTGCTTTTCCATTAATATAGGCTTCACCAGAAGTTGCACCATATAATGCTACATTTCCTATAATGATGTTTTCCTCAGGAATTATAGTGGATTCATCTGGGATACGTACTGTAATCTTTGCACCAGATAAACCTTTAGCCAAATAATCATTAGTATTTCCAATCACGTTAAGGGTTAATCCTTTTGTGGCAAAAGCGCCAAAACTCTGGCCTGCAGATCCTTTAAAGTTAATTTTTAAAGTATTCTCAGGTAACCCTTGAGCTCCATATATTTTTGAAATTTCATTACTCAAAATTGCACCTACAGCTCTATTTTCATTATTTATTTTTAAATCCAAAACCGTTGGCTCTTTTCTAAATAAAGCCGGATGAGCTTTATCAATAATTTCAAAATCCAAAGCACGTTCAAGTTGATGATCTTGTGTTTCTGTATTGAAAATATCTACATCAGCATCTACCTCAACTTTATGAAGAATTGGTGTAAGGTCTATTCCTCTTGATTTGTAATGTTCAATTGCTGTGTTGCGGTCTAGCTTTTCAACTTTACCAACCATTTCATCAATAGTTCTAAACCCTAGTTTTGCCATAATTTCTCGCAATTCCTGTGCTACGAAATACATAAAGTTTACTACATGTTCCGGCTTCCCTTTGAATTTTTTACGCAATTCAGGGTTTTGAGTTGCAATCCCAACTGGGCATGTATTTAGGTGACAAGCTCTCATCATAATGCATCCAGATGCTACTAGTGGCGCAGTTGCAAAACCAAATTCTTCAGCACCTAAAAGGCAAGCCACCGCAACATCTCTTCCTGTTTTTAATTGACCATCACATTCTACAACAATTCTACTTCTCAAATCATTCATGACAAGGGTTTGTTGTGCTTCAGCAAGCCCCAATTCCCATGGCAAACCAGCGTGTTTTAATGACGTTAATGGAGAAGCTCCTGTTCCGCCATCATAACCAGAAATTAAAACAACATCTGCCTTTGCTTTGGCTACACCAGCCGCTACAGTTCCAACACCAACTTCTGATACTAGTTTTACATTGATACGTGCTTCTCGATTCGCGGATTTTAAATCATAAATCAACTGCGATAAATCTTCAATAGAATATATATCGTGGTGTGGTGGTGGAGAAATTAGACCTACATAGGGTGTAGAATTTCGTGTTTTTGCAATATCAGGGTTTACTTTTGGTCCTGGTAACTGCCCACCTTCGCCAGGTTTGGCACCTTGTGCCATTTTAATTTGAATTTCTTTGGCATTAGACAAATAATTTGATGTAACACCAAATCGTCCAGAAGCCACCTGTTTTATGGCGCTATTTTTCCAATCGCCATTAGCATTTTTATAAAAACGTTCTTGATCTTCACCGCCTTCTCCAGAATTGCTCTTTCCACCAATTCTGTTCATTGCAATGGCCAAATTTTCATGGGCTTCTTTACTAATAGAACCATAAGACATTGCACCTGTTTTAAAACGCTTAACAATGTTTGTCCATGGCTCTACTTCTTCTAAAGGAATAGGATCGTAATTTGTAAATTCAAACAATCCTCGAATCGTCATCAGTTGCTTGGATTGATTATTTATCAACTCTGAATATTCCTTATATTTTTGAGGCTTATTCGTTCGAACCGAATCTTGAAGTTTGGCGATAGAAAGTGGATTAAACAAATGATGTTCTCCATTTCTTCTCCATCGGTACTGGCCTCCCATTTCTAAATCTAGGCTGGCATCAATTGATTTTTTGACATAAGTAGAGGCATAACGCTTAGAAATTTCTTTTTCTAATTGATGCAAATCTACACCTTGAATTCGAGTTGCAGTTTTTGGAAAATATTTGTCAACCACATTTGTATTGATTCCAATACATTCAAATAATTGTGACCCGCGATAAGAATTTAATGTAGAAATACCAATCTTATTCATCACCTTTAAAATTCCTTTTCCAACGGCTTTATTGTAGTTAGCAATGGCTTTTTCTGTATCTGCTTTTGGGTCAAGATTTAAAACTTCATCCTCAATAATTTCGTTAACCATATAAGGATTTATAGCACTTGCTCCATAGCCAAATAGCAACGCAAAGTGATGTACTTCTCTGGGTTCTGCAGATTCTATTATGATACTGATTTTAGAACGTTTTCCTAATTTCTGTAAGCCGCTGTTGATGAACGAACAGGCCAAAAGAGCAGGAATAGGTGCTTTGTCTTTTGAAACTTTTCTGTCTGATAAAATCAAAATATTAGTCCCATTATCAACATGAGAAGAGACTGTTTTTAAAAGTTCATCCAAAGCGTCTTCCAAACCGTTGTGCCCTTTATTTATGTCATATAAAATAGGAACAGAGGAAATTTTAAAGTTGGGATTATTGTAACTTTTAATTTTATCTAAATCCTGTTTAGAAATCACAGGATTTTGAATTTTTAATTTTTTACAATGCGCTTCATTGATTTCAAAAATATTATAATCACTGCCTAGAGTTAAACTAATATCTGTAATCAACTCCTCTCGAATACCGTCCAAAGGAGGGTTAGTCACCTGAGCAAACAATTGCTTAAAATAATTGTATATCAATTGTGGCTTTTCAGACAAAAGCGCTAATGGTGTGTCACTCCCCATAGAACCTATTGGTTCTTTGGCTAGATTGGCCATAGGCAGTATAATCGTTTTGATATCTTCTTGAGTGTATCCAAAAAGTACTTTTCTTTTATCTAAAGGCTCTTGATTTAGGAAAATTGGACAATCGTTATAAGGGATTTGCTTCAAATATACAAGTTGGTCATCGAGCCATTTGCGATATGGTTTTTGTGCGGCAATTTGTTCTTTGATTTCTTCATCATTAACAATCCGCCCTTCGTTCATATCAACAAGAAACATTTTTCCCGGTTCCAATCGCCCATGATGAGAAACATTTTCTGATGCCAACTCAATGACTCCAATCTCCGAAGACATAATAACATAACCATCTTTTGTAACAGAATAGCGCGATGGTCTTAGTCCGTTTCTATCCAAAACAGCACCAATATAATTACCATCTGTAAAAGGAATAGAAGCAGGTCCATCCCATGGCTCCATCAAACATGAGTTGTATTCATAAAATGCCTTTTTTGTAGAAGACATTTCATTATTTTTTTCCCATGCTTCAGGAATAAGCATCATCATTACTTCTGGCAAAGAGCGGCCTGTCATTAACAATAACTCCACAGCCATATCCATAGACGATGAATCTGATTTGTTTGGAAGAATTATTGGTAACACAGATTTGATATCCTCACCAAACAAATCACTTTCTAGTAATGCCTCTCTAGAAAGCATTCGAGATACATTACCTCGAAGGGTGTTAATTTCTCCATTGTGACACATATACCTAAAAGGCTGTGCCAAATCCCAAGTTGGAAAGGTATTAGTCGAAAAACGTTGATGCACTAATGCAAGACGTGTAACAAACAAAGGGTTTTCTAAATCTCTGTAATAAAGTTTTATATCTTCAGGAATAAGTAGTCCTTTATAAATTATAATTTTTGTTGAAAGACTGGGTAAATAGAAAAAGTTGCTTTCAGAAAGTTTAGAATTATAAATTTCGTGTTCAGCTTTTTTACGAGCAATAAAAAGTTTTAAATTAAAATTAAAATCGTCTTGCTGTTCATTATTTTTTGTAATAAAAATTTGCTTTACTTCTGGTTCTGTTTGCTGAGCGATAGTTCCAAGAACAGAAGGGTCAACTGGAACTTCTCTCCATCCCAAAACATTAAGACCTTGCTCCTTCATACATTTCTCAAAAACAGAGATACAATAATTTCTTTGGTTCTCTTTTTTGGGCAAAAACACATTACCAGCTGCATACTGTCCAAAACTTGGTAAATCAAAATTACAATCACTAACAAAAAGCTCATGTGGAATGTCAGTTAGAATTCCTGCACCATCTCCTGTTTTTCCATCAGAACTAACTGCTCCTCTGTGCTCTAGGCGTTCCAAAATTTGAAGCGCCTTGTGAATAATGTCATTAGATTTATTTCCTTCTAAACTACAAATGAATCCTGCACCACAATTATCGTGCTCAAATTCTGGTAAATACATTCCCTGTTTTTTCAACATATGCTTGGTTTTAAATTGTTAGTTTTCAACAAAATAGAGACGAAATATAGGGACAAAAACAGGACTGATAATAATGTTTAATAAATTATTATGATTTTAATATTTTAAAGCCTTTAAAATGTATTTTAAATATTTTGACCCTATTGTTTTTGATGAATTATTAAAGTCTTTTTTTCAAAATTTTAAATTTTAGCATATCTCCAAATTAAATCAAAACTCAAAATTATATCTAATCCAAAATCATCAAAAATTAATTTTACGTGAAAAACCATAATGTTAATTTAATAATTTAAATAATAATTTAAACAATACCCCTAAAAATAATAGGGTTAATTTTATTAATTAAATAAAAATTATTAATGCAACCCTATTTATTTAGGGGTTTATGTGTTTATAGCTTAAGTTTGGGGCATTAATCACTAAAAATTAAACTAATTTTATTATGAAAAAAATTTTTACACTATTAACAATTGCAGCTTCATTTGCTGCTTTTGCACAAGATGAAGAGTCAACACTATCTATTTCTGGAACCGTTGATGCCTATTACCAATCTAACCTATCAGCTGGAGATGACATTACTCAGTCCTTCGGAACTTCTTTTGCAGATGAAACAGGTTTTGCTTTAGGTATGACAAACATTATTGCATCTTATGAAGGTGAAAAAACAGGTGTTGTTGCTGATGTTGTTTTTGGACCAAGAGCAGATGCAGCTGTTGGAGGGTACAACCTTAATCAATTGTATGCGTACTGGAACGTATCTGAATCAACTACACTTACAATGGGTCGTTTCAATACATATTTAGGTTATGAAGTTATTTCTCCTGCAGGAAACTTCAACTACAGTACCTCTTATTTATTTTCTAACGGACCATTTTCACATGTTGGAATGAAAGCTGACTTTGATTTAGGAAGCGATGTAAGCTTAATGCTTGCTTTAATGAACCCTACAGATGTTAATAACAACACAACAGGCGGATATGCTTTAGGTGCTCAGTTAGGATATGCAGGTCAGTACCTTAATCTTTATTATGATGACGAAGAAGTATTAGGATTTGAGATCGACTATACTGGTGGATTTGACCTATCCGATGACTTTTTCTTAGGAATCAATGGCGCCTACCAAGTGAATGACGATGCTGGCTTCTACGGTGTTGCACTTTATCCACAACTAGCAACTTCTGAAGACTTTTCAATTGGACTTAGAGGTGAGCTTTTTGGATACCATGCTGACGGAGTAGATGATTTACCTAGCGTTTTTGCTGCTACACTTACAGGAAGCTACACTGTTGAAAACTTAACAATTAAGCCAGAAATCAGATTAGACTCTTGGAGTGAAACTAAGCCTTACGTAGACAGTGATGGCGAAGCTTCAGATTCTTTAGCTGCATTTACAGTTGCTGCAATCTATAGCTTCTAAAATATATAAACACATTTTTTTGTTTGTGATTAAAAAGTCCTTGGGTATTAGTACTCAGGGGCTTTTTTCATTGATTAGAGTTAATTTACATCAGAGTCAATGAAACCATTGCTTCATTCTAATTGATTATTATTGAAAACATCAATTTTGCTCTTATTAATTACTTGGAAAGAAAAAACCTTAAGCAAAATGCTTTAGGGTAATGTTTTGTTAGGCAGAGTTTCTACTCGCATTAATGATGCCGTAGAGCGTTCGAGTTACAATTTTTTCGAAAACTTCAATTTGTTCCTTATCAACCGTTTTTTGTTTTTGAAGGTGCTGAATTTTCCTTAAAGCATATTGCTGTATGGTAACCAATGGCAATACAATTGACTCACGCACTTCTATAGAAGCCTTTCCACTTGGCTCGTTTTCCATCAACTCTTTATAGCCTGTAATTTTTAGCAACAAACGTAAAGTGAGTCGATACTCATTATAAATGATCGTCCAAAATTCACCAAACTCTTCATCTTCAGCCATATATTTTGTTAAATCAAAAAACGATTTACTCAAAGACATCATACTGTTTTCTAATAACGTTTTAAAGAAGCTAGAATTATTGTAAAGCGCAACTACTTTATCTAGCTCTCCTCGCTCTTCAAATGACTGAATCGCTGTACCTACACCAAAAAATCCAGGAACGTTTTGTTTTAGTTGACTCCAAGATCCCACAAAAGGTATTGCTCTTAAATCTGAAAAAATCAAACGATCAGATTTAGATCTTTTGGATGGACGACTACCGATATTAGCTTTTGCATAATATTTCAACGTACTAATACGCTCTAAATAAGGAATAAACTTAGGATGTGCTTTAAACTCCTGATAGGTTTGATAACTCAAGGTAGCCAATTCATCCATAGTTTGACGATCTTCATCTGAAAATCCTTTATTTTCAGAACCTAAACTGTTTGACAAACCAGAACTAATGAGTTGCTCCAAATTATATTTTGAAGAATCTGGTGTTCCAAAATTAGAACTAATCGTCTGTCCTTGAATAGTAAGCTGAACTTCTTTATCCTCAATTGTTGGTCCTAGAGAAGCATAAAACTGATGTGTTTTTCCTCCACCACGTGCTGGCGGCCCACCTCGTCCGTCAAAAAACACAACATCAATATTGTATTGTTTTGATACTTTGGTGAGCGCCTCTTTTGCTCTAAAAATTGCCCAATTTGCCATAAAATACCCACCATCTTTTGTGCCATCAGAAAATCCTAACATTATGGTTTGCTTTTGTCCTCGAGACCTTAAGTGCGCTTTGTAGGCTTTGTTTGTATACAATTGTTCCATAACTTTTGGAGCATTTTCCAAATCTGTTACTGTTTCAAATAGGGGTACAATATCTATGGAAAGTCTATCATTGAACGCTACCAATTTTAGCATTGCATACAACTGCATGACATTTAACGCTGTCTGGTTATTACTTATAATATAGCGATGCGCCCCTTGTTCTCCATTGGTTTGCTGTATTTGTTTGACAACTTTTATGGTTTGAAGCGTGTTTTTAACCAATTCATCTTTAAAAATAGAAGTGTCTAATACACCTTCAACTCTAGACAACACATCAATTTGTTCATCATCTGATAACTCATCATAATTTTCTGGAAAAATACGGCTATTTATTTGCTTAGATTTTTCAACAATTTTAGAAAATACTTTATGATGAATTCTACTATCTTGGCGAATATCAAGAGTCGCAAAATGGTGTCCAAAAAGTTGAATTTTATTAATCAAACTTGTAATATCTTGTACATACAAAGAATGATGATCTCTTGAGACAACTTTACGAATATCTTTTAATTCATTGACAAAAGTATCTAAATCAAAAACCTCAGGGTTGTCATAGCCACTGTATGCATCTTTTATCAATTGACCAACACGATCTTCAACACCTCTAAAGGTCAATTTTCGCTTGAGCTTTTTCAAATCTTTCGCGTAATTCATTAAAATTGACTTTTTGAGCAATCCTGACACCTTAAGTGTGGTGTCTGGAAGAACAAATGGATTCCCATCACGGTCACCACCTGGCCAAAAACCAATGTTTATAATTTCATTTTTAATGACTTTATTGTCATAAATGTTCTGTTGAATATAATCAAATATTGCTCCAAAAGAATCATAAAATACATTTTCGAGATACCATATTAGGTTTACTGCCTCATCAAATGGGGTTGGCTTTTTATGTTTGAAAAATGGCGTTTTTCCTAGTTGGGCAAGTAAACCATTAATACGGCTCAAATCGTTATCTTTTATAGCCTCAGTTAAATCTGTTATAATCCCCAAAACTGAACCTGGATAAAACTGAGTGGGATGGGCTGTAAGTACAATACGCACCTTAAATTCATCCAAATATGCTTTTAACTCATCAATTTTATTTTCTGAAAAAGCTTTTTCTTTTAAACTACGAAGGGTACCAATTCCGTCCATGTTATTAATAACAGGAAAAGCAGCATCTTCAATGGCATCAAACAAAACCACCTGACGCTCAATGTATTGGATAAATCTAAATAATAATTTAATCTGGCTTTTCTTTGTGCGTCTTGCTTGATATTTTTGGAAAAATGTATCTACAATTGTACTTGGATCATCACCAGCGGCATATCCTTTTTCACAAGTTTCATGAAACAAAGGTAACAACACCCCTGTTTTAGTAATTTGATCGAAAGGCAAAGTCATGAAGATACTATTGTATATCTGAAATTTAGATAACACATTTTTTTTGAAACGCTCTAGTTTTGGTTGAACTGCCATAAAAACTTATTAAATTGAACGTAAAGATAAGAAAGCTAACTTCTTAATTCACAATGATTAAAGCAAATTATGGATTTGGTAATCGCAGGTGTTAAAATTGATAATCATTCAAAAAAATATCCTCTTTATTAAAGATTTCAAACATGTTAATAAATATCTTTAATCTGAAACAAAATAAGATTCATCAAAGGGTAAGCTAATTTTAACTTAAAATTTAAATCCCTAATTTTTTAATTGTTAACTTTAAAATAAAAAATAAATGAGCAAACCAAGTTTTATCAACACACTAAATCTCCCTGTTGTTGCAGCCCCTATGTTTCTAATTTCTGGCCCAAAATTGGTAATAGAATGTTGTAAAAACGGTATTATAGGTACATTCCCAGCACTCAACCAACGTACTACTGAAGGTTTTGAGGATTGGATTATTGAGATCAAAGCAGCACTTGAAGCTTTTGAAAAAGAAACTGGAAAAAAAGCAGCACCTTTTGGAGTTAATTTGATTGTACATCATACAAATCCAAGAGTTCAAGCTGATTTAGCCATTTGTATAAAACACAAAGTTCCATTGATCATAACTTCTCTAGGCGCAGTGCCACAACTAGTAGGGGCAGTACATAGCTATGGAGGTCTTGTATTTCATGATGTCATCAAAAAACGACATGCCGAAAAAGCTGCAGAAGCTGGTGTGGACGGATTGATTTTGGTAACTGCTGGAGCAGGTGGCCATGCAGGAACACTAAATCCCATGCCTTTTGTTGCTGAAATTAAAAAGTTTTTCAAAAAAACGATTTTACTTTCTGGGTGTATTTCCAACGGAAAAGATGTTGCATCAGCATTGCAGATGGGTGCAGATTTGGCTTATATGGGTACACGATTTATTAATACAAAAGAAAGCAAGGCACCTGAAGATTATAGAAACATGATCATCAATTCTGGAGCAAGTGATATTGTGTATACTGCAGCGATTTCAGGGGTTTCTGCAAACTTCCTTCGCCCTAGTCTCGAAGCTATGGGCATTACAGAAGAAATGCTGTCGCACACCAAAAAAATTGATTTCGGAAACGAGCTTAATGCAATGGAAAAAGAAGCCAAGGCATGGAGCACCATATGGTCTGCAGGTCAAGGTGTTACAAATATTGAAGATAATCTTTCTGTTAAAGAACTTGTAGAAAAAATGAGGGATGAATTTATAAGTGCGATCAAAGCACAAAATGAGGTTTTAAAAATTTACGAATAATAAAATCTGAAGTTTATTTTACCCTCTTAAAATCACCACTGCAATTCCAATAAAAAAACCAGCCTGCAAACGCTTTAAGAGTTTTATCTTTTTTGGTGAATTAAAAAATAATTTTGACAAAAAACCTGACAATATCACATAACATGAAAACACCACAAAAGATGTTAAAACAAAAAGAAAGCCCAATACATAAAATTGCTTAAAAAGAGAAATAGAATCACTAAAAACAAAAGCAGGAAAAAAGGCTAAAAAGAAAATTGAAACCTTTGGATTTAGAACATTCATTATAAAACCTTGCTTATATAATTGAAAGAATCTTTTTTGTGACACCTCAGCAGTTAGTTTGGTAAAATTTTGTTTTGATTTATAAACTTTAAAAGCTAAAAATAGCATGTATGCTGCGCCAAAAACTTTTAGAATCCAATATAATTTTTCATTAGCCTGAATAAAAGCAGACAACCCAAAAGCAACAAGAGAAGTGTGCACGAAACATCCAGACATTAGACCAGACACCACCGCAAAACCAGACTTTTTACCATGAGTCGCACTCTGAATTAAGACAAATATATTATCGGGTCCTGGAGAAAAAGCCAATGTTGCTGTTGCAATAATAAATGATATAAGAACCTCAATATTCAATATCAAATGGTCTTTGCTCTTTGTATAAGCGCCTTATTTATGCGTTTAATCAAAATAGGTCCTTCATATACAAATCCTGTATAAATTTGGACTAAATCTGCACCGGCATCAAGTTTTTCAAGAGCATCTTTGGCAGAGTGAATCCCTCCTACACCAATGATTGGAAAAGCCTTATTACTATTCTTTGACAGATACTGAATCACTCTAGTACTTTTTGATTTTATGGGCTGGCCACTTAATCCTCCATTTCCTATGGCTTTCAACTTCTGCTTTGGTGTTTTTAATCCATTACGAGATGTTGAGGTATTGGAAGCAATGACTCCAGCAATTTTGGTGTTTTGTATCAATTCAATTATCTCATCCAATTGAGTATCATTTAAATCGGGAGCAATTTTGAGTAGAATAGGTTTTTGAATCTTAAAAGTGGTATTCAGACGCTTCATTTCGTTGATGAGTTCTTCCAAATACTCTTTATCTGTAAGTTTTGCATGACTCCCCACATTTGGACAACTTACGTTAAGTACAAAATAATCAACATAGGGATGCAATGCTTTGAAACAAGCCGCATAGTCTTCTGTATAATGCTCTGGTGAAGTGGCGGTATTTTTCCCAATATTCCCTCCAATAATAAGTCTTTTTGTATTTTGTTTTAAATTACTTATTACAGCATCAAGCCCTGCATTATTGAAACCCATACGATTAATTAGCCCATTGTCGTCTTTTAGTCTAAAAAGACGTTTTTTGGGGTTACCATCTTGGGCTTTGGGGGTTACCGTTCCAATTTCTATAAATCCGAATCCAAAATTGGAAAGTTCGTTATACAGCACTGCATTCTTATCAAATCCAGCAGCAAGACCCACAGGATTTTGAAACTTCAACCCAAACAATTCGCGCTCCAATACAGGATGTTGAACCTTAAACAACAAACGAATCAAAGAAGAAATTAAAGGGATTTTTGAAATTAATTTTATAACATCAAAAGTGAAATAATGTACAGCTTCTGGATCAAATTTAAAAAGAAGAGAACGAATAACGGCCTTGTACATGGTATCTATTTGAATGCAAAAATACATTAAAATAAGAACACAAAAAAGACTATAACAAAAGAAGCAGAAGATTTGCCTCATTTGATGAGGTTAATTATTTTTGAAGAAATCCTATATTAAATGTTAGACAGAAAAAAAATCCTCAATCGCTTTTTAACTTATGTAAAAATTGATACTGAAAGTGATCCCAATTCACAAACTACGCCGAGTACAGAAAAACAATGGACCTTAGCCAAGCTTCTTGCAAAAGAGCTAGAAAATATTGGATTAAAAGATGTTTCTATTGACAAAAACGCCTATGTTATGGGCACGCTTCCTTCAAATGTAGACCATGATGTGCCTGCCATAGGATTTATTTCTCATTTTGACACTTCTCCTGACTACACAGCGGCAAATGTATCTCCTCAAATTATTGAAAATTATGATGGGAAAGATATCATCTTGAACAAAGAAAAAGACATCATTTTATCGCCAGATTATTTTGAAGACTTATTACAATATAAAGGACAAACCTTGATCACTACAGATGGTACAACCTTGCTAGGTGCAGATGACAAAGCAGGCGTTTGCGAAATTGTAAGTGCTATGGAATATTTGGTGCAACACCCAGAAATAAAACATGGGCCCATCAAAGTGGGGTTTACTCCAGATGAAGAAATTGGTAGAGGTGCACATAAGTTTGATGTCAAAAAATTTGGAGCTGAATGGGCCTACACCATGGATGGAAGTCAAATTGGAGAGCTCGAATACGAGAATTTTAATGCCGCCAGCGCAGAAATTACAGTCCATGGGAAAATAGTACACCCGGGATATGCTAAAGGAAAAATGGTGAATAGTATGTATTATGCCCAAAAATTTGTAGAGCGTTTACCTGAAAAAGAAACCCCAGAACACACCGAGGGGTACGAGGGGTTTTATCATTTGCACCATATCGAAGGAAAGGTTGAAAAAACTGTATTAAAATACATTATCCGCGACCACGATTTTGATCTTTTTGAAGCTCGAAAAACCACTATTAAACAATTGGTTGAAGCACTTAACAGAAAATACAATAATGTTACTTTTGACGCTGAAATAAAGGATCAATATTTCAATATGAAAGAAAAAGTGATTCCTGTTATGCACTGTGTAGATATTGCTGAAGAGGCAATGAAATCTCTTGCAATTGTGCCTTTAATAAAGCCCATACGTGGCGGAACAGATGGTTCTCAACTGAGTTATATGGGACTACCCTGCCCCAACATTTTTGCAGGAGGGCATAACTTTCATGGACGTTACGAATATGTACCACTTGAAAGTATTTTGAGCGCTACAAAAGTGATTTGTAAAATTGCGGAGCTTACCCAAAAAAAATACGCATAAAAAAAGCTGCCAAAAGGCAGCTTTTTGATTAAAATTAAATATAACTATTTTTTAGAAGTATTGAGCTTTTTTGTCATTTCCATAGAAATTGCAGAACGATCAAACTTGATTTTGCCAGCAAGTGTTTCTATGACACAAGAGGCATCTTTATCGTTAAGCTCTGTAACTTTACCATGCATTCCTGATTTTGTAATGACACGATCGCCTTTTTTGAGAGCGGCTGCAAATTGTTTTTCTTTTTTGGCGCGCTTCATTTGTGGTGCAATCATAAAAAAGTAGATGATTACAAACATCAAAATAAAGGGCATAAAATTACTAAGACCTTCCATGAGTGTATAAGTTATTGTGTTAGTTTATTGTTTTTTTACAACAGGTGCTGCATTTGGATCTGGCTTAATGAATGCAGAAATTCTTACTTGCTCTCTTCCTTTTTCAGTATTAGTAGTTAGTGTAATAGTCTTGGAAACTTTGTTGGCTCCTTTTCCATTAAACTTAACTGTAAATTGAGACGAAGCGCCTGGCGCTAGTGGTTCTCTACTCCAACCCTGTGGCACTGTACACCCACAAGTACTTTTAATATCTGTTACAACAAGTGGCGATTTTCCAGTGTTAGTGTATGTAAATACGGTTTCAACTGGTGTGCCATTCATAATTTCTCCAAAATCATGTGTAGTTTTATCAAATGTTACCGATGGAAAAACAATGGCTTGTGCATCGCGCTCTGCTGCTTTCTCTACGTTGTCTTGATTTATTTTTTCTGATGCTTTCTCTTTACAAGACGTAAATGAGACAAGTGTAATTGTTGATAGTAATAAAAACAGTTTTTTCATGTGTAAATAATATTGATTAATTAAAAATTTAATTTGGGCATAAATTTAACAAAAATTAGATTAATCCACGCCCTTTCTTGTTTAAGGTTTTGTTGTCTTTGTAATCGCGAACAATTTTATCCAAAATACCATTGATAAATACATTACTTTTTGGAGTAGAATATTCTTTTGCAAGCTCTATATATTCGTTAATGGTTACTTTTGTTGGAATTGTTGGAAATTCCTGAATCTCACAAATGGCCATCTGAAGCAGCACAAAATCAATTGAAGAAATTCGGTCTTTGTCCCAATTTTTTGTGTAGGAAATAATTTCTTTTTTAAATTTCTCTTTATTTTTAAAGGTTTTATTATACAATGAAATCCCAAATTTTTCATCATCCTTGTCTCTAAACAATAAAGGCGTAAAATAAGTGTCTGGTGAAGTTTTGTTAAACTTACTAAAAAGTTTCACTAAAGCTGTATTAACAACAGGTAAATCGTCAATCCAAGTTAAATTTTTGTCTTCAAAATAATCATATAACTTTTCATTAGGAACGACTATTTGTTTAAATAACTCTACCACAAAGTTCACATCATTTTCAAATGATGATGTAGGAGAATTCATGTACAATTTGTACAAATCACTTTGAATCATTTCTTGAAAAAACAATTCAATATACTCTCCATCTTGTTCCCAAAAATCAATTTTATAAAATTCTAATTTAGATTTCAATGCTTCACTCTGTACTAATCTTACTAGAATTAAGTTTTCGATAAAACACATATTTGGATTTGCATCTTCGTATGTAGGTTGCATTTTTTGTTTAGCTTTTTGCTGATGATCCTGTGCACGCTGACGTAGTTTAATAAAAAGAGAAAGTAAAACAAGATAAAGCGAATACATATTCTCAAAATTTTCTTTTAACACAGAGGAGTTAAGATTTTCTGTAGTATTGCTTGTTTGCGCATAAAGAACTTGCATTACTTTGGCACGAATATGTCTTCTGTTGAGCATAATTTAAAGAACTTTAACTGAGTTATTTTTTTTGTACAAACTAAACATTTGCCCTGCAAAAATAATGTTATTTTGGTCTTAAAAAATTGAAATTTTAATTTTTTTATATGATATCTTATAAAATCTAAAAAGTATCTTTGCAGAGTAGTTAATTATGAAAGAACTCCAATACCTCAATAAATATTTTATAAAATATAAATACAGGGTCATCCTTGGAGCAATCATTGTGGCATGTGCTAAGACCTTTTCTTTATTCACTCCACGACTTATTGGTGATGTGATTACTCTTGTAGCTAATCAAATTTCAAACCCCATTGATGATGCCAGTTTTAAATCGGCTATTGGACTAAAAATACTTTTTATTATAGGTGCAGCAATTGCCACTGGGGTGTTTACTTTTTTGATGCGTCAAACTCTAATTAACGTTTCTAGATACATAGAATTTGACTTAAAAAATGAAATATACGCACACTACCAAAGACTTTGTCTTCCTTTTTACAAACAAAACAGAACCGGAGATCTTATCAATAGAATTTCTGAAGATGTTGGAAAAGTCCGAATGTATGTTGGACCTGCTTTGATGTATACCATAAACATGATAACTTTATTCCTTGTAGCACTCGCGTATATGTATAGCAAAGCTCCAAGTCTTACACTATACACTATTATACCTCTTCCTATATTATCTGTATCGATCTATTTTTTAAGTAAGTTTATTCACAAACGCAGTACCATTGTTCAAGAACAGCTTTCAACACTCACTTCAGCTACTCAAGAAATTTTTAGTGGTATTACAGTTACAAAAGCTTATGCATTAGAAGATGAAACAGAAGAGAATTTCACAGATTTGTCAAATGATCAAAGAAAAAAGCGTTTAAATTTAACAAAGACACAAGCCTTCTTTTTTCCATTGATGTTACTTCTAATTGGCACCAGTAATTTATTGGTAATCTACGTTGGTGGTCAACAATACATCAATGGAGAAATTGCCGAACTTGGAACAATAGCAGAGTTTATTATTTATGTAAATATGCTCACATGGCCAGTAGCTTCTGTGGGATGGGTAACCTCCTTGGTGCAACAAGCAGAAGCCTCTCAAAAACGAATCAATGCGTTTTTGAAACAAAAACCAAGCGTGTTCAACACCAAAAAACAACCAAGCATTATCAAAGGAAAAATTGAATTTAAAAACGTTCGATTTACATATAGAGACACTAATATTGAAGCGCTCAAAGGGGTAAGCTTCACTCTTGAACAAGGAAAAACTCTAGCGGTTATTGGAAAAACAGGAAGCGGCAAAACCACTATTCTAGAGCTCATTGGAAGAATGTACAACGCTACAAAAGGAAATATTACAATTGATGATATTTCAATTAAAAATGTAAATCTACATAGCTTAAGAGATAGTATTGGGTATGTGCCTCAAGATCCTTTTTTGTTTTCGGATACTCTTAATAATAATATTAAATTTGGAAAAAATAATGCTACAAATCAAGAAGTTGTTCAAGCGGCCAAAGATGCTGCAGTTCATAATAATATTATCAATTTTTCCAAAGGTTATGATACTATTTTAGGAGAACGAGGAATTACACTTTCTGGAGGGCAAAAACAACGCGTTTCTATTGCTCGTGCTTTTATAAAATCTCCACAAATATTACTTTTAGATGATTGTCTTTCTGCTGTTGATACCGAAACTGAAGAACAAATTTTAAATACTATTGAAAAAATTTCAAAAAAAACAACAACTATTATTGTGAGCCATCGGATTTCTTCTGTAAAAAATGCAGACCATATTATTGTGCTTGAAGATGGGCAAATTATCCAAGAAGGTACACATAATCAATTGGTTAGAAAAAATGGATATTACAAAACCTTATACAAAAAGCAACTTCAAGAATTTTCTTCTTAAATAGTTTATAAAAATTCAATAAAATTATAATTTAAAAAAGTTGGCGGCTTCATTATTTTTTTAGACTTTTGATTGAACTATAAATAATAGCAAAATAAAATCCTAACTATGAACGATCGAGAACAAGACATTTTTTCTAAGGCACTTCGTGCAGGACGAAGAACCTATTTTTTTGATGTCAAAGCTACCAAAGCTGGAGACTATTATCTTACCATAACTGAGAGTAAAAAATTTACAAATGACGATGGTTCATTTCATTTTAAAAAGCATAAAATTTATTTGTACAAAGAAGATTTTAATGAATTTAAATCTATTTTAGAAGAGGCTACAAACTTTATTATTGGTGAAAAAGGCTTAGAAATTATTAGCGACTTCAACCCAAAAGAAGCTGTTTCGAGTCCTGAAAATCAAGATTCTAACGATACTTCTGAAAGCCAATTTACAGATTTAGATTTTGATGATATTTAAAATATTGTATGTAAAAAATATAAACCGCTCTTAAAGTAGCGGTTTTTTTTATTCTAATTCTTATTGAACTGTAGATCCGTTTGGAATTTTTTGTGTAGGTTCAAGCAAAACCACAGAAGTTTTATCAACTCCTCCAATAACCAAACACTGACTTTTAAAATTGGCAATCTGCTTATCCTCAAAGTTAACATTAGCCACAATTTGTCTTTGAAGCAAATCGTCTTTGGTGTAAAGATCTGTAATTTGAGCCGATGATTTTTTTATCCCCAAAGGGCCAAAATCTATGGTAAGTTGGTAGGCGGGTTTATGGGCTTTTGGAAAATTATTGACTTCAATAATGGTGCCCACTCGCAAATCTAAATTTTGAAAATCTTCAAATAAAACTTCACTCATTTATACGTAACTTTATGGCGTAAAGATAAAAATTTAAGAATATTATGGCTAGAACTCCTTCAAATATGTTGCCGCTTGGCACAAAAGCACCTCAATTTAGTTTATTAGATACCATTTCAGGTGATTTTAAAACTTTAGAGCAGCTTCAAGGTGCTTCTGGAATACTTGTAATGTTTATTTGTAACCACTGCCCTTTTGTTATTCATGTCAATAAAATGCTAGTAGAACTTGCAAATAGTTATCAGAAAGCTGGGATTAATTTTGTTGCCATTTCGAGCAATGATATTATTAATTATTCTCAAGATGGCCCAAATGAAATGAAAAAAAATGCAATTGAGCTGAACTATTCTTTCCCGTATTTATATGACGAAACACAAGAAATTGCCAAAGTATATGATGCAGCCTGTACGCCAGATTTTTTTCTTTTTGATGAAAGTTTAAATCTCGCATACAGAGGTCAAATGGACGATTCTAGACCTGGAAATGGACTACCGATAAATGGTAAAGACTTGAAAAATGCTTTAGATTGTTTACTGCAAAAGAAAGTAAATACATGGCCTCAAAAACCAAGTATTGGGTGTAATATTAAGTGGAAATAATCAATCCTGAACTTTTAAAATAAATAAATCCTCGTATTTTAAAATATACGCAGAGGCATTGACATATCCACCACCGTCTTTTTGAACATATTTGAATTTATTTTCCAAATAATTTGTTTGCGTAGTAGTTAATTGTTCAAATATAGAGTCAAAAGCCGCTAATCGCAACACGGTATCTAAAGTCAAATCAAAACCACGTGTAGCGTAACGTGTTGGATATGTACCAAATCTTTGTTTGTACAGTTTAGTAAAAGAATTTAAATCTTCTTTATAGAAATGAACTGATGGAAATTGAAAATTCAAATTGGACAAATCAGTATTAGAAATATTATTGCCCATAAAGGCATTATTGCGATTGGTCGTCATTAAAATTAATTCACGTTCGACTTCTATTTCGACATCTTCATCTTTTTCATCTTTTTGTAATGTAATTCCATTCAAACCATTGAGCATACTAGACACATTGGACGCAAAGCTCTCGTTGTTGGTCTCCAGAAACACTAAGGTTTTTCCTGGTTGAAGTGCCTTTTGCACCGTTTCAAATTCAATATAATATTGTTCTTCTCCATCTTTATTACGCTCTGAGGTCAGCATTTTAGCATCAGGAAAAGCAGTTCGAATCTGTTGAACACGATTTACGGATTTTGAATCATAAATGATTAACGTTTGATGAGGGACAGTGTCTTTTTTAACATGATTTAATAGCTTTTCGGCCAGCCATTCATCGTTTGGAATGGTCTGAATAAGATTAGGATAATTTTTATCCAACTTCACAAAAGGAGATACTACCGCCGTGCTAGTTTGCTGTAAATTTTGCGCCACCAAAGTTATATTATTTGAGGTTAAAGGACCTAATACAACATCGTATTTTGAAAAATTGTGTGTTTGCAACAATTGAGCTGTTGTATGTGGGCTTGCTTCAGTATCATATACTGCCAAAGTTGTAGAAATTCCTAATCGTTTTGCAGAGTCTAGTGCCATTTCGACTCCTGCGTAAAATTCTGTAGAAATACGAACATAGCCATCTCTTTGAATTTGCTGTTTTGCCAATTGAATCGAATCAAAATCTACCAAATTGGCTTTAAATGGGAGCACTAATGCCACTGATTTTGGACTAAAATACTGTAACTGATCCGCTAAATAAGTAACCTCAAGAGCAGTCAAATCGATATCTTTAATATGTTCTGCTGGAACTTTCAATACCATTCCCACTTTTAAACCTGTTTCTACTAACCCTGGATTTAAGAGCTCTAAGCTGTCTTGACGAATTCCTAATTTTTTATATATTCGGTAAAACCCCTCTTTTGGCAGTACCTCATAAAAATCGTATCGTTCATCTGAAACAGTTTTTTCCTGAGCTGACTCTATATTTGGTACATTTAATAATTGTCCTTCTTGTAATACATCTCCCAAACCAGGGTTTAGAGCTTCAAGTTCTAGAACAGAAATTCCAAATTTATAGGCCACACGCCACTTCCCTTCTTTAGGCAAAACTTTGTATGTTTTTACCGCCTGGGGAACAATTGCAACTCTTTTTGTTTTATATTTTGGAATATAAATTTTGTCTTTAGATTGCAATGGAGCGTCATAAAGCTGTTGGTTGTGCTTTTTTATTTCTTCAATTGTTAAAGCAAACTTTTTAGCAATACTATAGAGTGTTTCTTTTCGCTTAACACGATATACTCTATATGAAACTAATTCTTTAACTTCTTTAGTTTTCGTTGCTTTTTTTTCAATTGGATTTGGAATTACAAGAACGCTTCCAACGGAAAGCTGATTCTTAGCATCGGGGTTTAGTGCTAAAACATCCTCTGGAATTACACCATAACGTTGGGCAATTGTTTCTAAAGTATCTTGGGCATCAACAGTATGAGTACGTAAAGTTTGTGCAGAAATAATTCCAAAAAAAAGAAAGAAAACAATGTTTAAAAAAAATCTATTCATGTCGTTGTTTTGGTGCATAAAGGTTTTAAAACTACAGCACAGTTTTGAGAAATCCAAATCTTATTCCCATTCAATGGTTGCTGGAGGTTTAGAACTTATGTCATAAACCACACGATTCACCCCTTTTACTTTATTGATGATATCATTGGATATTTTTTGTAAAAACTCATAAGGCAAGTTCACCCAATCTGCAGTCATACCGTCTGTACTTTCAACAGCTCTAAGAGCAACACATTTTTCATAAGTACGTTCATCACCCATAACACCTACACTATTGACAGGCAACAACATAGCACCTGCTTGCCATACTTTATCATACAAATCCCATTCACGCAATCCATTAATAAAAATTGCATCAACTTCTTGTAAAATATGAACTTTTTCGGGGGTAATATCGCCCAAAATTCGAATGGCCAAACCTGGACCAGGGAAGGGATGACGACCAAGTAATTGTGCATCAATCCCCATTGAAGCCCCCACACGGCGAACTTCGTCTTTAAATAATGCTTTTAATGGCTCTACAACTTTCAATTTCATAAAATCCGGCAATCCTCCTACGTTGTGATGACTTTTTATTGTAGCACTTGGGCCACCAGTCGCCGAAACACTTTCAATGACATCTGGATAAATCGTTCCTTGCGCCAGCCATTTAACATCATTAATCAAATGAGCTTCATCATCAAAAACCTCAATAAAAACACGTCCAATGGCTTTACGTTTTTGTTCTGGATCATCTATTCCTGCCAAAGCGCCCAAAAAACGTGCCGAAGCATCTACTCCCTTAACATTCAGCCCCATACCTTCGTATTGATTTAATACACTGCTAAATTCATCTTTACGTAACAAGCCATTATTTACAAAAATACAGTACAAGTTTTTACCAATGGCTTTGTTAAGTAAAATGGCTGCAACTGTTGAATCAACACCTCCAGAAAGCCCTAAAACAACTTTGTCATTTTGTAGCTGTGATTTCAAATCAGCAACTGTTTCTTCGACAAATGAATCTGGCGTCCAATCTTGTTGTAAACCTGCTATATCAACCAAAAAATTCTTAAGTAATGTTTTACCATCAGTTGAATGATACACCTCTGGGTGAAATTGAATAGCGTAGGTTGTCTCACCTTCAATTTTATAGGCCGCATTTTCAACATCATGGGTACTAGCCAATAATACACCGTTGGTTGGTAAGGTTTTTATAGTATCGCTATGACTCATCCAAACTTGACTGCCCTCAGAAATCCCTTCAAAAAAAGAGTCATTTGTTTTGATATAAGACAAATTGGCGCGCCCATACTCTCTTGTGTTTGAAGGTGCAACATTGCCACCAGAAAAATGTGCCAAATATTGTGCGCCATAACAGACCGCCAACAACGGTTTTATTTTGCGAATTTTTGACAAGTCAGGATGCAGTGCATCATCGCCACGAACTGACTGTGGACTACCCGAAAGCACCACCGCTTTATAGTCGTCTAATGAGGTTGGAATTTTGTTATAGGGATGAATTTCACAATAAATATTTAACTCTCTAACGCGACGCGCAATGAGCTGTGTATATTGAGATCCAAAATCGAGAATGAGTACCTTATCGTGTTGCATGCCCAAAAGTACTATTTATCTCTAAATTTTAAATCAATTTTTTATAAAAACTTATAAAGAAACTACAGCAAATCCTTGTTGAAAAGGATTTAAATCGGATTTTAATTTTTCAATAAAATCATGGCCATAAACCGCATAAAAGGTTGAAAAATTAAGAACACGTTCTTGTAAATTTCCATTTGGAAATAATGCAGATTGAAGCAATAGCGCTTGTTCAATTTGCACTTTATGCTTTCGTTTTTCGGCTTTCAAAAGTCGTTTTTCCAATTTGGACAATCCTTTGATTTGTTTTTTCTCCTGTGCTGCTACTGCACCAAAAAAAGAAGCATCTGTTTGTTTTGCAATGCGATAAAGGCCTTCAAATTGTTGTTTTAAATGCTGTTTTTGATCTGAAAAATTGATCAAGTCTCTTTGAGCTTTAGCAATTTTAGTTGATAAATCTTCAGGAGATAAAAAAATGTCTTCAAGAGATACATCTATTTTTTGAAGTTTTTTGTCTTGTTTTCTTGTAACAATTATTGCTGAATTACGATGCAAAAGCAATGGAAAATTTATATTAAAAGAGTCAAAACATGATTTGAGTTGAAACCAATAGGAAAGCTCTCCGCCGCCACCAACATAACACAAATTAGGTAGAATCGTTTCTTGATACAATGGACGCATCAAAACATTTGGAGAAAAGCGTTCGGGGTGCGTATCGAGTTCTTCTAAAATTCCATCCAAATCCCAACTCAAGTCTGTATTCAATACGCGAAAAATTCCATTATTAACCTCAATGCGTTCTCTTAAATTGTTTTTGATGTAAAACAAATTAATAGGTCTGGGATTGACTTGGATTTTAAAATCTAAATCTACTTTTTTTAAAGCCTGATTTGTATCTGTAACTTCTTTAAAAACAATCTGATTTTCAAGTTCCTTTTTAATAACAGGAATAAACAAGTGCTTAAGGTTTACATCATCACCATCTACAACAATAAGTCCATCATTTGCAAAAAGTTGATGCACTAAAGCTCGAGTAGCATCAGCTAAATTATATTGTTTTAGATATGCATTTTGAAACAATTCAGTCAATGTTTCTGAATGTTCATCAGCGCCCAAATGTTCTGAAAATTGTCCAAAAAATTCATCAAGTTCTTTAGTCGATAACCGTCCTACAGGGCCCTGACATTGGTGTTGCCATTCTAAACGATTTTCTCTTAAATAAAAATGATTAATTTCTTCAAAATCATGATCTTCACTAGCCATCCAAAACACAGGAACAAAAGTATTTTCAGGATACTTTTCTTTTAAAGTTTTAGCCAAGTTGATGACTGAAATAATTTTATAAATAAAAAATAATGGACCGCCCATTAGGTTCAATTGATGCCCTGTAGTTATTGTAAAAGTGGTTGCATTTTTTAAACTATCAATCTGTGCGTTAGTTAAAGCACTGGGGTTTAGAGAATTGTACTGCTGGCGTAAACAATCTGCCAAAACGGTTCTTTTTTCAAAAGAAAATTGAGCAGCTTTTGTGGTCATTTGAGAGCCGAAATTTTCAAGTGTTGTAGGTGCCGTATAAAATTTATCCAGTTCAGGGTTATTATCTAAAACTTCAAGTAAAAGTTTAGGTAAGGTTTTTGTTGTTGTGTATGAAAAATATGGAGTTAACAAGAGTTAATTTTATTTTGTAAAGATACTTGAATAAATTCTATGGTAAAAATTACACGACTTCCGCATACAAGTCAAAGTCAGCAGCATCTGTAATGGTAACTGTAGCATATTCTCCTGTTTTGAGATATACTTTTGATGCATCAATGAGTACCTCGTTGTCAACATCTGGAGAATCAAATTCGGTACGACCCACAAAATGCTGCCCTTCTTTGCGATCAATAACAACACGTAAAGTTTGACCTATTTTCGTTTGATTTAATTCCCAAGAAATCTGCGATTGTAATTCCATAATTTCATTAGCACGTGCTTGTTTGATCTCTTGTGGGACATCGTCATCTAGATTGTAGGCATGGGTATTTTCTTCATGCGAATAGGTAAAACATCCCAAACGTTCAAATCGCATTGCTTCTACCCATTGCTTCAAGGTTTGAAAATCTTCTTCTGTCTCTCCAGGATAACCAACAATCAAAGTGGTGCGAATAGCCATATTGGGTACTGCTTCACGAAATTGTTGCAGTAATTTTGTAGTTTTTGCTTGTGTGGTTCCACGGCGCATACTTTTCAAAATTTTGTCTGAAATATGCTGCAATGGAATGTCCAAATAATTACAAATTTTTGGTTCATTTTTCATCACTTCCAAAACATCCATTGGAAAACCAGTTGGAAAAGCATAATGCAAACGAATCCACTCTATACCCTCAACCTTAACTAAAGCTTTTAACAGCTCTGCAAGGTTACGTTTTTTATATAAATCCAATCCATAATAGGTTAAATCTTGAGCAATTAGAATTAACTCTTTAACACCATTTGCAGCCAATTTTTGGGCTTCAATAACTAGATCCTCTATGGGTGTTGAGCGGTGCTTACCTCGCATTAATGGAATGGCACAAAAGCTACACGGACGGTCGCAGCCCTCAGCTATTTTTAAATAGGCATAATTTTTTGGTGTAGTGGTCAATCGCTCACCAATAAGTTCATGCTTATAATCTGCACCTAATGCTTTTAGTAATTGAGGCAATTCTGTTGTTCCAAAATATTGATCTACATCTGGGATTTCTTTAACCAAATCAGGCTTATAACGTTCACTTAAACAGCCCGTTACAAAAACTTTATCAACATCACCATCTTCTTTTTTTTGAACAAAATCCAAAATGGTATTCACACTTTCTTCTTTGGCGTTATCAATAAATCCACAGGTATTGATAACCACAATATTGCCTTCCTCTTCGTGTGCAACAGCTTTGCCATTGGCTTTGAGTTGTCCCATAAGAACCTCACTGTCATATACATTTTTGCTACAACCCAAAGTCACAACATTGATTTTATTTTTTTTAAGTGATTTTGTTCTCATAAAAGTAATTAGTTGTAATGGTTTGGCAAAGGACGTTTTTTAGCAACTTTCTCAAAGTGATATCCCCACTGGTAAAGTTGTACTTCTTGAAAAGGTTTTGTAATAAATGTAAGTCCCATTGGAGCATTTTCTTTATTAAGGCCCATTGGAACAGTTAGGGCTGGATATTCTGCCACGGCAGCATAGCCTGCATGATAATTATTTATAGATAATACACCGTCTAATTCATGTGTTTTCATCATAGTATCGAAATAGGCTTTACCATTTGTTTTCAAGGTTGATTTAATAGTGCTAAATTCTTCTGGGGTTGATGAATCTTCCACAATGCCTTGAAACAGTTTTTGACCATATGGCGCACGGATGCTATCCAAAATATTGTAATCGATAATAGATTGCACACCATTGAATGTCATTTTTTTATTTGCATGATTTTGAAAATACAAAGGCAAGTCGGCTTTCATATCTAGATTTAATAACCTTAAAAAGTCAGGTAAATTAATGTTTTCTGGCTCAATTGTGACGATTTCAGCACCATGCTTTTCTAATAATTCTATAGAATTTGAGTAGAGAGAATCCTTCAATAATTCTTTGATGGCACCAAAACGTTTGCCTTTAAAAGAGGTATTTAAAACTTTTTTAGGATCAATTTTAGATGTTGATATTGATTTAAAATCTTTATCATCGTATCCAATAATAGCATTATAAACCAAGACATTATCAATAATTGATTTAGTTATTGGTCCAGCCGTATCTAAGGTACTTGAAATGGGAACAATACCACTACGGCTTACAGTTCCAATAGTTGGTTTTAGGCCAACTCCAGCATTTTGACTTGCAGGCGACAAAATAGATCCAGATGTTTCACTACCAATTGCGGCTGCACAAAAATTGGCCGCTACCGCTACAGCACTTCCAGAGCTTGAACCTCCAGTATCCAATGTTTTTCTTCCGTAGGGATTAAATGTTTGACCACCAACAGCACTATAACCACTTGGGCAATCGCCACAAAAGAAATAGGCCCATTCACTCAGGTTTGCTTTTCCTAAAATAAGGGCACCAGAAGATTTTAATTGTTGACTTAAAAATGAATCTTCCGTTGTATTTTTCATCAAGGCTACTGCGCCAGCAGTGGTTACCATTCCTTTGGCATTTATATTGTCTTTTAAAAGAATAGGCATCCCATAAATAGAATAAACTGATAAATTCTTTGGGCGTTTTCTATCTTTTTCTCGTGCTTCTTCAATAATTGATGTGTTTAATGAAATTACAGAATTAAGCGATTTTTTATTTTCTCGATCTAATAAATTGATGCGGTATATATAAAATGTAACCAAGGCCTCATAGCTCAGTTTTTTGTTTTGAATATGACGTTGTAACGTTGGAATGTCCTGATTCATTATAAAAGGTTTCAAGACTCCATATTTTTCTTTAGAAAAACTAGAAAGTTGATCCTGAAATGGCGCCCAGACTTCTTCTAAATCTATGTAATTTGAATCTTCAACTTTAAATGTACGGAAAGATTTTTCAGAAATATCACTTAAATTATTTTCTGTTTTTTGAGCGTCATTTTTACATCCAAAAACAACACTAATCAAAAAGAATAATGCAATATTTTTCATGTTTCTAATTATTTAAAAAAGGAATCTACAAACTCAAATTTATTGAATACCTGTAAATCGTTTATGCCTTCACCTACGCCGATATACTTTACAGGCACTTGAAATTGATCGCTGATTCCAATAACAACTCCCCCTCTGGCTGTACCGTCTAGTTTGGTAACGGCCAATGCATTAACTTCAGTAGCAGCCGTAAATTGTTTGGCTTGTTCAAAAGCATTTTGCCCAGTTGAACCATCTAGAACCAGTAAAATTTCATGTGGCGCATTTGGAACTACTTTTTGCATAACACGTTTAATTTTGGTCAATTCATTCATCAAATTCACCTTATTGTGTAAACGACCAGCAGTATCTATAATAACCACATCGGCTTCGGAACTTACAGCACTTTGCAGCGTATCAAAGGCCACTGATGCAGGATCGCTTCCCATAGATTGTTTTACGATGGGTATATCAACACGATTGGCCCAAACTTGTAATTGATCAATAGCGGCAGCTCTAAAAGTGTCAGCAGCGCCAAGTACAACATTTAAACCTTGTTTTTTAAATTGATGCGCCAGTTTTCCAATCGTGGTTGTTTTTCCAGCTCCGTTTACACCTACAACCATTATAACATGAGGTTTTTGTGTTTTGGTCAATGAAAAATCAGAGGCCTCTCCCGAATTTGTTTCAGAAAGTAATGCTGCAATTTCTTCTCTAAGAATAACATTCAACTCTTCAGTTCCTAAATATTTATCGCGAGACACACGTTTTTCAATCCGCTCAATAATTTTTAGGGTAGTATTGACTCCAACATCACTTGTAACTAACACTTCCTCTAGGTTGTCCAATACACTATCATCAACTTTGGATTTTCCTGCAACGGCCTTTCCTAGTTTGTCAAAAAAACTAGATTTAGATTTTTCAAGCCCTTTGTCTAAAGTGGCTTTTTTTTTAGATGAAAATATCTTTTTGAAAAAACTCATAATGGCTGTTATTTATCGTTTTTTAGTGTTCTGCAAGGTACTAAAAAAATAAAAGCTGCTTTGAAGAAAAGCAGCTTTTGAGTCTAAAATTTTTAAAAAATTACTTCTTATTCAAGAAGTCATTTACTTTCTCAGGGGACATAATTGACTCCACAAAAGTATAGGCACCAGTTTTTGGAGACTTTACCATTTTGATTGCTTTTGTCAAACGTTTAGATCCTGTTTGAAGTGATGCTACTGATTTCTTTGCCATGATTCAATTATTTCTTGGTGGTTTGTATTTAAAACCTAATTATTTAATTTCTTTATGAACTGTCATACGCTTGAGGATAGGATTAAATTTCTTAATCTCCATGCGGTCTGGTGTGTTCTTTTTGTTCTTTGTTGTAATGTATCGAGACGTTCCTGGTTGTCCTGACGCTTTGTGCTCAGTACACTCCAAAATCACTTGAACTCTATTTCCTTTCTTTGCCATTATGCTTTACTTTTTGGTGTAATTATTTTAAAAACCCTTTTGACTTTGCTTCTTTAATAGCTGCACTAATCCCAATCTTGTTGATCGTTTTCAATGCAGATGTTGAAACCTTAAGCGTTACCCACTTATCTTCTTCAGGGATATAAAAACGCTTCTTCACCAAATTTGCATTGAATTTGCGTTTTGTTCTATTCAAAGAGAAGGAAACGTTATTTCCAACCATTGCTTTTTTTCCTGTAAGTTCACAAATTTTTGACATGATCTTTAATTTATTTGTTTTGTTGTTTCAAAACGAGGTGCAAAAATACGAATTCTTTGTAAGTTCACAAATTTTATGAAGTCAATTTTAAAAAATTTCTTTCTGTAACAAAGTTAATGCCATATGCACTGCTTTTGTGGTGATACGTTCTCGGTGTTTGCCAAAGGTAAATTGCTTTGAAAAAACATGTTGGGGTGTTACTACAGCAATACAAACCGTTCCAACTTCAGCATCAGAATCCCCTTTTGTTGGACCTGCATTGCCTGTTGTTGCAACAGCATAATCTGAATTAAATAATTTTTGAACGCCCAAAGCCATTGCTTCAGCAACCTCAACACTCACTACAGAATATTCTGAAATTAAATTATCATCAACTCCCAAAACTTGAGTTTTAATGGTGGTATCATAAGCCATAACTCCGCCTTTAAAATAAGCTGATGCTCCAGCATTTGCTGTAAACTGTGCTCCAATTCGTCCACCTGTACAACTCTCTGCTACCGCTAGGGTTGAATTTGACTTAATTAACTGATTGCCAATAATTTGTTCAATAGAAGAATCTTCTTCAAAACCTACAAAAATATCACTAATTTGTGGTACTAATTTTTCAATTTGGGTATTGATTGATTCATAAACCAATGCTTTGTCAAATCCTTTTGATGATAATCGTAAACGTACACGACCTAGATTTGGCAAATAAGCCAACTTTATATTTTTAGGTAAATTATTTTCCCAATCCCAAATTCGATCAGCAATAACGCTTTCTCCTAAACCATAGGTAAGCACTGTTTTGTGTAGAATAAAAGGTAATTTAAATTGCTGTGAAAGTTGAGGTAAAACCTCATTTTGCATGAGCGCTTTCATCTCAAACGGAACTCCTGGTAGCGAAATAAAAACTGTAGCGTTATTTTCAATCCACATTCCTGGTGCAGAACCCGATTGATTCATCAAAACTTTAGCTTTTGAAGGCACTAATGCTTGATCCAAATTAACCTGCAAAAGGGGTTGTTTGATAATAGTTTTCCAAATGTGTTTGATATGTGCTGTAACTTCTTTGTTTCGAACCAAAGTATCATCAAAATACTCAGCTAAAGTTTTTTTTGTGATGTCATCTTTTGTTGGACCTAACCCCCCTGTAAGAATCACTAAATCAGCATGTTTTTCTGCATTTCCTAATGCCTCAAGAATATGGCTTTTGTCATCTTGAACAGATGTAATTTGAAAAACAGAAGCCCCAATTTTGTTTAATTCTTTTGATATATAGGCTGAATTGGTATCTACAATTTGACCAATTAGAATTTCATCGCCTATCGTAATGATTTCTGCATTCATTTACTTGACTTTTATATTGAAAAATTCTTCGTTATTGATGTAGCCTGAGAGAATATCATTGGCTTGAACCGGACCTACTCCAGAGGGTGTTCCTGTAAAAATAATATCACCTATTTTAAGTGTAAAAAATCGTGAAACATATGAAATAATTGCATCAATATTCCAGAGCATATCTTTTGTGTTTCCAGACTGAACGACAGTGTCATTTTTCTTCAAGCGAAATGATATATCATTTAGGTTTTCAAATTGACGCTTCGAAACCCACTTTCCTACAACTGCAGAACCATCAAACGCTTTTGCTTTTTCCCATGGTAATCCTTTTTGTTTCAATGTTTGCTGCAAATCTCGGGCTGTAAAGTCTATACCTAAACCTATTTGATCATAATATTTATGTGCAAACTCTGAAGCAATATATTTTCCAACTCTGTTGATTTTTACAAGTACCTCAACTTCATGCTGTACATTTTTGGAGAAATCAGGAACAAAAAAAGGTTGTTTTTTGAGTAATATGGCTGTATCAGGCTTTAAAAAAACAACAGGTTCAGTAGGTTTTTCATTTTGAAGCTCTGCAATATGATTGCTATAGTTTCGACCAATACAAATCAGTTTCATGCATTAGAGTTTCTGATTAAACGCACGAAGCTTAATGGCTGTTAAAACTTTTTTGGTGTACAATGGAAAATCTGCATTAAGTAGCCATCCAAAATAACCGGGTTCCTTTTCTAGAATTTCAGTAACTTTCTTGCCCTTATGTTTGCCAAATGAGAAACATTCATTATTGTCTTTGTCGTATCTAATAAATCCAGCAAAATCAGCAAACTTCTGTCGTGTACTAAATTCAGCTAAAAATGATGTGTCGTTTTCTAAATCTTTATATCGATCGAGTTGTGCTTTTAGCACTTCATATGTTGCTATGGTATCGGCCTCCGCACTGTGTGCATTTTCCAAATTTTTATCGCAATAAAATTTATAGGCTGCAGTAAGTGTACGTTGCTCCATTTTATGAAAAATTGTTTGAACATCAACAGACTTTCTATTTTTCATGTCAAAATCAATACCTGCTCTAAGCATTTCTTCAGCAAGAATTGGAATATCAAAACGGTTTGAATTAAATCCACCCAAATCTGCGTCTTTTACCCAAGTATTTACCTCACTGGCAAGCATTGTAAAAGTTGGCGCATTGGCTACCTTTTCATTTGAAATTCCATGGACTGCAGTGGCTTGAGCAGGAATAGGCATTTCTGGATTGACGAGCCATGTTTTTTTTTCTTCTTTACCGTCTGGAAAAACTTTTAAAATAGAGATCTCTACAATCCTGTCGGTAGTAATATTGACGCCTGTTGTTTCTAAATCGAAGAAACAAATGGGTTTTTTTAGGTTTAATTGCATTGTTTTATACTTGTCTATTTTCGTCCCAAGACTCCAATAATTCTTTTACTGTTTTTAGAAACTGACCACCAAGAGCACCATTGATTACTCTGTGATCATAGGAATGGGACAAAAACATTTTTTGACGGATACCTATAAAATCACCTTCATTGGTTTCAATAACTGCAGGCACTTTTCTAATTGCTCCAAGAGCTAAAATTCCAACTTGTGGTTGGTTGATAATCGGCGTACCCATGATACTGCCAAATCCACCAACATTTGTAACCGTATAAGTGCCATCTTGAATGTCATCTGGATTTAATTGATTATTTCTTGCTCGAACTGCTAAATCGTTAACATGTTTGGTCATTCCCATTAGATTGAGTTGGTCTGCATTTTTGATAACTGGCACAATAAGATTACCATCAGCTAGTGCTGTTGCCATTCCCAAGTTGATGGATTTGTGCTTAATAATATGATCGCCATCAACCGAGATATTTAGCATTGGATGAATGGTTAGTGCTTTTGCCACAGCTTCCATAAAAATGGGAGTAAATGTGATTTTTTCACCCGTATTTTCTTGAAATTTAGCTTTAATTTTCTCGCGCCAATTCCATATTCTTGTGACATCAACTTCTATAAAAGACTGCACATGAGCCGAAGTTTGCACCGAATTAATCATGTGTTTTGAAATAAGTTTACCCATTCGAGTCATTTCAATAATCTCATCTGTTCCATTACGTACTATTGGAGCTGTGGGTGTTGTCAATGATGCTGGAGCTGACGGAGGCGTCTGGATTGGAGCTGAAACGCTTGTTTGTGATCGTTTTTCGATGTACGCAAGCATGTCATTTTTAGTTACTCTTCCGCCTTTTCCACTGCCTTCAATTTGGTCTAATTCCACTTGTACAATCCCTTCTTTTTTGGCCATATTTTTTACCAAAGGAGAATAAAATCTAGTTTCATTTGAACTGATTGAGGTGGCAGCAGTTTTTGCAGCAACAACTGTATCTTGAACATCAGCAATTATTTCTGGTGATGGTGCGGGTTGTTCTATAGCTTTTCGAGTCTCTTTTGGTGGTTCAGCTTTTAATTCCCCATCTGTTTCAATAATGGCAATGGTTTGTCCAACCTCAACAACTTGATCAACTTCAAATTTTTTCTCAACTATAATTCCGCTGACTTCGCTAGGTACGTCACTATCAACTTTGTCTGTAGAAATTTCTACAATAGACTCATCTATCTCCACATGATCGCCAACGTCTTTCAACCAAGAATTGATTGTTGCTTCTGCAACACTCTCTCCCATTTTTGGTAATTTTAGCTCAAACTTTGCCATATATTAAGTTTTATTTGGGTATGGTTTTGTGGCACAAAACTACTGAAAATTGATGACTTAATCAATTGTTTTTAAAAGTAGGCTCTGCTTTCAAATTTATCAAAATGAATCACTTCTCCACGACGCATAGAAAAATCGCTTCCAACAAAATAATTGCACTTTTTTGGAAGGAATTTATAGGTAATAAATTTATTTTTGATTGAACTAATTTGATTAATTACAAAATGAAAATCCGTTGAATTCAAATCAAAAACAACATCATAGTAAATGTTTTTTGGCAATTCTTCGATAGAATTGATTGCTGGTAAATTCTTCTTTTCAAGCCATTGTGGGCTTGAACAGGGCTTTAAAAATATAATCTTTTTATCATTTCTTTTTGTGGGAGAACTAAATTTTGGAATGTAAGGCGCCAAACTTGTTATTGTGTTTACTAAAGCCCCTATGAAAAAATTTAATTTGAAGTGTTTTTTATAAAATAGCTTCATTGCGTGATAAAAACGTTTCGATTGTGTCCTGTTTTTAATTGTACTTTCACCCTTAAAATGAATGACAGTACTTGTTCCTAAATAGTAATTTTTATATCCTAATTGCTTTGCTCTGTAGGATAAGTCTATATCCTCGCCATACATGAAAAAGTTTTCATCAAACCCTTTCAAATCCTCATAAAGTGATCGTTTCAAAAACATCAAAGCACCAGGTAGAACCTCAACTTCTGCGTTTGTAAATTCGTCAACTTGATTGGCATAATAAGACTTACTTTTTCCTATTAACTTTCGAAAAGCCACAGAAACTTTAGGAAAATTTCTTTTGCTTTCTGGCAAAAAACAACCTGCCCCATCAATTAGCCGACATCCAACAATCCCTAAATGTTTTGACTTTGCCTCAGAAAATTGAAGTAGATTTTGAAATGTATTTTCAGCAACCACAATATCAGGATTAAGAATACACACATACTCCCCTTGTGCGACTTGTAACATCTGGTTATTACCTTTTGAAAATCCAATATTGTCTTTGTTTTCAATAAGCGTAATTTTAGGAAATTTAGCTTTTATCATTGTACAACTATCGTCCATTGAATGATTATCAATGACAATAATTTCTGAAGGAATGTGTTTTAGTGCTGCTTGTACACTTTGTAAGCATAGCTCCAAAAAGTAGCGTACATTATAATTTAGAATAACTACCGATAGCTTCAATGATCTATGATTTTAAAGAGGATTCAAATGGTACTCTATTAGTAATACTTCGTCCCAAAGTAACTTCGTCGGCGTATTCCAATTCGTCACCAACTGAAATCCCTCTTGCAATTGTTGAAAGTGTAATCTCTGCGCCTTGAATTTGCTTATATATATAGAAGTTCGTGGTGTCGCCTTCCATTGTAGAACTCAACGCAAAAATAAGTTCTTTTACTTTGCCTTCATTGACTTTATTGACCAAACTTTGAATATTCAAATCTGTTGGGCCAATACCATCCATAGGTGAGATTTTACCCCCCAGAACATGATATATTCCACGATAACTTACAGTACTTTCAATGGCTAAAACATCTCTGATATCTTCAACCACACAAATAGTAGTGTGATTTCTATTGGGATTTGCACAGATTTCACAAACAAGTTGATCAGAAATATTATGACATTGCTGACAAAAATTTATTGAAGATCTCATATTTATGAGTGCTTTGGATAACTGATTAGTCTGGTCTTCTGGTTGCCGCAAAAGATGAAGTGCCAAACGAAGCGCAGTGCGCCGTCCGATGCCCGGCAATTGTGAAACTTCATTCACTGCATTTTCTAATAATTTTGATGAAAACTCCATTTTATTTATTTTTCATTAAATGATTTAAACACCTCATTAGCAGAACTTAAAGTAAAAACTATTGAAAAATCCAATAATTTGACTTAAGATTATTTCAGAATATTTTACATTTGAACACAGACTCGTGGTACATTTGAGCATCACAAATATAAATTTATTAAGTTGAAAGGACAACACATTCTACTTATCACTCTAGTTTATTTTGTATTTCTTGTCATTATCGCAAGAATTACAGGAAAAAATGATAGTAATAATGATTTTTTCAAAGCTGGAAAACAATCACCTTGGTATTTGGTAGCCTTTGGAATGATTGGCGCTTCACTTTCTGGTGTGACTTTTATTTCTGTACCAGGATGGGTTAAAAGTTCAGAGTTTAGCTATTTTCAAGTGTGCTTGGGGTATATTGCGGGGTATGTTGTGGTTGCCTTTATGCTGTTGCCAATATATTACAAATTAAATCTAACTTCAATTTACGAATACCTACAACAGCGATTTGGACGCGTCAGTCATAAAACTGGTGCGTTTTTCTTCTTTGTTTCTAGAGTTTTTGGGGCTGCTTTTCGAATGTATTTGATGGCAATTGTGTTGCAACAATTTGTTTTTGAACAATGGAACATTCCTTTTGAAGCTACGGTTATTTTATCTATACTTTTAATTTGGATTTATACTAACAAAGGGGGCATCAAAACCATTGTTTGGACCGATACACTTCAAACGCTTTTTATGATGTGCGCTGTGGTGCTTTCAATTTATTTTATCACAGATCAATTGGGTTGGAGTTTTTCAGAATTTTTAGTTTCCGATGAACTGAATCAATACAGCTCCATTTTTAAAACAGATTCTATTTTGGCAAGAGACCATTTCCTAAAATCATTTTTAGGAGGCATGTTTATCACTATTTGTATGACAGGATTAGACCAAGATATGATGCAAAAAAACCTAACCTGTAAATCACTAAAAGATGCGCAAAAAAATATGTTATGGTTTAGTATTGTACTTACACTAGTCACATTCTTATTTTTACTTTTAGGAGCTTTATTATTCATCTATGCAGAACGTTTTGGTATAGCACTCCCGCTTGTGGACGGACAGCCCAAAACAGATTTACTATTCCCTGAAATTGCACTTAATTCTGGACTTGGATTGACTTTGGCTTCAGTATTTATTTTGGGACTTATTGCAGCAGCCTACAGTAGTGCCGATAGCGCACTGACTTCGCTCACGACTTCTTTTTGTGTGGATATTTTAGACCTCAACAAACGTTCTGATACCGACAAAAAACGCATACGAAAACAAACGCACATTGGCATGAGTTTGCTTTTGATTTTGGTTATTATAGTTTTTAAGCACATATTAGACTCCAATGTCATAAATAGTCTGCTCACGGCTGCCACATATACCTATGGGCCTTTACTTGGGCTTTTTGCTTTTGGAATTTTTACAAATTATAAGATTAAAGATAAATATGTTTGGCTTGTAGCGTTATTATCTGTTTCTATTTCTTATGGTTTAGGACAAATTCCTGCAGAACAAATCGGTGGCTATGTTATTGGCTATGAACTTTTACCTCTTAACGGGCTTCTCACATTTCTAGGATTGGTATTGATTCGTAGACAATAGTACCAAAGTGCAAGACATTTCACATGAAATATTATGCTGTTCCAAAAGTTTGAAAAAATCAGGATTTTCTGTTCCTGGATTAAAAATCACACGTTTTGGATTTAAATTTAAAATGTATTCCATATAATCCAATTGACGCTTGGGATTTAAATAAAGCGTAACGGTATGAATAGATCTGTACAATTCTAAATTGGTGTCAATTTCAACATCACATACAACCCCGTATTTAGGACCAAAAGCCACTACGGGAATATTGGTTTTTCTTAACATCAAAATTGCTTTGTATGAATAGCGATCTGGATTTAGGGAAGCCCCAAAAACAAGAGTTTTATAAGATTCTACCATTTGATAATTACACTACCCCAAGTAAAACCACTTCCAAACGCCGCAAGGACAACGGTATCGCCAGATTTTATTTTTCCTTGCTCACAAGCCTCACTAAGTGCAATTGGAATTGAGGCTGCAGTAGTGTTACCATAATTTTGAATATTATTAAAAACTTGGTTGTCAGTTAGTTGAAACTTCTTTTGAATGTATTGAGAAATTCGCAAATTGGCCTGGTGTGGAATCAACATATCAATATCCGAAACTTGTAAATCATTAGCTTCAAGACCTTGATTGATGACCTCACTAAATCGTCGAATGGCATTTTTAAATACAAACTGACCATTCATATAAGGTCTGTAACTCATATCGTCGGGGTCATTATCTTCAATTATATCTGTCACCCATCGTTTTCCCATACCTGGTGCTTCTGCGGCCAACTCTAACGCATGCTCTCCTTGAGAATGTAAATGTGATGACAAAATACCTTTAGAGGTATCTTCCTCACGAGTCAAAATAGCAGCTCCAGCACCATCGCCAAAAATCACAGAAATGCTTCGACCTCTAGTTGATACATCAATACCACGGGATTGCAATTCACTACCAATGACTAAAATATTTTTGTACATACCAGTTTTTATAAATTGATCTGCAACAGAAACAGCATAGACAAAACCCGAGCATTGGTTACGAACATCCAAAGCACCAACGGTATCAATACCTAAAGCTTCTTGTACTTGAACTCCTGGGCCAGGAAAATAGTAATCTGGACTTAATGTTGCAAAAACAATAAAATCAATGTCTTGTTTATCAATTCCTGCATTTTTAATGGCTTTTTGGGCAGCTTTTAACCCCATGCTAAAAGTTGTATCTCCATCACCTTTAACAGCCCAACGACGTTGTTTAATTCCAGTTCGCTCTTGAATCCACTGATCGTTAGTATCCATTAGTTGCGACAAATCGTCATTTGTTACGACATTTTCTGGGACATAATGCCCCATTCCTATTATTTTTGAGTTGTACATAAACTATTTCTGTTGTGATTTCTTTACAAATATAAACTTTATAAAATGTCAGTTTGTCACATTTTTAAAAATGGTATTCTTTTTGACATAAGTTTAACACTATTAATCAATATTATAATCGTTTAAATTAAAATACATAAAATTATGAGTAAAGGAACTATTAATGTATCCGTTGAAAATATTTTCCCACTGATTAAAAAGTTTTTGTACAGCGATCACGAAATCTTTTTAAGAGAATTAATTAGTAATGCTACCGATGCAACCCTAAAGTTGAAGCATTTAACTAATATTGGCGAAGCCAAAGTAGACTATGGCAATCCAATCATCGAAGTTAAAATTGACAAAGAGGGTAAAAAACTGCATCTGATTGACCAAGGCATTGGAATGACAGTCGATGAAGTTCAAAAATATATCAATGAAGTAGCATTTTCTGGTGCCGAAGAGTTTTTGGACAAATACAAGGATAAAGTTGAAGATGCAGGAATAATTGGACATTTTGGACTAGGGTTTTACTCTGCTTTTATGGTAGCCGAAAAAGTAGAAATTATTACAAAATCGTTTAAAGACGAACCTGCTGCACATTGGGTTTGTGACGGAAGTCCTGAATATAGCTTAGAAACTGCTGACAAAAAAGAAAGAGGAACAGAGATCATTTTGCATATTGCAGAAGATTCTACAGAATTTTTGGAAGACCAACGTATTACAGAACTGTTGAATAAGTACAACAAATTTATGCCAATCCCTATAAAATTTGGCACAAAAGAAATCAACGATCCAGAACACGAGCCAAAAACGACAACAGACAAAGACGGCAAAGAAACTACTGAGCCTCAACGCAAAATTACAGTCGATAATATCATCAATAATCCAAATCCAGCGTGGACAAAAACACCTTCGGATTTGAAAGAAGAAGATTATAAAGGGTTTTATCGTGAATTGTACCCAATGCAATTTGAAGAACCGCTTTTTAACATTCATTTGAATGTTGATTATCCTTTTAATCTTACTGGAATTCTATATTTCCCAAAGATGACCAACGATATGAATATCCAAAAGGATAAAATTCAATTGTATCAAAATCAAGTCTTTGTTACGGATAATGTGGAAGGGATTGTACCAGAATTTTTAACCATGCTTCGTGGTGTGATTGATTCTCCTGATATTCCTTTAAATGTATCACGCTCTTATCTTCAAGCTGATGGTGCTGTAAAAAAGATTTCATCATATATAACCAAAAAGGTAGCCGATAAATTAAAGTCATTATTTAATAATGATAGAGAAGATTTTGAGGCGAAATGGAATGACATCAAAATTGTGATTGAGTACGGAATGCTTTCCGAAGAAAAATTCTTTGAAAAAGCTGAAGCTTTTGCATTGTATCCAACAGTAGATGGCACCTACTATACTTACGATGAATTGTACAATAAAATCAAAGCGAAGCAAACCAACAAAGATGATAAACTTGTCATTTTATATGCCTCTAACGCAGACGAACAACACAGCTATATTGAGGCTGCAAAAGCAAAAAATTATGAAGTACTTTTGTTGGACTCCCCTATTGTATCGCATTTGATTCAAAAATTGGAGGGCAGTAAAGAAAATATCTCTTTTGCTCGTGTAGATGCTGATCATATCGATAAGCTGATTCAAAAAGAAGATACTGTAATTTCGAAACTCTCCGAAGAACAAAAAACAACTTTAGACGAACATCTAAAAGGGGTTATCTCCTCTGAAAAATTTATTATTCAATTGGAAGCTATGGACAGCAATGCAGCTCCATTTATGATTACGCAACCAGAGTTTATGCGTCGTATGAAAGAAATGCAACAAACTGGAGGAGGCGGTATGTTTGGCATGGGTAATATGCCAGAAATGTACAACCTTGTAGTGAATACAAATTCTGAATTGGTCAATGAAATTTTAAATACAAAAACCGCAAAAAAACGTGAACGTTTGATTAATCAAAGTTTAGATTTGGCACAACTCTCGCAAGGACTTCTTAAAGGAGAAGCCCTAACCAACTTTATTAAACGAAGTTATGAGATGATTAAATAATTGCACAATATTTCTTATATTATAAGGTGATTTTTTACAAAAATCACCTTTTTTATTCCACAACAAAATCAAAATAGGTTTTTGGAAAGGGTTCGTTTTTAAGGGTAAAATGCCACCACTCTTGTGCATAGGGTCGGAATCCATATTTTATCATAATACGCTGTAACAGCTCTCGATTGGAGTCTTGTTTGGCGTTTAAATCTTGGTAATCTAAATTCGAAATTTTACCGAAAAAATCATAAGGACTCCCCATGTCTAGCTCCTTACAAGTATTAAAATTTATAAGTGTTACATCAATTGAACTCCCTCGGCTATGCCCAGAACGTGTGGAAATGTATTTTTTTTTAAATAATTCAGACTTTGGAATATTCGGATAGAATTGTGTTTTCATTAGGGTATCGCTGGGAATTTTTGCCCATCGCACAAAATGATCTACTGCTCGCTGTGGACGGTAGCCATCAAATAGTTTTAGTCCCAAACCCATACGCCCAAATTCTTGTTGTGCAGCAAATAGTGCCTCAGCTGTTTTTGTACTTAAAATTGCTTTTTCGTTATTATAACCGTCAATTTTTTGACCTATAAAATTATTTTTTTTTGCATAACGTAAATCAATTTCTAAATCGGGTATCTTATCTTTTGCATAGCTAAAACCTTGAGGCAGTGGTGCTTGAGCAAAAAAAATAGCCATAACAAAAAGAGCTAAAATTGAGAAGATGTTTTTTTGTTGCATGAATACAGAACTTATGCTAATTTAGAAAAAAAATCAAAAGATGCTTTTTGGCGTAGATAATAGCATAAACACCCCGTTAAAAGATGGGGATATTTCTTATGATAAAAACTTCTTAAGTTCTGTAGAAGCATCAAGATATTTTAAAATTTTACGTAACGAAACGGCATGGCAACAGGATCAAATAAAGGTCTTTGGAAAGGTATATGATCAGCCTCGACTTACCGCTTTATATGCTAACAATAACCTCACTTATAGTTATTCAAATATCACAATGCGTCCGACTCCTTTTTCGGCAACACTTTTAGAGATTAAAGAAAAAGTAGAACAGCAATTGAAACTTGAGTTTACAACCTGCCTTTTAAATTTGTATCGTCATGGGCAAGACAGTAATGGCTGGCATGCTGATAACGAAAAAGAATTGGGTGAAAATCCTATAATTGCATCTGTGAGTTTGGGTGCAGAGCGAATGTTTCATATGAAGCATCGGACAGATAAATTTCAAAAAATTAAAATAAATTTGACTCATGGTAGTTTACTTGTAATGAGTGGCAGCACACAACACTACTGGTTACATCAAATTCCAAAAACAAAAAAGCATGTTGAAGAACGTATTAACTTGACTTTTAGAATTTTAAAATAAATAATTATGAAACATTTCCTCAAATTTTTAAGCTGTTATCTATTTGCAACAAGTTTATTGATTGCACAAAATTTTTCATCAAAAGACCTCAGCATAAACACCCATGTAGATGGTACTTTGTTGATCCCAAATGCTATAAACGATGCACCATTGGTAATTTTAATTGCGGGTTCTGGCCCAACAGATCGCAATGGTAATCAATCATTTATGAAAAATAATATGCTAAAGAAATTGGCCGAATCATTAGCAAATAGCGGTATTGCTTCATTTCGATACGACAAAAGAATTGTAAAACAAATTCGCAACAAAACGATTGACAAAAATATCATGTTTGATGATTTTGTAACGGATGCAAAATCGGTTATTTCCTATTTTAAACCAAAGTTTGAAACTATTGTTGTGGCTGGACATAGTCAAGGAAGTTTGGTAGGGTTGTTGGCTTTGGAAGACGGTATTTCTGGGTTCATTTCGTTGGCAGGTGCAGGCAAAACTATCGATCAAATTTTAATTGAACAAATTTCAAAAACAGCACCTATGTTTTTGGAGGACAGCAAACGTGTTTTAGCAGTTCTGAAAGAGGGAAAAACTACAAAAGATTTTCCTGCAGCATTAACCTCAATTTTTAAATTAGACATACAACCTTTTATGTCCAATTGGTTACAATATAGTCCTACTGAAATAATGGAAAATCATAATATTTCTTCGCTAATTATCAATGGAGATAAGGATTTGCAAGTGAGTGTAGATGAGGCGAATTTGCTTTATGCTGCCGCACAAAATGGAGCGCTACTAATTGTGGAAAATATGAATCATATTTTGGTGAAAATTGAAGGAGATGAATTGGAGAACATGAAATCGTATAATGATTCAAGCCTAGAAATTGCTCAAGACGTTGAAAAAAGCATCGTTAGTTTTATTAGAAATTTAAAATAAAAAAAGCACTGAAAGAACAGTGCTTTTATTACTAACCAACCAAAGTGTATCTAAGATACAATCTTTATGATACAAATTTATAATCTATAATTTAAAATCACACAATGTTTAACATTACTTTCACAAAAGGAAAAAGCATCATTTATAGAATGATGCTTTAACCACTAACCAACCAAAATATATTACTAACAAAAAAATTAAATAATATAATTATATTAATAACAACTTCCATGCCAAAAAATTAATTTAATTAAAAAATATTTGAAAAAAGACCAAAAATTACTGTTCCTCAAAATTCTACTGACCTTTGGATTGATCGGATTTCGTTTTTATTATTTTTTTTAATTTGGTTAAGTGTGTTAGTTTATTATCCCAACCTACCCGATGAAATTCCAACACATTACAATGGTCGTGGTCAAGCAGATACTTTTGATTCCAAGCAGTCTATTTGGATTTTGATGGGTGTATTTAGTAGTATTTTTATTGGAATTTATATTTTAAATAAATATCCTCATCTGCATAATTACACCGTTAAAATTACAGAAGAAAACGCTCTGAAAAATTATCATTTTAGCACAAAAATTCTGAGGGTTGTTAATTTTTCAAACTTATTATTGTTGGCTTACATTCTAAAAACAATGATATCTCCATATAAAAAACAAAGTACAGAATTAGGAGGTTGGTTTTTGCCCATCATAATAATAGGTAGTTTAGTGTTTATAATTTATATATTTGTTAAGGCAAATAAAATAAATTCTAAAACATAAAATTACATGACCGATACAACACCACTTTTTACAAATGACACTATAGTCTTTGGACTTCTGATGTTGGCCATTGCTTTTATTTTCTATACCGAATCCAAAACTTCTGGTTTTTGGTTTAAATTTTATAAAATAGTTCCAGGTCTTTTTATGGCCTACATGCTTCCTGCAGTTTTTACAACATTGGGTTGGATTGCTCCAGAATGGGAAAGCATTTCTACGGATGGAACTGTAACAACTGAAAGCAGTAATTTGTATTATGTTTCAAGCCGATATTTATTACCTGCTGCACTAGTACTTATGACTTTAAGTATCGATTTGAAAGCCGTATTTAATTTGGGCTGGAAAGCCCTTATTATGTTTTTTACAGGGACTGTAGGAATCATTATTGGTGGACCAATTGCTATTTTACTCATTGCAATGGTCTCTCCAGAAACGGTTGGTGGAATTGGACCAGATGCTGTTTGGCGAGGTTTGTCTACGCTTGCTGGAAGTTGGATAGGTGGAGGTGCAAATCAAACTGCAATGCTTGAAATTTACGGATATAACCCGAAGCTTTATGGTGGGATGGTTTTTGTAGATATTGTTGTGGCTAATATTTGGATGGCACTTTTACTTATTGGAATAGGAAAGCGCAAACGTATAAATCAATGGCTAAAAGCAGACACCACAGGTATAGAGGAGCTAAAAGAAAAAGTTTCTTCATTTACTGAAAGTGTAAAAAGAAATCCGAGTCTTACCGACTTGATGATTATGGTTGGGATTGCCTTTGGATCTGTAAGTTTTGCTCATTTTTGTGCTGGACAATTAGCACCATTTTTCAAAAACGTTGTGGCGTCTATGAACTCCGAAACCACACGAAATATTTTTACATTTTTGGGATCATCGTTCTTTTGGATGATTAGTATTTCTACACTTATTGCTATTGGATTGTCTTTTACAAAGGCCAAAAATTACGAAGGTGCAGGTGCCAGTAAATTTGGTAGTGTTTTTATCTATATCTTGGTAGCGAGTATAGGAATGAAAATGGATCTTACAATGATTTTTGACAACTCAGGACTTATTGCAATTGGAATCGTTTGGATGAGTATTCATGCTATTCTTTTAATTTTGGTAGCCAAACTCATCAAAGCACCATACTTTTTTCTTGCCGTTGGAAGTCAAGCCAATGTTGGTGGAGCCGCCTCTGCTCCCATTGTCGCCTCTGCTTTTCATCCTTCATTAGCTACTGTAGGAGTTTTATTAGCTGTTTTTGGATATGCTATTGGGACCATTGCAGCAATTGGTTGTACAATTTTAATGGCTCTTGCTGCATCTTAAATTATTCAATTTTATACTTAAATAACCCATGAAACAACTTTTTAAATTTATACTTATATTTTCTGTAATTTCCTGTAATTCAAATCCTGAACACAACAGTTTAGTTTCAGCTAAAATAAAAGGCCTTCAAAAAGGAACTGTTTATTTACAAAAATTTCAAGACACATTATATATCACACTAGATTCTTTAGATGTCAAAGGAAAAGAAACAGTACAGCTTGGTTGCCAGCTTGAAGAACCAGAAGTATTGTATTTAAGCTTATCCAAAACAATAGATGCAGAACGTATTCAGTTTTTTGCTGAGGCTGGAACAACAACAATTGACACCAATTTAAAACAATTTGTTTTTGATGCAAAAATTGAAGGAAGCACACAACAAAAGCTACTTGAAGACTACCGAAAAAATTTAGAACGTTTTAAGAACTTACATTTAGACTTATTGGAAGCATCAATTAATGCACAACGCGAGGGCAATGAAAAAGAATTTGAAGTTGTACAAAATAAAATGAATAATAACTTAAAAAGACAATATTTATATAGCATAAATTATGCTATCAATAATAATGACAGTGAAGTTTCTCCTTATATTGCTTTATCTGATGTTTTTGATGCAAAGTCTACTTTTCTAGACACTATATACAAAAGCTTAACACCCCGAATTGCAACATCTCGATATGGTATACTACTAAAAGATTACTTAGATAAAATTGAATCTAAAGACCAATAATTAAAGAGCATTGATTTTATCAATCATTGCACGACCTTTAGTTTCGAGCTCGTCTACAATGCCTTTAAAATGAACTTTGTGGTTTTCAACGCCTTTGGCATTTACCTTTCCAATAAGATCATCAAAAGTGGCAATGGCTTCGTCTATTATGGCCTCACTTTTTTTTCGGTCTTTATCCGGGTTTGCAGATTCCCAAATATAAACTGCTTCAATAATATCTCCTAAAACATAATTAATATCTTTTTTTAGATTTCTAACGTTTGCCATAATTTTTTGTGCGTTTAATTTTTTACAAAATTACATCATTTTTAGATATAAACCTCCAACAATTCAGCATTCGTCGAAGTTATACTAAATTCTTTGATGCTTGCAGGGATTAAAATGGTTTCTCCAAACAATAAATGTGTTGTTTTTCCATCAACCTCAAAAACAGCATCACCACCAACGGCCATGTAAATCATAAAGGAATCATGAGAATTTTGCTTATGGATAGTTTTATTTATTTCAACAATATTGGTTGTAAAATAAGGGCATGTAACCAGATTTTCTGGTCTATTTTGTTGGGTCTTATATGAGACTTTAAAATTATTAGGCATATTAAAATCAATAGCATCTATAGCCAAATCGTTGTGTAATTCTCTAGAATTGCCCTGATCGTCTACACGATCCCAATCGTACACTCGGTAGGTAATATCACTTGTTTGTTGAATTTCTGCTAGCATTATTCCCGCGCCAATAGCATGCACCCGACCAACTTCAATAAAAAAAGTGTCGCCTTTAGTGACCGTTTCAAAATTCAAGATTGAAGTTAAGGTTTTTTCTTCGAGGTGTTTCAGATAGAGCTCTTTTGAAACGGGTTGATTAAAGTCAATTATTAAATTTGAATTATCATCGGCCTGCATCACGTACCACATTTCTGTTTTTCCAAAACTATTGTGGCGCTCTTTTGCCAATTTATCATTGGGATGTAGTTGTACAGATAAATCTTCTTTGGCATCAATATATTTTATCAAAAGTGGAAATTTTTCACCAAATTGATCAAAAACTTTTTGGCCTACCAAATCAGCTTTATAATTTTGCAGGAGTGTTTGTAATGAGGTCCCTTTTAATGTCCCGTTTGCGACAATTGAGGTATTGCCTTCAACATCGCTGAGCTCCCAACTCTCGCCTGTACTTTCTGAGGAGGTTGGTTTTCCTAGTAATTTATTGAGCTTATTTCCTCCCCAAATTTTGTCTTTTAGGATAGGTGTAAATTTTAGAGGGTATAGTGTTGACATGTGTTATTTTCCTGAGTAGGAGACAAAATTACGGGGTGTTTCATAGAGTATCACCTCTAAATCCAAATGATTTTCTAAGACTGCTTTGAGTTTATCGTAAATAACCACAACAATATTTTCAGCAGTCGGATTCAAGTCTTTAAATTCAGGGACATCGAGGTTTAGATTTTTGTGATCAAAAGCATCTTCGACTTCTGACTTTATAAAATCTTTTAAAATTTTCACATCGACCACATAGCCCGTTTCTGGGTCAATTTCTCCAGTAACACTTACAATCAACTCGTAGTTATGTCCATGAAAATTGGGATTATTACATTTTCCAAAAATGGCATCATTTTTTTCAAAACTCCAATCTGATCGATACAAACGGTGTGCTGCATTAAAATGGGCTTTTCTACTTACGGTTACTTTCATGTGTGGTATTTATATGTTCGTAAAATTTTTCAAATATTATTTTAAACCATGCGGTATAAAGTTCTGGATGGGTTGCAATATCAGCTCTAACATCTTCTAGCGGCATCCATTTCCAGCCCTCTACTTCTTCGGGGTTTATCAACGGCGCTTGTTCGTAAAATCCTACCATGATATGATCTAATTCATGTTCGGTAAGACCATTATCAAAAGGAGCTTTATAAATAAATGAAGTGGTTTCTTTTAATGAAGTTGTAAAGCCCATTTCTTCTTGTAATCGGCGCGTTCCTGCTTCAATATTAGTTTCTCCATCGCGTTGATGGCTACAACAGGTATTCGTCCAAAGTAGTGGAGAATGATATTTGTGTGCTGCTCTTTGTTGAAGCATCAGTTCATTTTTGGAATTAAAAATAAACACCGAAAATGCACGATGCAATACGGCTTTTTCGTGTGCTTCCATTTTGGGCATTAACCCAATTTGTTCATCATTTTCATTAACCAATATGACTTGTTCTTCATTCATGTTGCTAAATTATTAACAAATTTTACATATTCTATTAATTAATTGCTAAAATATATTTGGTGTATTTTTTGTAGTTTTGTTAGACCTAAATCTAAAAACATGAAATATAAACACTCTCTCTATCTTACATTTTCTTTAATTTTAATCTTTAGCTGTAGTGGTACAAAGAAAACCACAAACAATAATCCCTCTTTAACTCTATTTCAAAAACAAGCACACGAACTCCAAAAAAATTGGGACGCCATTGTCGATGCTGTTGACTTAATTTATGAAAGTATTCTAAGCTGGGTGCCAGAAAGTGGCATTAGAGGACGATATGCGCAATTTAAAACAAAACTTGGGCGGCAAGTGCTCGAAAAAATTGTTGGTTATAAAGCCTTTACAAAAGGACCTCACGGGGAAACGCTCAATTTAAACAGTCTCACAGAATTTGGTCATTACAATCCAAATTTTTTAAAAAAACTAAAAACTCAACTAAAAACGCTTTATGGAAATAAAACATTTGTTGAAAAATTTCAAGACTTTTATGATAGAGAACTTCAAGATTATTTAAGAGTACATTATCAGGCTTACAATTTTATCAAATACAACCCAGAATACAAAACTGATTATTTGAACCACATTGAATACTACAGAAAAAACCCAAAGTTAGGCGAACAGGGGTTATCTCCTACTTATGAAATGCATGATAGTTTTTATCACTTTAGTGTCGATATGGAAGATGATGGTTATGATGTTTATGAAGCATACTCCTGTCCTAGTTTTTGGATTAGACGTTCCATAGACGGTACATCTGAGTTGTTTTTTGAACTTTTGGAAACTACTATTAAAACGTTTGATTCGGACTTTGCGCTATTAAATTGATGAAAAATAATATCCTTTTACTTTGGGTTTATCTTCTTTTGAGCTGGTTTTTGTTTTTTATAACATCTGCAGGGTGGACCATGTGGTTATTTCGCTTGTTTGGGTATGGTGTACTTTTTGTTTTTATTGGTGTTATTTTTACATTCCGATATTATAAAAATAAACCTAACTCTCAAAAAATAATTAGTAAACCCTTAATTGTAGCACAACTATTGGCTCTACTTTTTAATTTTGGTGATTGTGGTGACGCCAATGGTAGTTTTAATTTTTTAGAACGGTTGTTGCTTATCAATGGCTGGAATTTTATTGACGAGCCATGCCAGCCACCCTACTTAGATCAATTGTTTTTTGATGATTTTGCAAGAACAACTTCCAATATTTGTTTTTTGATTTACTTTGTTATTTTGATTGTGTTTATGGCTAAGCAAAGTCGAATAAATTAACTAAATCAAAACGTATAGCATTCGTTTGCTTTGGCGAATAATAGTATCTTTGCCAAAATTATTTTTTTCATGACTTTTCAAAGCGAAATTCAGCGCCGCCGTACTTTTGGAATTGTCTCTCACCCTGATGCCGGAAAGACAACACTCACAGAAAAACTTTTGCTGTTTGGAGGAGCCATTCAAGAAGCTGGAGCCGTAAAAAGCAATAAAATAAAAAAAGGAGCTACAAGTGACTTTATGGAAATTGAACGCCAGCGTGGAATTTCAGTAGCAACCTCTGTTTTAGCTTTTGAATATAAAGGCAATAAAATTAATATTCTAGACACTCCCGGCCACAAAGATTTTGCAGAAGATACCTTTAGAACACTCACCGCTGTTGACAGTGTTATTGTTGTGATCGATGTGGCTAAAGGCGTCGAAGAACAAACTGAAAAACTAGTGAAAGTGTGTCGCATGCGCAACATTCCTATTATTGTCTTTATCAATAAACTCGACAGAGAAGGAAAAGACGCCTTTGATCTTTTGGATGAAGTAGAACAAAAACTTGGCTTAACCGTAACACCATTAAGTTTTCCTATTGGAATGGGATATGAATTTAAAGGTATTTATAACTTATGGGAAAGAAATGTCAACTTGTTTACAGGCGATAGTAAAAAAGATATTGAGGATACTATAGAAATTTCGGACTTATCGGATTCAAAATTAAACGCTATTATTGGTGACACCGCTGCTGAAACACTACGTGAGGAGGTAGAACTAGTACAGGGGATTTATCCTGAATTTGACAAAAATACTTATTTGAATAGCAACCTTCAACCTGTATTTTTTGGTTCTGCACTTAACAATTTTGGCGTACGTGAATTGTTAGATTGTTTTATAGACATTGCTCCACCACCCCGACCAAAAGCCAGTGAAGAACGTCTTGTAAAACCCGATGAATCTAAATTTTCTGGATTTGTTTTTAAAATTCATGCCAATATGGACCCCAAGCACCGCGACCGATTGGCTTTTATAAAAATTGTATCTGGTGAGTTTAAACGTAATACCCCCTACCTCCATGTGCGCCATAACAAAAAATTAAAATTTTCGAGCCCTAATGCGTTCTTTGCAGAAAAAAAAGAAATTGTGGACATCTCCTACCCTGGTGATATTGTAGGGTTACACGATACAGGAAATTTTAAAATTGGTGATACTCTTACGGAGGGTGAAATATTAAATTATAAAGGTATTCCTAGTTTTTCTCCAGAACATTTTAGATACATCAACAATGCAGACCCTTTAAAATCGAAACAACTTTTTAAAGGCATTGACCAACTCATGGATGAAGGTGTTGCACAGCTTTTTACTCTAGACCTCAATGGTCGAAAAGTGATTGGTACGGTTGGGGCACTTCAATATGAAGTGATACAGTACCGCTTAGAACACGAATATGGTGCCAAATGTAGCTATGAAAACCTAAATGTCCACAAAGCCGCCTGGGTAGAACCCCAAGACGAAAAAAACGAAGAATTTAAAGAGTTTAAACGTGTCAAACAACGCTTTTTGGCAAAGGATAAACAAGATCAATTGGTATTTTTGGCCGATTCTAAATTCTCTTTACAAATGACAGAACAAAAATACCCCTCCATTAAATTTCATTTGACCTCGGAGTTTTAAAAGATTTCAATAAAAAATCTCATTGAAGAGATTTTTTCTATATTTGAATAATTACAAACCCAAATTAAAAGCATTATGAACTACCACTCTAGACCAAGATATGTTGGAATTTCTCTAATTACTGGACTCTTTCTACTGGGATTCTTTATTTTTAAAGGACTGAAAACATTTAGCGACAAAGACCGTGTGGTAAAAGTAAAAGGATTAGCAGAAATGTATATGACTGCTGAGTCAGCTCAAATCAAAATAATTTTTTCACACTCTGGGGACATTTTAAATAATGTCATTCAAAAAACAGAGAAAAAAAAACGTGGAATTCTAAATTACCTACAAAAAAGTGGATTTCAAAACAATGAAATTGTGTTATTTGATCCTACAGTTTCTGATAGAGAAAGCTACTACACTGAAGAATGGGAAAATGGAAAAAAAGTAAGGGTAAAAACTGATAGATTTACTTATGGACAAAGAATTGATATTATAATACAAGACGTTGAACATGCAGAAAAAAAATCTTCAAAACTTAAATTAGACTTAGTACAATCTGGGTTAACAGCAAATATTAGTACCAATTATAAATTTCCTAAATTAAATTCAATAAAACCTCAACTTATTGCGGAAAGCACAAAAAATGCACGTGTTGCAGGAGAACAATTCGCAAATGATTCTCAAGCAAAATTAGGGAAGATAAAAACAGCGACTCAAGGACAAATATCTATTGTTGGACAGTATTCTTATGGTGAAACAGAATCTTACCAGCCTTTTGTACAAAAAGCTAGAGTTGTTAGTACTATTGTATTCTTTTTGGAATAAAATATAAAAAAAATCCCACATTAACGTGGGATTTTTTTATTATGCCTGACCAGTTGGTCCAAAATTTAGAGGTACTGGCGGCTTATCGTAGTCTTTAATTTCGCCATGGGCTTGTTCAAAGCGTTTGACATTGTCTTGCAAGGCCTTAGAAAGTCGTTTGGCATGTTGTGGCGTCAAGATAATTCTTGACTTCACTTTGCTTTTCGGAATTCCTGGCATAATATTGACAAAGTCAACCACGAACTCAGAAACAGAATGGTTAATAATCGCTAAATTAGAATAGGTGCCTTCGGCAACTGATGCATCCAACTCAATGTTTATTTGGCCTTTTTGTTTATTCTCTGAATCGCTCATAACTTATATATTAAACTCTTTTTTTTCTTCTTTGGCTTTCATCAAAGACTCCAGTTCTTCACTAGATCCAACAATCATATTGTCGTAGGCTCGAAGTCCTGTTCCTGCTGGAATACGATGACCAACAATTACATTTTCTTTAAGTCCTTCTAATGAGTCAACTTTTCCACTTACAGCGGCTTCGTTCAGTACTTTTGTAGTTTCCTGGAACGATGCAGCAGAGATAAATGACTTGGTTTGAAGTGAAGCACGAGTAATACCTTGTAAAATTGGCGTTGCCGTCGCTGGATGTGCATCGCGTGCAGAAACAAGTGCTTTGTCTTCACGTTTCAAAATTGAGTTTTCATCTCTAAGTTCACGAGCTGTAACAATTTGTCCCGCTTTCAGCGTTGCAGAATCACCAGCATCTTCTATGACTTTTTTTCCAAAGATATCATCGTTTTCATCAATGAAATCTGACTTGTGCACCAATTGGTTTTCTAAGAAAATAGTATCTCCAGAATCTTCAATTCGTACTTTTCTCATCATCTGACGTACAACCACCTCAAAGTGCTTGTCATTAATCTTCACCCCTTGCAGGCGGTATACCTCTTGAACTTCATTCACTAAGTATTGTTGTACAGCAGATGGGCCTTTTATATTAAGAATATCGTTTGGCGTTACTGATCCATCAGAAAGTGGCATACCGGCTTTTACAAAGTCGTTTTCTTGTACCAAAATCTGATTTGAAAGTTTAACCAAATATTTCTTAATATCTCCAATTTTGGATTCAATGATGATTTCTCGATTACCTCTTTTGATTTTTCCAAAAGAAACCACACCGTCAATTTCGCTCACTACCGCTGGGTTAGATGGGTTACGTGCTTCGAATAATTCGGTTACACGTGGAAGACCACCTGTAATATCACCTGCTTTGGAAGATTTACGTGGAATTTTAACAAGAATTTTACCAATGTTAATTTCCTCGTTGTCTTCAACCATCAAGTGTGCTCCAACAGGCAAGTTATATGAGCGAATCACACCACCTTTTCCATCTTCAATATGAAGGGTAGGAATGAGCTTTTTGTTTCTAGATTCAGAAATTACTTTTTCTTGGAATCCAGTTTGTTCGTCAATTTCTACTTGGTACGTCACCCCTTGTTCAATATTTTCAAAACGTACTTTCCCCGAAAATTCAGAAATAATTACACCATTGTATGGATCCCACTGACAAACAACAGTTCCTTTTTTAAGTTTTTGTCCATTTTTGACAAAAATAGAAGAACCGTAAGGGATATTATTTGTACTGAGTACAATTCCTGTTTTCTTGTCTACTAATTTGATTTCGGAAGTTCTAGAAATTACGATGTCAATATCATTGCCTTCGGTGTCTTTACCTTTAACCGTTTTTAAATCTTCAATCTCTGCAACACCATCAAACTTAACCGCAAGATTATTTTCTTCAGAAATGTTACCTGCAATTCCACCTACGTGGAACGTACGAAGTGTTAACTGTGTTCCTGGCTCTCCAATAGACTGTGCAGCAACAACACCAACAGCTTCACCCTTTTGTACCATTTTACCAGTTGCAAGGTTTCTTCCGTAACATTTTGCACATATTCCTGTTTTTGCTTCACAGGTCAGTGCAGAACGAACTTCAATAGATTCAATTGGTGAATTCTCTATTTTCTTAGCAACTGCCTCGCCAATATGTTCTCCAGCTCCAACAAGAAGTTCTTCTGTAAGTGGGTCATACACATCATCTAATGATGTACGTCCAACAATACGTTCTTCAAGTTTTTCTACAACTTCCTCATTTTTCTTTAGAGGTTTCACTGTTATACCACGCAATGTTCCACAGTCATCTGAATTTACAATAACATCTTGAGAAACATCAACAAGTCGACGTGTAAGATACCCTGCATCGGCAGTTTTAAGAGCTGTATCGGCAAGACCTTTTCGTGCACCGTGAGTAGAAATAAAATATTCTAAAATTGAAAGTCCTTCCTTAAAATTAGAAAGAATAGGATTTTCAATAATTTCTCCACCACCTGCATTTGATTTTTTTGGCTTAGCCATCAATCCTCGCATTCCTGTTAGCTGACGAATTTGTTCTTTTGATCCACGAGCTCCAGAATCAAGCATCATAAACACTGAGTTGAACCCTTGCTGATCTTCACGGATACGTTTCATAGAAAGCTCTGTAAGTTCTGCATTTGTTGATGTCCAAATATCAATTACCTGATTGTAACGCTCATTATTTGTAATCAATCCCATGTTATAGTTCGCCATAATACCATCAACTTGTTTATTTGCTGAATCGATCATTGCATGCTTTTCTTGTGGGATAATGATATCTCCTAAACTGAAAGACAATCCACCCTTGAAAGCAAAATTATATCCCAATGATTTGATTTCATCTAGGAAAGCAGCCGTTTCAGGAACAGAAGTAGCTTTCAAAATGCCATGTATAATATCTCGAAGTGATTTTTTAGTCAATACTTCATTGATGTATCCCGCAGCAGCTGGAACTTTTTCGTTGAAAAGTACACGGCCTACTGTTGTTTCTATAATTTGAGTTGCGAGTTCACCATCGGCATTAAAATCTTGCGTACGTACACGAATTTGTGCATTCAAATCAACGCGCTTTTCATTATAAGCAATAATCACTTCTTCTGGCGAGTAGAATGTTAATCCTTCTCCAATGATTTTCACTTCTTTAGTTGATTTACGCAACTTCGTCATATAGTATAATCCAAGTACCATATCCTGAGATGGTACCGTTACTGGAGAACCATTTGCTGGATTTAGAATATTATGTGAGGCAAGCATCAACAGTTGAGCTTCCAAAATAGCTTCTGGTCCAAGAGGCAAGTGTACTGCCATCTGATCACCGTCAAAATCGGCATTAAAAGCTGTACACACTAGGGGGTGCAATTGAATAGCTTTTCCTTCAATTAATTTTGGCTGGAAGGCTTGAATACCCAAACGGTGTAGCGTTGGCGCACGGTTGAGGAGTACTGGATGTCCTTTCAAAACATTTTCCAAAATATCCCAAACCACTGGCTCTTTTTTGTCTATAATTTTCTTTGCAGATTTTACTGTTTTTACAATCCCTCTTTCAATCAATTTTCTGATAATGAATGGTTTGTATAATTCAGCAGCCATATTTTTTGGCAATCCACATTCAAATAATTTTAATTCTGGTCCAACAACGATTACAGAACGCGCAGAATAGTCAACACGTTTTCCAAGTAAGTTCTGACGGAAACGACCTTGTTTTCCTTTCAATGAATCTGAAAGTGACTTTAGAGGTCTATTAGAATCTGTTTTTACAGCAGAAGACTTACGAGTGTTATCGAAAAGTGAGTCTACAGACTCTTGCAGCATACGCTTTTCATTTCTTAAAATTACTTCTGGCGCTTTTATTTCGACCAAACGCTTTAAACGGTTATTTCTAATGATAACACGGCGATATAAATCATTCAAATCTGAAGTCGCAAAACGACCACCATCTAGTGGTACTAAAGGACGTAATTCTGGTGGAATGACAGGAATGGCTTTCATTATCATCCACTCTGGCTTATTTTCACGATTTTGATTGCCATCCTTAAGCGCTTCTACAACTTGTAGACGCTTTAATGCTTCTGTTTTACGTTGTTTTGAAGTTTCTGTATTTGCTTTGTGACGCAATTCAAACGATAGTTCCTCCAAATTGATGCGTGACAATAATTCAATCAAACATTCTGCACCCATCTTGGCAATGAATTTGTTTGGATCAGAATCTTCTAAATATTGATTTTCTTGTGGAAGTGCCTCAGCAATGTTCAAATACTCTTCTTCTGTTAAGAAATCCATTTTTTTTACGGGCTCACCTTCTTCATTTACAGCATTACCAGGTTGAATCACCACATAACGCTCGTAGTAAATAATCATATCTAGTTTTTTGGACGGTAGTCCAAGAAGGTAACCTATTTTATTTGGTAATGAACGGAAGTACCAAATGTGTGCTACAGGAACTACCAAATTGATATGTCCAACACGCTCACGACGTACTTTCTTCTCTGTTACCTCTACTCCACAACGATCACAAATGATGCCTTTGTAACGAATACGCTTATATTTTCCACAAGCACATTCGTAATCCTTTACAGGACCAAAAATACGCTCACAAAACAAACCGTCACGCTCTGGCTTATGAGTTCTATAGTTGATTGTTTCTGGTTTAAGAACTTCACCTCTTGAGTCTGCTAAAATAGACTCTGGAGAAGCTAAACCTATAGAAATTTTATTAAACTTTTTTTGTGCTGTATTATCTTGCTTTCTTGCCATTTTCTTATGGTATAATGATAATGTTTTTATTCCTCTAATCTGATGTCTAATCCTAATCCTTTCAATTCGTGCATGAGTACGTTGAATGATTCTGGCAAACCTGGTTCTGGCATTGGTTCACCTTTTACGATTGCTTCGTAAGTTTTGGCTCTACCAACAACATCATCAGATTTTACAGTAAGGATTTCTCTTAGCGTACTTGAAGCACCGTATGCTTCCAACGCCCATACTTCCATTTCTCCAAAACGCTGACCACCAAATTGCGCTTTACCACCAAGAGGTTGCTGTGTTATTAGAGAATAAGGTCCAATAGAACGTGCGTGCATCTTGTCATCTACCATATGCCCTAATTTAAGCATATAGATGACACCAACCGTTGCAGGTTGATCAAAGCGATCACCAGTTCCCCCATCATAAAGGTAAGTATGTCCAAACTGTGGAATACCTGCCTCGTCTGTAAGTTCATTTATTTGATCTAGTGTTGCACCATCAAAAATTGGTGTTGCAAATGTTCGACCAAGGTTTTTACCTGCCCATCCAAGAACAGTTTCATAAATCTGTCCAATGTTCATTCGAGATGGCACCCCTAGTGGATTCAAAACAATATCTACTGGTGTCCCATCCTCCAAGAATGGCATATCTTCTTGACGTACAATTCTGGCAACAATACCTTTGTTTCCGTGACGTCCTGCCATTTTATCACCAACTTTAAGTTTACGCTTCTTAGCAATGTAAACTTTCGCTAGTTTAATAATCCCTGCTGGAAGTTCGTCTCCAACAGAAATTGTAAATTTCTCGCGACGCAAAGAACCTTGAAGGTCATTTTCCTTAATCTTGTAGTTATGAATTAAATCTTTTACTAGTTTATTCAAGTCGGCATCTGTGGTCCACTTTCCTCCTACAAGGTGAGCATAATCATCAACCACATTAAGCATTTTGAGTGTGAACTTTTTCCCTTTTGGAAAAACTTCTTCTCCTAGATCATTATAAATTCCTTGTGCTGTTTTTCCTCCTACTATAGAAAACAGTTTTTGAACTAAAACAGATTTTAATTCTTCAAATTTAATATCGTATGCATCTTCAAGCTTTGCAATATCCTCTTTGTCTTGAGCACGCTTACGCTTATCTTTTACGGCTCTAGAGAATAATTTTTTCTCAATAACAACACCATGTAAAGAAGGTGACGCTTTTAATGAAGCATCTTTTACATCGCCTGCTTTATCACCAAAAATTGCTCTAAGAAGTTTCTCTTCTGGAGTTGGATCTGATTCTCCTTTTGGAGTAATTTTTCCAATTAGAATATCGCCTGGTTTTATTTCTGCACCAATACGAATCATTCCATTTTCATCCAAATCTTTTGTCGCTTCTTCAGAAACATTAGGGATATCATTGGTGAGCTCTTCATTTCCTAATTTAGTGTCACGAACATCTAGTGAATATTCATCAATATGAATTGAAGTAAAGATATCATCGCGAACTACTTTTTCAGAAATTACAATCGCATCCTCAAAGTTATAACCTTTCCAAGGCATAAACGCTACTTTCATATTGCGTCCAAGAGCAAGCTCTCCGTTTTGAGTAGCATATCCTTCACAAAGAACTTGTCCTTTTGAGACTTTATCGCCTTTTTGAACAATGGCTTTGAGATTTACTGATGTTCCTTGATTTGTTTTTCTAAACTTAGTTAATGGATATGTAAAGGTATCTGAATCAAAACTAACTAAGTTTTGATTTTCAGTTCTGTTGTATTTTATTACAATTTTATCTGCATCAACATACTCTACAACTCCGTCGGCTTGTGCATTTACAAGTACTCTGGAATCTGAAGCCACTTGACGCTCCAAACCAGTTCCTACAATAGGAGCTTCTGGACGAAGTAGTGGTACAGCCTGACGCATCATGTTTGATCCCATTAAAGCACGGTTTGCATCATCGTGTTCTAAAAATGGAATAAGTGAAGCCGATATAGATGAAATTTGATTCGGTGCAACATCGGTATAATCTACTTTTGCTGGGTCTATCACTGGAAAATCACCCTCTTGACGGGCAATAACTTTATCCATTGTGATTTTACCATCTTTATCAACAGGGATACTCGCTTGAGCAATTAATTTCTCTTCTTCCTCCTCAGCACTCAAATAAATTGGATCTCCTTTGATATCAACAACTGCATTTTCTACTTTTCTGTATGGTGTTTCAATGAAGCCCATAGAATTCACTTTGGCATAAACAGAAAGTGAAGAAATCAATCCAATGTTTGGTCCTTCTGGAGTTTCAATTGGACATAATCTTCCGTAATGTGTATAATGTACATCTCGAACCTCAAATCCGGCACGTTCTCTTGAAAGTCCACCAGGTCCAAGAGCCGATAAACGACGCTTGTGTGTTATCTCTGCTAATGGATTGGTTTGATCCATAAACTGAGATAGCTGGTTGGTTCCAAAAAAAGAATTGATTACCGATGATAGTGTCTTAGCATTAATCAAATCAATTGGAGTAAAGACTTCATTGTCTCGAACATTCATTCGTTCACGAATAGTACGAGCCATACGTGCCAATCCTACACCAAATTGCGAAGATAATTGTTCTCCAACGGTTCTTACACGTCTATTTGAAAGGTGATCGATATCATCAATTTCTGCTTTTGAGTTAATTAACTCAATGAGATATTTGATGATAGTAATGATATCTACTTTAGTCAAGACTTGCTTGTCCATTCCAATATCTAAGTTCAATTTTTTATTCATTCTGTAACGTCCAACTTCACCTAAGTTGTAGCGCTGGTCGCTAAAGAATAATTTATCAATAATTCCACGAGCAGTTTCCTCATCTGGCGGCTCGGCATTACGCAACTGACGGTAGATGTGCTCCACCGCTTCTTTTTCAGAGTTTGTTGGATCTTTCTGAAGTGTATTATGAATGATAGCGTAATCACCTTGTTGTGAGCTTTCTTTGTGAAGCAAAATTGTTTTTGTTCCAGACTCTAGTATCTCCAAAGAGTTTTCTTTATCAATAATTGTATCTCTATCCAATACAATTTCGTTTCTTTCTATAGAAACAACTTCTCCTGTGTCTTCATCAACAAAATCCTCGTGCCATGTGTTTAGAACACGTGCCGCTAATTTTCTTCCAATAACTTTCTTAAGACCTGACTTTGAAACTTTTACTTCTTCAGCTAAGTCAAAAATTTCAAGAATATCTTTATCTCTTTCAAAACCAATGGCTCTAAAAAGTGTGGTTACAGGTAATTTTTTCTTACGATCAATGTATGCATACATGACACTATTGATGTCTGTTGCAAATTCAATCCATGATCCCTTAAATGGGATCACACGTGCTGAGTATAATTTTGTTCCATTAGCATGAAAAGATTGTCCGAAGAATACACCAGGTGATCTGTGTAGCTGAGATACAACAACACGTTCTGCACCATTTATACAAAATGTACCGCTAGGAGTCATGTAAGGAATTGTACCAAGATATACATCTTGTACGATGGTTTCAAAATCCTCGTGCTCTGGATCAGTACAATACAGTTTTAGACGGGCTTTTAGAGGAACAGAATACGTTAGGCCTCTTTCAATACATTCTTCAATAGAGTATCGTGGAGGATCTACGAAATAGTCTAAAAATTCTAAAACAAATTGGTTACGGGTATCTGTAATGGGGAAGTTTTCCATGAAGGTGTTGAACAACCCTTCATTGGCTCTTTCATCTGATTTTGTTTCTAACTGGAAAAAATCCTGGAAGGATTTTATCTGAATATCTAAGAAATCTGGATATTCTGTTCTATTTACTATAGACGAGAAATTTAATCTTTCAGCTTTTTTTGCTAACATCGACGGACGAATTATTGATTAAAAAAATAATTTTTGGTGCATATATCTTTATACGCAAAAGGGTTTAGGTCATAGAGCAACATACTCTAGGACCTAAACCGTAATGTTTGGGTAAGGTAAGCTTACTTAAGCTCAACCTCAGCTCCAGCCTCTTCTAAAGAATTTTTAAGCCCTTCAGCTTCGTCTTTAGAGACACCTTCTTTGATAGCACTTGGTGCATCATCAACAAGACCTTTAGCTTCTTTTAAGCCAAGACCTGTAAGTTCTTTAACTAATTTAACAACAGCAAGTTTAGAACCTCCAGCTGCTTTAAGTATTACATCAAATTCTGTTTGCTCTTCTGCGGCGTCACCACCAGCAGCAGCTCCTCCAGCAGCAACTGCAACTGCAGCAGCAGCAGGCTCAATGCCATACTCATCTTTTAATATTGTAGCAAGCTCGTTTACTTCTTTTACTGTTAAGTTTACTAATTGTTCTGCGAAATCTTTTAAATCTGCCATTTTTCTATCGTTTTAATAATGTTTTAATAATAATTTATAATTGTTGTAAGTGCGTACGCGTTTTGGTTTATCCCTCTTTTTGAGATAAAGTTTTGATAATACCTGAAAGTTTTCCACCACTCGATTGAAGTGCCGAAACCACATTTTTGGCTGGCGATTGAAGTAATCCAATGATTTCTCCAATAAGTTCTTCTCTCGATTTGATATCAACTAACATGTCCAGTTGATCGTCACCGATATAAACAGCTTCCTCTATATAAGCCCCTTTCAAAAAGGGCTTTTCAGATTTCTTGCGGAAAGCTTTAATTACTTTAGCGGGTGCGTTTCCAGTTTCAGAATACATAACTGAAGTGTTACCTTTTAATGTAGTTGCTAACGCTCCAAAATCTTTATCTGAAGCTTCCATTGCTTTTTCTAACAATGTGTTTTTTACAACAGCCAGTCTCACGTTTGCTTTGAAACAAGCACGTCTAAGATCAGATGTCGCTACTGCATTTAAACCAGAAATATCGGTCAAATAAAAATTTGAACTTTCGGCTAGCTGGGCAGTTAACTCCTCTATTACTTTTGATTTTTGTTCTCTTGTCATAATAATATATTTAACGCCTAATTAGCTGCTGCTTTTGAATCCACTGCAATACTTGGGCTCATGGTACTAGACATAAAAATACTTTTTATGTAAGTTCCTTTTGCCGCTGTTGGTTTTAACTTCATTAAAGTTGATAATAACTCTTGAGCATTGCCTTCAATTTTTTCAGCAGAAAAGGAAACTTTACCAATTGCCGCATGAATAATACCAGATTTATCTACTTTAAAATCAATTTTACCTGCTTTAACTTCAGAAACTGCTTTAGCAATATCCATAGTTACAGTTCCAGTCTTTGGATTAGGCATCAATCCTCTTGGTCCTAATACACGACCTAGTGGGCCTAATTTTCCCATTACGCTTGGCATAGTAATGATTACATCTACGTCTGTCCATCCACCTTTGATTTTATCAAGGTATTCATTAAGACCAACGAAGTCTGCACCAGCATCTTTTGCTTCCTGCTCTTTGTCAGGAGTTACAAGCGCTAATACTTTTACATCTTTACCTGTTCCATGAGGAAGAGATACAACACCTCTTACCATTTGGTTTGCCTTCTTTGGATCTACTCCAAGGCGTACAGCGATATCTATAGAAGCATCAAACTTTGCATTTGATATTTCTTTTACTAAGGCAGAAGCTTCAGTGAGTGAGTAAAATTTACTCTTATCAATTTTTGCAACTGCTTCTTTTTGTTTTTTTGTTAATTTTGCCATTTCGAATACAGTTTATTTGGGTGCTTCACCACCTTTGACAGTTATACCCATAGATCTGGCAGTACCAGCAACCATTTTCATTGCAGAATCAATTGTAAATGCATTTAAATCTACCATTTTGTCTTCAGCAATTGTTTTCACTTGATCCCAAGTGACTTTAGCTACTTTTTTAACATGTGGTTCACCAGAACCTTTTTTTACTTTGGCCGCTTCTAATAATTGTACTGCAGCTGGAGGTGTTTTTATAACAAATTCAAATGATTTGTCTTTATAAACCGATATCACAACTGGTAAAACCTTACCAGCCTTGTCTTGTGTTCGTGCATTGAACTGCTTACAAAACTCCATGATATTGACCCCAGCAGCACCTAAAGCGGGTCCAACCGGTGGCGATGGATTCGCTGCACCTCCCCTAACTTGTAGTTTAACTACTTTGTCTAGTTCTTTTGCCATTTTTAATTTTTAGTGATTTGTATTTAAGTTGGAAGCTGAAAATACAAACCGTGTTATTTGTAACAATTATTAAATTTTATCAACTTGCATGTAGCTTAACTCTAGTGGTGTTTTTCTTCCGAAAATCTTAACCATAACCTCAAGCTTACGCTTTTCTTCATTTATTTTTTCGACAGTACCATCAAAACCATTGAATGGTCCGTCAATTACTTTTACAGTTTCGCCAATCACAAAAGGAATCGCTACTTGATCGGCTTCTAGTGATAATTCATCTACTTTACCAAGCATTCTATTGACTTCTGATTGGCGTAATGGAACAGGGTCTCCCCCTTTTGTTTCTCCCAAAAACCCAATAACATTTGTAATAGATTTGATGATATGAGGAATTTCTCCGCTCAAATTGGCCTGAATCATAATGTAACCTGGAAAATATACTTTTTCTTTTTGTACTTTTTTTCCGTTGCGAATTTGAATCACGTTTTCAGTAGGCACAAGCACTTGATCGACAAAACTATCTAAACCTAAACGAGAAATTTCTGTCTCTATGTAGGATTTAATTTTGTTTTCTTGTCCACTCACTGCACGGACAACATACCACTTTTTCTCTTCCTTTTGCTCTGCCATGAAATATCTTATTTAATCCAATTAAAATAGGCTTCTACAACACGTGCAAAAACAGTATCAACACCCCAAATTGCTAATGAAAATATAATTGAGAATAACGCTACAAGAACGGTTAGACTTTGTCCTTGAGACCATGTTGGCCAACTGACGTTGTTCTTTAATTCTTCAAATGATTCTTTAATGTAATCTATCATTTTTACTATTTAATTTGAGTTGATTTGGATTTTAATTAGCCTATTTTGGTTGCACTATTCTTACCTTGCACGGGTTGAGAGACTCGAACTCCCGACACCTGGTTTTGGAGACCAGTGCTCTACCAACTGAGCTAAACCCGTAAATACAAGTCAAGGTATCCCGAATTTTCAGGACACCTTAACTAGCATTAATTTAACAATAATTAGTCTAAAATCTCAGTTACCTGACCTGCACCAACTGTTCTACCACCTTCACGGATTGCGAAACGTAGTCCAACATTCATTGCAATTGGCTGAATCAATTCAACAGTAATAGTCAAGTTATCTCCAGGCATTACCATTTCTACTCCAGATGGTAGTGCAATGTTTCCTGTAACATCTGTTGTACGCACATAAAATTGTGGACGATAGTTGTTATGGAACGGAGTATGACGTCCACCTTCTTCTTTCTTAAGGATATATACCTCGGCTTTGAATTTTGCATGTGGTGTTACAGAACCTGGCTTACAAATTACCATACCTCTAGAGATTTGAGTTTTCTCAATACCTCTTAAAAGGATACCAGCGTTGTCTCCAGCTTCTCCTCTATCAAGGATTTGACGGAACATTTCAATACCAGTAATTGTAGAAGTCAATTTTTCTGCACCCATACCAATAATTTCTACTGAATCTCCTGTATTTGCAATACCAGTCTCAATACGACCAGTTGCAACAGTACCACGTCCAGTAATTGAAAATACATCTTCAATTGGCATAAGGAAGTCCTTATCTACGTCTCTTTTTGGTAATTCAATCCATGTATCAACAGCTTCCATTAATTCCATTACTGTATCAACCCATTTTTGTTCACCGTTAAGTGCACCAAGAGCTGAACCAGAAACTACAGGTCCGTTGTCTCCATCATATTCGTAGAAGTTTAATAGATCTCTTACTTCCATGTCAACAAGCTCTAAAAGCTCTTCATCGTCGACCATGTCTACTTTGTTTAGAAAGACAACGATTCTTGGGATACCTACCTGGCGTCCAAGAAGGATGTGCTCGCGTGTTTGTGGCATTGGCCCATCTGTTGCAGCAACCACCAGGATTGCACCATCCATTTGAGCAGCACCAGTTACCATGTTCTTTACGTAATCCGCGT
>ERZ1047472.56-NODE-56-length-109675-cov-7.231372_pt1 | contig 109675 bp, 110 predicted proteins | sample MGYA00383095_ERZ1047472 | MGnify/ENA primary metagenome ERZ1047472 (study PRJEB29581, sample SAMEA5548365) | metagenome | biome: marine; feature: coastal; material: water | depth 1 m | study: Short-term variability in the microbial, nano- and picoplankton... | reverse complement strand
TATGCCTGGACTCACTTTTTCGAACGAATTAATTTCTCGCGACGAGGCATTACATACTGAATTTGCTATTTTATTATATAAAAAACTTCAATCAAAGTTGCCAAAAAAACGCATTCATGAGATTCTTAAAGAGGCGGTTGAAATTGAAAAAGAGTTTATTTGTGAGGCAATTCCGTGTCGCATGATCGGTATGAACGCAAATTTAATGACGCAATATATTGAATTCGTTGCCGATCGCCTGTGTGTTCAATTAGGTTACGATAAAATATATAATTCTAAAAATCCTTTTGATTTTATGGAATTGATTAGTGTCGAGTCGAAAGTCAATTTTTTTGAACGTACCAATTCGGAATATGCTTTAGCCAATAAGAAAATGGAAGGAGATGTTTTCGAGTTAAATTGTGAATTCTAATGATTTGAAAAAACATTCTAGCAATATAATAATCATATGAACGAATATTATTATTATACACTTATTACTCCATTTATATCCAAACGGGAACGGGTTATTTTAACCAAACGGGATATTCATTTGGTTATATCGAAACATAGAACACAACGTTTGATAAATTCATATATTTATATCCATGTAGGGAGTCCATGTTTTAGATATTGCATTTGTAAATATTTCACTGAAAGTAATGTAAAGGAAATATACGAGGAAGAATACCCAAATAGAACATAAAATTGATTGTCTTTTTTGAGGTTTAGGTAGCAGTATCAATACATTAATTTGAAGTAACAGTTTTCAACATGTCAGCATTCTCTCTTTACATTCCCAGTGTCTATGCCAATATCACGGTACCCATGATTTCCGAAACATTTCATCGCATGAATATCGGACGCGTCAAACACGTTGAACTTGTTCAACAGGCATCAAAGAATGGTCCTCGCCAAAACAAGGCATACGTATTCTTTGATGCTCTTTACCAATCCGATTTGGCATTGAACATTCACGACTGTATTAGTAAGAATGTTACTGCTAAGTTGTCATATGGACGAAGTGAGCATGTATTTTGGGTTCTTTTGAATTCAAAACGTCAATACGACGGGTCTAGTAACAATGGTGAGTATGTAGAACCCGATTTCACCGAAGAAGAAATTGAGTTCATGGAACAAGAACTTGAGAGACAAGAGCGCGAGGAGAAGGCGCATGATATCTCTAATGTAAATGCGGAGTATGCCAATACATTGGAGCAGGAAATCTTTAAGTTGCGTAATTTGAATACGCAAATTCATTCTGGATATATTGCCATGTTCAATTCTTATCAAAATCTAAATGACAAGATGGAGAAGTGGAAGGAACTTGGATTGAACAATCAAGGAGATCGTCTATGTAACACGATCAAGCGCGAAAATGAACCTGGGGAGATTGAGGAGAAACCAGTAGCAGTAGCAGTAAATTAAATCAAAAATTGTCTTGTAATCTATTTAACTAAACACTCTTTTTTATTTTTTTAATAAAATAAATATATTTATATTACATATAATGAGCGAACACGAAGAGTTCTTGCCACCGGTTCCCACTGAATCACCCCATAATGTAGATACAGCAGATCTACCTCCATTACCTCCGGATTTAACAGAAGAATCATTGGAAAAACACAATGATATTATTGAAACTTTTCAAGAGCACAAAGAACAGGTGATGACTGAATCAAATCGTTTATTAAATGAGGTTCATGAATCCGATAAATTAATTGATCATGAACAAAAAGAATTAGAAAACTCGCAATCCGAAAAAAGTAGTTCGGTTCATGAAGATAGTGAATTAGTAAAAGATGTAAAATCATTGTCTTCTGTAGTGGCATTTTTATTATCAAAAGAGGATGTACCCGACCAAGGTATTGTTATTGACGGTAAGGTGAAGAAAATATTATACGAATTATTATCCGACGATTTGTTTTTCGACGATGTTGAGAAATTATTGAAAGACATTGTTCGCGATGATAAAATCGATGCTAACGACGTACCACAATTAATGGTACTTGTTGTTCGTCTATATGAAATTTTGAAATCGTCTGAACTATCAATCGATATGGAACTATGTGGTACCGTTTTAAAAACAGTGTTTCATTTAGCCATTCATGAGAAATTAATTCCTATTCATGACGATCAATTAAAATTATTGAATTGTCTCTTCGATATTGTAGATACTAGTATTCGTCTATTAGAAGTTCAAACTACTGATAAAAAGAGAAAGGGTATTCTTCATGCTCTAATGAAATTATTTCAAGGATGTAAATAATTCGTTTTACTAATATATATAAATAAGACTTAGTTATATATATATTATGCCTATTATTACGAAAATTGCGAACGCACAAGCATTGTCTGATCTACTACAGGTGAATCCAGGATTGATTCTCATCAAACTCGGAGCAACGTGGTGTGGTCCATGTAAAAAAATAGAACCGCTGGTGATATCATGGTTAAATCAAATGCCTGAACAAGTTCAAATCGCATTAATTGATATTGATGACAATATTGATTTGTATGGATTTTTCAAAAAAAAACGGGTTGTGAATGGAGTACCCACTATTTTGGCATATTATCCAGAAAATGATCATTATTTTCCCGATGACATGACTAGCGGAAGTGATCTAAAAACAACCAACGATTTCTTCTTACGATGTGCTGATTATTTACGTACTAATTACAATCATCAATTAAACATTGGATAAATTTTCATAGAAGACAAAGAGTGTGTTCTTTAAACTGAATCCATTTTTCAGAATGTTGTGTCTTTTGTTCCATAAATATATCGAGATTTTCTTTATTATAATCATCTAGAGGGTCTTTTATAACGTGTTCAAATAAATAGAACAACGATTTTATATGAAACATATACAACATATGATATGTTTCATAATTATATACATGATGATATGTATAATATTTGTAACCAAACCATTGATAATAACGTTTTTTGTATATTCCGCCATGTATATTCTTTAATGTGTTATAAATAAGGGGGGGTAACTTATCTTCTAACTGAATATCTTGGTGATTCGGACGTTTAAAACAGATGAAATTACATATCATACACCTTTCTGGACAAATTGTAGGTGAAACGCAATCCATTATTTTACCCAACAGCAGGGGGAGATTTTGTAGAGTGATTAAGAAATCTAGCATGATAATGTCTATGTTTTTAAATTCGTCAATTATATTCAATAACTGTTTGTTATTGTGAGATAATAAGATATCGTCATGAAAATCATCGATTACAACGACAAGAACGTTTTTTTCACATGATATATTCCGCACAAAAGTAGGTATCATTTGGTACATAGAGTTAGTGTAAGTATATTTTTTTGGATAATGAAAATCTACTTCTGACTCGTTATATTTACTGCCCAACGAAATATATACATATTGACAATTATGTGTTAATATATATGTTTTTAGTTGAGTTTCGAATGATTCGAAACTATCTATTAATTGATTCATGTTATGCTTGTTTCCATAATATAAATTGGCAAAGTTCAATTTTATTTTTTCTTTCTAGACCGCCTTTTTGATTTCGATTTTTTTACTCTGGTTTTTCCACCTTTTTTGTCTTCTGTAACAACATTTTCTTGGACTTTTTCTTCCGAAATTTCTTCGACCTTCTCTTCCGCGTTTTCTCCGGAATCTTCTCTAGTATTTTCTTCCATGTTTTCTTCCACGCTTTCTTGTGCGTTTTCTTCTGCGTTTTCTTCTGCGTTTTCTTGCGCGCTTTCTTCGATCTTCTCCTCCACATTTTCTCCGGAATTTTCTTGTACATTCTCTTCTATGTTTTCTATTAAACTTCCTAACATTGTTCCTTCTTCCTCATCAAATGGTTCTTCTATTTCTTCATTTTCTATTTCAGGGGGAGATGTTGAATAATCCATATATGTAACATAGGTAAAAGAACCAACCGCAATCGTGACTAAACCCATAAACGCATAAGGTACGTCATATTTGCCTGTAGAAATTAAAGTGTTCAATGTGTTATTATGTTTGATATATTTCGATAGATCAATGCTAAAAAGTCGTTTTAATCCGTCTAGTGGGTTAGTTATACCATTTCCAGTGTTTGTATTGCTCATTATACTACATAATTGTTATAAAAAAAAACCATTATGATGCCTAAATGATTAAACACGATAAACATATAAAGATTTTGATTAATACTATCAATAATATGTTTTTATTGCTATGTTTGCTGGGTGTAATATCTTTTACATCTGGTTGGAAAATAGAAAATACACGATGTAATGTTGCTATAAATGACATTTTGGAAAATACGTATGAACCAATAATAAAAGACGAATGGAATTATCCATATTTACAATCGCAAATTAAAAAAAATGTATATTGCGGTGTGGTATATTTGCACGATAATCGAATGATTGTTGTTGATCGTGATTCATCGGGAGGCATTTCTCTACAAAACATGCACTTAATCAAAACCACACCTGAACTATCCAAGGAAATTATACACCAATTTCAAAATAATTATATAGATTTTTATGTGGAAGACTATTATCCACGTCCAACATGGTCAATATGGTTCTCGCGGTTATTTTCAAAAATAATTCTCTATATAAGCATTTTGTATATTGTTCGTACAATTATGAAAATTTTGTGGATTGTTCGTACATTGAGGATTGAACAAATGTATGAAACCGAGAACGAAGATGAAAAAATCACATTCAGTGAGGTTGCTGGTTGTGACGAAGCAAAGTTTGAATTACAGGAAGTCGTCGATTTTCTAAAACATCCGAAAAAGTTTCAAGAAGCGGGTGCGAAAATTCCATCAGGCGTCCTTTTGGAGGGACCACCTGGAACCGGCAAAACAATGTTGGCAAAAGCCACATCAAACGAGGCAGGTGTTAGTTTTATATACGCAAATGGATCACAGTTCATTGAAATGTATGTTGGTGTGGGTGCGTCTAGAGTGCGCAAATTATTCGATCAAGCAAAGGCAAACAAACCATGCATTGTATTTATTGACGAAATTGATGCTGTTGGACGTTCCCGTACAAGTGGTTTTGAAAGCAATAGTGAGCAAGACCAAACCATCAATCAATTATTAACCAATATGGACGGTTTCGATACAAACGATGGCATTATTGTCATGGGAGCAACGAATCGTGCCGATATGTTAGATTCGGCACTTACTCGAAAAGGACGATTCGACCGAAAAATTACGGTTGGATTACCCGACAAAGAAGGTCGAAAACAGATATTAGACGTTCATATGGAAGACAAAGAGATTGACAAGAATTTAAAACTGGACTCTATCTATGAACTGACCAGTGGTTTTTCAGGTGCGGATTTGGCAAATTTGGTAAATGAAGCGTGTATATTATCTGTTCGTTATAAATTGCCTCATATTAATGAAAAGTGTTTTGTAGATGCGTTTGAAAAAACCACAATTGGACTGCCTAAGCAAACGGATAGACGACCCAAAGAAAATATTAAGATGGTTGCTTATCATGAAGCAGGACATACTATTGGAGCATTGTTTTTCAAAGATATTTTTGATGTCAGGCGTGTAACTATCAATGCTAATAATAGTGGAGCAGGTGGTTACACATTATTTACACCAAAAGAAGAAGTAGTTCAATTTCCTACAAAACGGTATATGCTGGCCAACATTATTGTTTGTTTGGGAGGTCGCGCTGCCGAAATGTTTTTGTATAAAACACAAACCAAGGATCAAACCGTCGATCATTTGGTATTTCCTGATATCGATGATTTGAATGTGACAACTGGCGCATCCAATGATTTGAAGCAGGCACACGAATTGGCGCGCAACTATATAACCAGTTACGGATTAGGTGAAAAAGTGGGATTATATGATTCGGATGATCAGCGTCGATTTCAAACAAAAATGTCTGATTACACCAAAAAACGTATTGATAAAGAGATTGAATCGATAATCGATCAATCATTGTCATCTATGTTGCGCATATTACATGCAAATAAGAGTCAATTAGAGAGTATTTCAGAGTTATTGATCAATTACAAAACAATTGATGAAACTATGTTACATGAAAAAATCCAAATAACATATGAGTTTGATTAGCGCTTACTCTTTGTTTTGCGGTATTTTTTTGGTTTGTGCTTCGTTTTTCTTTTCTTGTTGGTTCTCCGTTTTTTCGATTTTCCACCTTTGGATATAACTGGACTAATATGTTCTTTTTTTGGACAATTACTATCGAAATCATAACCAATTGGTGTCAGTTTTTTAATATAATCTGTTATGTGATTGTTTTGACCACATATATCTTTTCCACTTATATATCTTATAAAAACACGTAAGCATAACACAACATCCATAATTGCGTCGTGTAATGCTTCTTCGTTCGGTTCATAACCAAAATAGTGCTTGTATGTTTCTGATAACTTTGGAAATTTATAATAATTTTTCGGTGCTTCTCCCTTCGATAATAAATATTTGTCGAGATTACGTTGTTTTTCCGATTGTAATTTACATACTTGAATGTTGTCTCTCATCGTACATGTCCATTTGTTTTCTTCTGAAAATGTGCTGAAAAGTGCTAAACCACGTGTTTTCAAATCTTCATTTTTTAATTGTTCTAATTCATGAAGTAATACATTTTTATCGAACTCCACGTTATGTGCAACTACATGATCGCATTTTTCAATATCATCTAGAAATTCTTTCAGTGCTTCTTCCATGGTAAGTTTTTTTCCAGGACTTGCCTGTTGAATTTTCGTTTTACTAATGCCATGGACTTTTGCTGCTCCTTCACTAATTTCAATCGAATCATCAATATCAATCAATTTGTCAAATATTTTTGTTTTTGATGGATCTGACGTATCATAATAAATATAACCTAATTGAATGACACGAGGCATAATTGCCTTTTTTTTTCCACTTTCATCTTCTACATAATTAATTTTATCGGTGGTTTCAGTATCAAACACTATGCATGAAAAATTATTGGAAGTCATATAAAATATTCATATATTTTATTTGAGTTACACATTTATGCATGTTTTTTTAAAATCTTCGGGTTGTAGGGGTGTTACTTCATTTACTACTGTATATCCTGTTTCACTTAAAGGTTTATATAAGATCCATTTGGCATAACCTAAACTAGCTGCTGATATAAAAATAGATGTACTTGAAATCATGAGAGGATATTCATTTAACACCGCACCATATCCAAATGTTGTCACACAACTTGCCATTTGTAAAATTAAAAAATGACTATTTAATGATGTTGTATCTTTCAACTGATACACGTGAATTACTTGAGGTAAATACAATATAAAATTAATGCCAGCAGTAATATATCCTAATGATTGACCCACGTAATACCAACTCATATAAGTTATAATTATATTTCAAAATCCCAATCTTTCCTTAAATCCCCTGCTAATAAATTTGGTACCATCGTTGTTTGACCCTCTAGATAGTCTTTTGCCAATGTTTCCTTTTCTAAAAAAGGCGTTTCCTCACTAGATAATTTCAATAGTAAATTATGTTTTTCATGTAAATCAATGAGTCTTTCAAGTGATGGTTCGTTATATTGATGACTACGCATATCATATCCTTTTGCAAAATCTCGGTGACTAGATTCCACAGTGAAAGGGTCTTGAGGAAGTACATTTTTCTTGGCAATATTCATAGTCAAATAAAATAAGGAAAGTAAAATGTTCATTGTATTTGTTTAAATCATATCTTTATTATGATTTAAAAACTTTTTGATAGTACTAGTATTATGTATTTAAAAGCATGTGTCTTTGTAGGTTCATTCCTTTCTATGACTTATTTGGAATATTATAGTTCCCATCTTGATTGGAAACCTGTATCATTCGTTCATCATATAATTGTTTCTTCAGCATCCAATTATTTATTGTATAACGAACCCGAAAAAATGTTTCATATAACCGAATATAATAGTAGTGACCTTTTGCCATTATATAACTATGTTCCTATGATTTCTTGTGCGTATGGTTATTTTGATCTATATCACGCGATTAAAGATAAACAATCTTTTGATTTTGTATTTCATGGATTTTTTTTCATAGGGGCAACGTCTTGGGGATTATATAACAATGTTCTTCATTGGGTGTATCCGGGTTTGTTGCTCGAAACAAGTAGTATATTTTTATCCACTATTCGCACACACCCGATTGTCAAATATTTCTTTGGTGCGAGTTTTCTGGTGTATCGAAATATGATCTTTCCCTATATTTGTGGATATTGGTTTTATCACAATGCCAATTTATATGAACCGGTTATGAATAACGAGAAAGTACTTGCTTTATTTATGGTCATGATCAATATATTGAACTTTTTCTGGGGATACAAAGTGATCAAAAAAATAAGTAAACATTTGAAAGGCGAATAAAAAGAAAATATCTTCTTATTATAATGACAAGTCGTAAAAATATTAAAAAATGTGGTGGAACAAGAAAAGTACGAAGAAGTGGAGGTAAAATATCAAAAACGAAAATGAGTCGTGACAAGTTAGATGAATTTAGTCATTTCTTTGTAACGTATATTAATCAAATTTTCGGGGATCGTAGTGTTCGCGCAATTCTCTATAAACTATTTGGAAATCAACCACACAATAAGAATCTCCGATTTGGACTGGTTGCTTTTCACCGCTATCAAGATCCATCTGATGAATGGGTGGAAGCAAACGAAAATAACAGTGTTCTTCGTGCCGACGCATCATATTACGATGATAAAATAGACAAGGTGAAAGTAGAAGATACCGACGACAATCATCATGTGCTATACGATGTAAAAAATAAAAAATATATTGATAGTGTGAATACAGAAGGGATGAAATACCAAGACCAAGAACGTGATGAAAATGATTCGTTGTGTCAAAGTTATACACTGATGTTCTTCTTCGATTTCGAATTAGATAATGATCCAGTTGAAAAACAGATGCAAATTATTGGGATGTATGATTGGTTACTAAAGCAAAAACCTTTCTTAAAAGAACTAAAAAATGATCTTTTCTTTAGAAAACCAATGGAAGACGAACATTGGAACGACGAAAATGAAAGGATTTTACCTACACAGGGTAAAATCGATTTTGATTATTTAATACATCGTATTAAAGATACGTTAAGATTGTGGGAGAAATACGGTTATTGGCACTTTATAGGAGAAGGGGATGAAATCGATGTAGAATATGACATCAATGATTATGGTTTAGAATCAATAGACGATGAATAAATCAATAAATATTCAAAAATATTCATTGATAATAGGCGATTAATTTACAGTAGTATATTGCGGTTGTTCGGCAACCTGCCTCTTGCGTTGATCCCGTTTGAGTGCGATATCATATTTGTCAGCCCAGTTTCTCTTCGTTTCATTTGAAACAGTTGTACGAAAATGGCGTTCGAACTGTTCGGGATTGTCATAGAACAGTTTGCGCGGGTCACTTCCCATACCATTTACTGCGAGAGAAACTCTGAAAAATAGATCTTCGTCTTCACTGCCGACCTTATACACCGGTTTTCCCATATAATCACTCTCAAAAAATCCAGTTGATGCATTGCGAATTGTAGCACCTGTAAAATAAGAGGTGCTAAATCCAGTAACACTCGCGTTTTTACGACCAAGTTTTAGTTTGAAAAATCCCCTGTCGTTTTTGTTTAATTCACTAAAACGCGTCTTGATTTTTGTTTGTTTGGATTTGCTTATCTGCGATGAAACAGACTCACTGTCGTCACACGAAACATCATCGTTTAATTCTGTTTCGCGCCAATAGTCTGGTTGTGCCGAATCAACCTGTGTAAATGAAGTATCATTCATCTGTTCATATTCGGCATTAAGTTTTTCAGTATCGATCATGTGAATAGAAAGTAAAACGGGTAGAGTTGTTTTGCTTGTAACTTATATTACCATCACAACTTTATATCGTTTCGGAAAAATATTTCTCAGAACTACTTTGTTATAACATTCATAATAAAAACTATTTACTATTTATAGTACAATGTCAGAACAATATATTCAATCGCAATATTTGGTGAATCAAATTACAAACGATTTTTTTAAAGATCGAGATAGTTCCATTATTGTAAAACGTGTCCAAGAAGACGATTATACAATAAATAACCGCTATAGTGATACAGAAAGCGACGACGATTCAAATGAAGATGACCAAGAAGAACATTACAGTTATTTAGATGAAAATAAAGAAGATCTTAGTACAATTTTTGATTTATGTGATAACGAAACCAATATATTGAAAAAGTATTCTGTTTATATTTGCGGGTATCAGGTACAAGTCTCAGACAAAATCCCCTATGTTCAATATTTACTTGTCCAAGAAGGCGACAGACATGAATTTCCATTCTTCTCATTTCAATGTTCTACCAATATTCCATCCAGCAATGACGATGAAAACACTACCAAACAGGTGTTTTTTCAAAACGAATGTATGAAGCACCTATTAAAATTTATAGAACCTTTAGAAGGAAATAATGACGAACCTACTCCTTCTTTTCCACAATACCAAGGTTTCATACAACATAAAGTCCAAGAAGACTCTATTTATGTATTCATGAATATTGATAATTTTCAACTAAAAAAGGGACTTTTTGGTGTAATGGATGAAATTGTCAATCAACATTCTATTCTGAATCGAACAATCGCACCTCATGTATATCAGTTATTTTACGAGTATCCTAGTCTAATACATATCAAAAATAAATGGGGAAATAGGGTTGAATTTCCAACTGTTTTATATAGATGTACTTACGAAAACGGAAATTATCAAAATATTCAAAGTGAAGATGATGATACAATGTCAATTATTGATGATCGTATTGAGCATCCAATTCTTGGAAATAGTTTTATTTTTTCCTGCGAACCGATTGATGAATCAAATGCAACCACTTTAAAACGTTACATTGGATTTTTAGAAGATCCTCTCTATTTGATGAAACCATTGGACTTCTTTGATGACAGTGAATCTTTTACATTAGGATCAGTCATTCCATCTATTGTTGATTATACTCGTGAAATGACGAAAAATACGTCAGAAGAGGATGATGACAGAGAAGAAGAAAAAGATGAAGAAGAAGAAGATGATGACGAGGAGGACGAAGAAGAAGAGAACGAAGAAGAAGATGATGACGAGGAAGAAAAAGATGAGGAAGATGAAGATAATGACGATGACGAGGAAGAAAAAGATGAGGAGGACGAAGAGGAAGAGGACGAAGAAGAGGATATTGTATTGACAAAAGAGGAAGAAAAAGAACAATTATTAGAAAATCTTAAGAAGAATTATAGTTGTATTTATTTTCCGATTCAACAAGATAGTTCTATCATTCATGCATGGTCTATAAAGAACAGCAGTCATTTTACAGAAATATAAAATCGCTACATATAATAAATGGAAACAGCAAACAAAGCACAGCAAATGGTAACTAATAATATTGGAAAAGGGTTACAAAACACAACAAAAATAGCAGGAAATACATCGCACAAACTCAAACAATTATTAGGAGATTTTGATCTAGGTGTATTTGGAAATATTTTAGCATCTACGGTAATCATTTATATTCTCTACAAAATGGGTTGGGCATATTTGAATGGATATAATTACAATACCCAAATGGATTTTATTAAAAAATCGTTCTATTACTGGGCCACCATTTTAACAATTATGGTTGCTTATGCGGCTTTGAGTAGAAGAAAATAAATAATTGTATGAAGAAATCAATTATTTATTTGTGTTGCTTACGACTTATACGACCTATTTTTTTGACATTTTTTTTTTCTTTAGAATGCCGTATTTTCCGTGTTTTTCTATCATCTTTCATTGGACACATTTGTGATGGATGAACACTTCCCTGTTTTCCACATAAGGACTGTGTTTTAAATGCATTTTCTAATTCTTCTGCTTTTGTTTTCTCTATTTGCACACCTTCTTGTAAATCAAATTTTTTTATTGCATTGTCTATATTTTCGTATTCCAAACTATTCGTTTTATCTTTTGTAGTAACAAAATGCCAACTATTTGAATCGTGAATTGGTTGAATCCTTTCATCTTTTTTAAGTGTGTCTAAATCAAATGAGAATTGTTTGTTACCTTCCTTTATTTGGAAACGAGTCAAATAACCACGCATAATATGAGAATGCGTAATAACATGTACCTTATTTTGTTGTTCATGACTTGTATGATAGTTGTCCGATGAATTATACCAATCCATAAAGTCTTGTAAATCTCCTATAGTAGTAAATCCTTCGCCACTATTTGGTCCAGCAGTGTCTCCTACATTACAAAAATCTCTAGAGGTATATTCACCATCGCCATTTTTTTGATAGGTAACTTTTTGTTCCTCTTCATTATCTGGAGGTAAATGTAGGATTATTTTGTTTGGCAAGTTTTCAAACCAATCTTTTGAAACATCGGACGCTTTTTGATCAGTAGAATATTCTTTTAACGTGTTTAAAAATTTTAAAAATTTTGCCCCCATATGATGAATTTCTTTTGGAAAATTACCACGTTTCATAGAAAATCCGCTGGTAGTTTTGTGAAATTCTTTTAAATGAGGACTCACATATAAATTTAATGTATCATTTTGCTTTAAATTCGTTCCATATAGCAACACAGCAGTAATCCATGTTCTGTACAAATTCGATACATATACATGATTATAATTAAAATAGCGTTTTTGATTTTCTTTTTCAGCATAGTTGATTGTTTCAAAGATGCCGTATACAGTTGCACCGGGTTCAAAATCTTTTCCAATGCTATACCCCTTTCCTTGTGATATATTATTGCAACTTAATACGTGCCGTGTGAATTGAAACTCAGTTTCAACATTCGTATCATGTTCAATTTCAGGTTGCTTAGAATGGGACGTTTCATATTTGTCTATTCTTTCTTGAACAATATTCTGTGGTGTTACACTTATGTCGTTAGTGAATTTATTTGATTCTCCTCCTCTATAATATTTACGACTACCTTTTATTTTTCTACTTTTATTCTTATTTTTTACCATTCTATAAAATAATAGCACACTTTTATATATTGTCACAAATAAAACTTTCCACTTTTGGTGGTTCGCCGTATATATAATCCTTCTTATGCGGACAAATTTCGATTTGTTTTAACGAAGTAATTGGAATACCGACTCCACTATCATCAATATCAACGTAATTATGACTATATTTTAACATGCGCAAATTACTAAATGCTGGTTCTAAATCACGGTTATAGAGTTCCACCATAGAAGTTAATAATTTGCGATTACCTGTTTTTTCATATTCTTCTTTCAACATATGTAACGACTCCATTATCTGAAAAATTTGATCCTTCTTTCGAAAAATTTGTTGTTTATTTTCAATATTATCAAATATATTGTTATAATCAGATTCTACATCTTTGTACGAAGTACTTGATTCCTGATAGTTTTTCATATTATCTTCGAATTGTTTCGTCGCATTTTGGTCTGAAATATATTTAAAAATAGAATCCATTTTGGAAACAATCATTTTCTGCTTTTCGTCTTGGAGTTCTCCTGAATAAATGGTCAAAATCTCATGAAAATCATAAAACTCACCCTTGAATAATTTAATATTGAGATCGCACGGTTTTGTCATGTCCCCACATACAGCAATATATCGATTATCGACAATTTTAAATATAGTATTGACATTACGCTTGCAATGAATGCACGAACCACGAACACTTTGTGTGCGACGCTGAGAATCTTTCTTGGATACACCCTTGTCATATGCCTGACGCTTTAATTTGCGAAACTTGGTTTCGTAATCCGTTTTTAATTTAAAATATTTGTTTATACTTTCCAAATAATCAAGTTTCTTTTTCAGTTTTTTTGCCCCTTCTTCACCTGTCGTCTCTTCTATTTGTATAAATGGATTATTTTCCATTTCCAATTTACTCACTGAGGGTGGAACGTTTTGTAATACTAAAATGGGATTATTCGAACAGATGATTTCCTGCAATCTTGGACAATTGGCTAAATTGAGTTCCCTGAGTTGATTGTTTTCACATTCCAATTTTTCCAACGTTTCTGGTAAATTTTTCAAATCAATTAGTTCGTTGTTTGACAAATTCAACGTTTTTAATTTAGGAAGGGATCCACAATCAAATTTAGTAATATTATTATGATCAAGAGAAAGATCTTCCAAAGCAACAGGCAATCCTTTTAATTCAACGAGTAATTGATTCGTACATTCTACTTTTTCAACGGTTTCGGGAATATTCAATAAATTAGTAATTTGCCCTTCTTTTTCCACAATGATTGATTTCACATTTTTAAACCCCCTGTCTTGTAAAATGGAAAAATCGATGTCTCCGGATAATACTTCGGAAATACGAATTTCTTGGACATCCACACTGTTTAATTGATTCAATAAACCGATAAAGATTGTTTGACCATTATTTTCTTCAAGTACTTGTTCTCTTAAATTAGAAGTATTCATTTTATAATAGATTATAAAATAAAGAAATATTATAAATTTCCTATTGGTGACGTCATGAGATTTTTTTGTTGTGCCTGATAAAAACGAATTCTGTCTAATACATATTGTTGATCTTTGTACATTTTTTGTTGAACTTCATAAGCACTGGGTTTTCCCTTAAATCGATAATATAGAAATATTCCCACAACCAAAAACAAAAATACTAAAACACCCACATTTAAAAAAATAGAATATGTATTTGTTCGAGTTTCATGACACGATTTTAGATTTGTTTGTAAATGATGTATGAAGTTTCCTTCAATTAATTTTGGATAATCCATTATATGATTACGTTGAAAAAAAAAATACAGTAACAACCTATTTTACAGAAAACCTGATTTTACAATATCTTTCGTTTATGTATATAGATGTCTGAAGATCATAGTCATAATGAGGAAAAAACAAAAACGAAACCAAATGATATATTGACATTATTTTTAATATGTATAGCATTTAGTGTGCCTTTTGGACTATGGTTTAGCGTAGTATATGATTCATCCGGTGGTATTGGAAATTCAATGTTGATTTTTTTGGGTGCATATATAATTGCCTTTCTTACAACACTCTTGTATTATCGCATGGCAGTTCAAGATGACGTGGAAGCAAAAATAGACAAAATTTCAAAGGGGAAGGTAACGTCCATTGCTGGTACGACATTTGCCGCCTTTTTAATTTTATTAATCACAGTGGTGATTTTAGCAATAAATCCGGATTTAATTACTATATTCGAAAATTCGCTCGGAATTTGGGTGATAGGAACACTTGGGTATAGTGATTTCATAAACGAAATTTTCAAAAGTTCTCTATTTGGAAAATTACGCGAATCGTCAGATCCTACTATTTTCAACCAGAATTTCTTATTAACTCTATTTGATGAAAAAAACATTGAACCGTTTATTGATTTTTTTAAAAAAGATTGTGGAAAACAAGAAAAGTCAGCACCCGGTATTGATTTTCCCTTTGACTTCTATCCTGTTTTTGAAAATGAAGGACAATTGACAAAACTATTAAGTTTAGTCAAAATGAAACGTTTAGTTGGTAACTTTACATGGTTTTATTTAACAAGTATTATTAGTTTATTGGTAAGTTTGATTAGTGTGACAATGAAAACGATGTAATTATACTTTCAAATAAAATAAAATTGCTAAATAGGAAAAAATAGCCAAACCAATCGATACTGTCCAAATTGGAATAACTGTTTTATTTCTGTATCCAATACCAAATTGACGGAATTCTCCATCTTTTCCGTAAGCAAAACTGGGTTTCCACCTATGAAATGCAGTAAATAAAATTAAAAATAGTGCGATTGCGTAATTTGTTTTATATAATCTTATAGTGGATTTTTCAAACATAAAATTTTGTATATACATGATTTACAAAATTTTATAACATATTTACTTAGTTTTCTCTAAATTCATTGTCTATATCTTCTTCATAGTAAGCACCATCCGCATCATCACCCATATAATTACGTATGTCGTTCGCCTCTTCGTCATAAAATTCATCCACCTCATGTTGGTCTTGTTCGTCTAATTCTTGAACTGATAATTGAATAACACTATCATCTATATCCACGTTTCCTTGATTGGCCATTTGATCAAACAATTGATTGCGTTCTTCTACATAACGTTCTTTATCATAATCAACCAACCCTTTTTTCAACCCCACATTCCAACGACCGAGTTTTAATATTTTCTTGGTATCTTCTACACGACGTTCATCGTCGTCCATATTTTTCAAAAAGTCAGTAATCATTCTCTTTTCGTTTAACTTTGAACGCGTAATTCGTTTCTCAATGTCGCTGTATTTTAAATCAACCGTCTTCTTGTTATTCATGTCCATATTAATCATAGTTAATAACAATTCTCCAATACGAACATGTAATTGTTCGCGTTCCCCCGCAATAATTTGTACTTCTTCTAAATCATCGTTATATTGTTCTTGGATATCGTTTAGATCTTCTTCGTTTGATGTTCCAATAAGGGCATTCGATCGATCATTTTGAATATTTTCTCGACGTGTTTGTTTATTCATAACAAAATCGACATGTAGTAATTCCTCATTGCTAGATGCTTTGATATATTCATACAATGTTGAATAATACACGTAACTATAAATCATATACAAAGTACGTTTTGTAAATAACGAATAATACGACAAGGGTGGTTGATCATCTTTTGCCTTCACATGGATCGGTAAAAATGCCGGAATTAAATTCAAAAATGTGCTTAAATGAACGAGTTCTTCTTGGACATGTTGTAATACATGGTTTAAGGATCGATCCGATTTAAATCCGTTTAATCCTTGGTAAGAATCGTGAATAAATTTGGAAATATCACTTTCGTGAAAATTCACAAAATTCCAATGTTTATGTACTTTCGTACTGTGATCATGATTGTTTTTAATGATTTCGGGATACACGCGAGCAATAGAGAAAACAGATTCACGTATAAAATGCGTTACATTATACATGGTTGTTTCGTCTTTCTGTGACATATTTTTCCCATGTTCATATGTTTCATCCATATTCCATATATGAATATTTGCCAATTGCTCTTCTAATTTTCTTTTCTTTGAACGAGGTAATTTGGCATGGTTGCCAATAAATTCAACAATACGTTCTAATAAATTAGTATTTGCATGAGATAACCAATTATTTAGTTTATATGTTTCGTCACTATCTTCGGCAACCATTGATTTTGGATTATATTTATTTAATACCCCACTCACTAATTCGCGGAATTTACTACATAAAGCAATATCGTCATCATCTTCGTTTTTTTCTTGGACATATTGGAATAGATCTTGGATTGCAGAGATAACAGACCCCTTTTGTTTCTTGGAAGTGGTTGTGTTTATTAAATTGCGGTTATTAACAATGTCCATTAACTGTAACAAATTTTGATTTGAAAATTTCTTTCCATTTTCTTTTAAAAAATTGATTTTATCCATGAGAGATGCCCTCGGATTATAATCGGAAAATTTTTCTGAGAAAAGACCCCTCATTTCCATAGGAATCGGTTTTTGACTATCTAGATTACAGTAACGAATGAATGCCATATAGACATTTTTCTCAAAATGATCCTGCTGTAATCCCATATCGTAAGACAAACCGCTTTTTCTTGGATCAAATAAAAAAGGTGCGATTGTTCGACGTTTTACTTCATTGACGATTTGTTCCCAACCGCGAATCATCCGATTATAGACCATAAGTTCTTTGTTATTGTCTTCAAAATATCCTAAACACGTGTTCGTTTTTTTATCGTTACAACAAGCATTCTCTGTGAAAAATATATTGGACGCGGTTTTGAGTAACAAACCTTTCGAACGAACAATTTGGTTAATATTTTCCATAATTGCCAGAGTAAAATGAGCAATCTTGGTTTTGAACATGGCAATTTGAGTACGTTGCTTATTATTACCAGTTTTCTGCATTTCTTCTAATTCATTTTTGTAATCACTTGGTAACCCCTTGAGGTTTTTTGCGATTTCGAACGGTATAACTGGTGGTAAAAAATGAGTCCATTTTTGAATAGAAGATTCTTTGGGAATGTCTAGATCAGGATGTTCCAACAAATATTCATCTTTTTTCATATAAGCATCAATTGTATCATTGCGTGTTAGTAAAGCTTGTTTGATAACTTGGATCATATTTTGCTTCAATATATCATGAGGAAGTGGTTTGATCGAATTCCATGGTTTTGTACTCTTCATTTTGATGGTTCCTAATATACAAACAATGTAATCTAAACCACTTGTATCCTCAATCGCACCGCCATTATCGGGAAATCCTCGAAAAGATTGAACACACCCAGGAAAGGTTTTCTGTGTTTTAAAGGGAGGTGTTTGGGTTTGAATTGAAATCAACAATACTGACGCCGTAATTAATATAATCATTTTATTACGATAAATTTCGTAAGGGGGCATTTTTTTAGGAGGACTTTTATTCAACGCCTCTTTTGCATCCAATTTGTAAATTCTTTCGCTTTTTATGTTTGTTGTATCATTTATTAGTTCCAAAGATATACGTAGGCATTCATCTTCAATTCCATCTGACGAAATACCAATATGACTACAAAGCGAACGAATAATTTTGAATACCATTTCACTTTCGGTATTTTCGAATACGCGATCTTTCATTTTACGTTTTTTCTGTAAAGCACTCACAGTGACTTCCAACGCATCTTTTTCTATAATTTCACTAGAAACAAGTTTAAACCCATGTTCATCATAATTACTTTCATCGACAAAATCTATTTTTTGTAATAAACAGTTGGTTTCTTTATCATAAATAGAATCCCCATCAATGATCCCTTGACTACGTATAAGTTCATTTAATTTTACAGAATAATCCTCATTTGATACAAACGCACGAGCTAATTGAAATAAGGATGCTGGAAGTAATTTCACGTTTGTTTCAGTACAATACAACCAGTATTTACTATCACCCAATTCATCTACCATTGGATCGCGACAAAATTGATCGGAAAATTGAACAATGTCATGTTGTCTTTTCACAAAATCATCTTGACCTAAAATATTTTCTAATTGTTCTGCGTTGGGAGACTTAATACGGGTGGTTTCTTTCAAATATTTCCCCATTTCGTGAGCTATAATATTATATTTGTATGCTTGAACTTCATGAAGACGGTTCAATTGTTTTAGATGTTTCATGGAACGTTCCACTTTTTCCTTCGTTTTTTCTTGAATTTGTTCAGATGATTCAGCAAAACGTTTGTCGAATTCATCTAATATCTTTTTCTTTTGATTTAATTTCATGGATGTTGCAGTTCCCGATAAATCATCGCAAACGTTTGTTTTGCGATCTTTGAAACATATTTTACTCATATTACAGAATAATGTATTGTTATTAATAAATGCTTCTTCATCTACAGTTTCATCATGAACCCAATGATTGTTCATACGTTTATAATAGGCAGTTTTCTTGAGTACTTCAGATTCTTTCATCAATTCTTCTTTTTCTAATTGAGTTAGATCAGATATTTCGGTTGTTTCTGGTAATTTCGGGACAATTTCCAAGAGAGCATATTCACCATCTCGTACCATTTTTTTACCACTTACCAAATTTTCAGCTACTTCATATGCCATTTTCGATGGATACTCGTGTTTTTGTACAAGGACTTCTTCCAAAAATTCTTGAAATTCTTCGTTATTAAACTTCTTTTTCTCTTCTTTGTATTTATCTAGTAAATCATATGGACTGTCATCGAACTCTTTGTCGTAAAATACATCGGTTTCACCATTATCTTTTTGTAAATCTTTCATGGAAGTGTATTTTTTTGCCATAATACGACGAGCACAATCATCTGCTTTTATTTTTTCAATATTGGACATGTCATCTCGTTCGTCAATTTGTAGTGAATCCATTAGTGACTCGGGACTAATAAGTGAGTTCATATATAGTGTGAGCATGTCATTTAATAACACCGAATTATCTAACTTGTACATTTTTGACAACCATTCAAAAGAATTGTATTTAATGGGATCCTTTGCGTTGGTTTTTAATTGATAATATTCGCTAACAAGTGAAAACATATCGGGTTTTTCTTCTAGGAGTTTTTCCATAACATGAGGCAATAAATATTCGTTATAATTGCGAAGTGAGTCTTTGTATTTTGTAAATTCATCTTTCTTATTCGAAATTTTCACCAAAAACTCTTTGCGTTGTTCTTTTATGAAATACCGAATCGCATTGAATTGACTGTAATTCAAATCCTCACTATATACCAAAAATGGTTCCAGTTTTTTGACAAATCGTTGTACAGATAACATAGTCGAAAACTGCGTTTTGTCGTAAAATTTATCCATTAATCGCACGATATTTTGTGTATCAGGAACTATAGTTTGTGAAAATTTTTGAAATCGCTCGGGGCGATTTTCCAACGACTCGTCCAATAAAAAATGCTGTGCATCGTTCTCAAATGAACCATTTAAAGCATTTTCCCATATATCTTTGTCCATTTCCTTTTCAAAATCGTTTATTATGTGATTGTTAATATTCAACTTCTTATTAAAAAAGCGATACAAATAGAAGAAATTATGCGAATATTGAGCTTTTTGTAAGATGGAAGATCCGGGTAGATCGACATTTGAATAATAAAATACGGGTTTGGGCAACATCATCATAGATCGAATATTCATGGTTTCGTTCGGTGTCATTTGATTACGAACAAACACTTTTCGACCCGTTTTAGACATTTTTGGTTCCAAATAGTGATTTCCCAAATTATATTTCTGAATAACGTATTGTTTTCGCATATATTGAACATTGTTCTTGTCATTTCCAATAACTGTACTATAAAAATTGTCCAAGTTTTGAACAATACTTTCTAATGATGTTTGAATTTCCTTTGAATGTACAAGACTTGAAATGTCATTTGATGGTGAATCATACGGAATATAAGATTCATTATTTTCTTGGTTATATTTGACATAAGGACTTTCATTGCCAGTTTGTAATCTATTTTTCAAATAATCCTCCTGTAAAGAGGCATCCTTTGTAATAACATCCGTGTTTTTATATTCACGAATATCTTCGAATAACTGATTGTTTGACATATATACCTTTCGTTTTAATGATACTACAGGCAATATCCATTTCAACTTTTGATCCAAATTAAAAATGTGCTCAGACAATGGTTTGTAACCAATACCGTGCAATTTCACATCATATAAATTACCATGTTCGTCAAATTTAGAGAACTTATTACGTAATTCGCGAAAGCGTTGAATTAGCAAATGAATATTATTTTTTACACGATCACTTCTATCTTTATTTGGGACTTGCGAGAGAAGAACATTCAACATATCGTTGGTTTGCGTTTCAATTCCGTACCTTTTTTGTTCTTCCGACAATTCTATTTCTTGTACTAGTTCTCCTAAGTCTTCGCCATATACAATTTCATTTGCTGAATTATAAATACTGTTTAGTTCTTGCTTTAATGTTTTATCTCCTTCGATTGACTCGGGTAATTGAATCAACATCTCACCTGAAGGTTGATATTCAAGGGAGGCTTTGGGGTCTATTTCCATTTGATGAATATCAAAATCGGTATCATTTGGAATAGTTTCCTTGATATTGATCAATGACTCGATCTTATCAAGTGAAACGGGTTTAGTGCGAATCAATATTTGCTCGATGGGAATATCTTTTGGAATACCTTTGTATTGGAAATCGATATAAATGACATCCAAATCGGGATAAGTAGTAATTTCAATCATATCTTCTTCTAAATTAGTGATTTCGCCCGTAATAATCGTAGGAACTTCTCCTCCAAACCGAATATCTACCCACGTATTTGGTAACAACATATGTTGTTTAGCATACCCCTTTTCTTCACTGCGACCCAATAACGATATTTCAAGAATACTTTCGTCGCGAATATTTTGATTCATATCAAGTTTAATATCGCTAATGGATTGATCTTGGACATTTGTTACACTCATCTTCTCTTCATCAATATACAAGATATAGAATGTTTGTTTGTCGTATAATTGGTTATTTGGTGCGGTAATTTCAATGACGTCGCCTAGTTCTAAATGACAAGGTCCTTTATAATCCATGGTTTCATTATTTTCATTATTTTCATTATTTTCATCGTTTTCCAACATACTATTTGTTTCTGTAGATGACATTATATAATAACTATACAAATTTCATTTGAAAAGGGAACATTAGATTTACTAAATAATGTATTCCTTTCATAAAATTTGATTTGTAAATAACCACTTAGAAGATTCAGTTATACTCATATATCACAATATGCGAATATTTGTAACTTTTGTATTATTATGTCTTTCAAAGATACATGCGTCTTACAATGAACATTTGATAGAAACTGCGTTAAATATTTCTCAGTCATCTTATTGTTTATCTAAAATAGATACATGGGATTGTCAAACATGTTCATCGCAAAATATTTATGAAACAAAGATCGAAAAAAATAGCGAACTAGTATTGTTTGGTTATAACAATGATTATGAATGTATATTCGTTGGGTTCAGAGGATCTTCGAATATACAAAATTGGATATCAAATATTCAAATTTCACAAATACAACCGTATGCCGACAAAGAAATATCGATTGACAAGGGTTTTTATCATTTGTACGACAATTTAAAATCCGAAATTATGACAACATTGTCTTTGATGACAAGTAAATACAGTACTAAACAACTTCTTATTACAGGTCATTCACTTGGAGGTGCGTTATCTACAATATTTGCGTTTGACCTAAAATACAATGATTATGATTACGATATTAATTCCATCATTACATTTGGATCTCCACGTGTCGGAAACGCCTATTTTTCCAATTACTTTTATTCTTTCAATTTATACTCAAAAAGGGTGACTCATCACAATGATATTGTTCCACATGTCCCTGAAGAATTTTTGAAATATCAACATATATATAACGAAGTTTGGTATAATGAAAACAATAGTCAATATACAATATGTCATGACGAATCTAATGAAGATCCATTCTGTTCAAATTCATGTGCTCCCACGAAATGTACAAGTACAACGGATCATTTAAATTATTTAAATATTTCAATGGGAAATGATGGATTATGTTAATGAAAGAATATAAATATTATAGATCGTAACTATACAATGTCTATTTATCCAGAATGCTCAATACCTCTCGTGGTATCATCTAAAATAAATAGGAAAATACAAACAATAAATAATTATGGATACGAAATATGGAACTACGACAACGATTATGTATGTTTTGATGAAAAACAGAGCATAAAAAATTGTAGATCTGTTCTCTTTTCTTATCCGCAACATAATTTATTATCGATAGGTCCGGGGAAAACAACCGATTCTGAAAAATTTTGCGAGAAGCATGACTGTAATGGAAGCATATATGTAAATGAATATATAGACGGGACAATGGTACATTTATTTTATGACAAAAGGCGAAAAATATGGGAAATTTCATCAAAAAGTCATATAGGTGGGAGTCAAAAATTACAAAATTATCAAACAAAAACCAATAAAACGTTAATGGAGATGTTTAAAGAGGGTTTGGGTTATGACAGTGTTAGTGATTTACAAAATATGTCTGTAATAAAAGATTTTCCAAAAAATTATAGTTACCAGTTTGTATTATTGCACCCAGAAAATGTAATATTGTATCCGATTAAACAGTCATTGTTATATTTAGTTGCGGTGTATGATATTACACAGAATACTCGACGTGCAATTCATATACCACCAATGATTTATCAACAATGGCATTTTCTACAAAATACTACTATTCTATTTCCAAGTCAAAAAAAAATAGATAAGTGGGAGGAAATTTCGAAAGAACAACAATCCACTTCTCAACGCAATGAAAATATATCCGGATATATGGTACTGCATATAGAAAGTGGAGAAAGAACAAAAATAATGAATCCGCATTATATCCAGTCAAAAGAATTGAACAAAATTTCACCTAGATTGGGTTTGTATTATCTATGTCTTCATAAAAGAGATTTAGTTAATGAATATTTAGTATTTTTCCCACAATTTAGGAAAACTTTTCGAAAGTTTCAAGGATTGTTTCATGATTATATTGAAGAATTGCATAGCGCTTATTTAGTAAAATATGTTTGGAAAAACGCATTACATGGGAAAATTAATGATAAATACAATCCTTATGTAGATGATATTCATAGAGAGTTGTATATTCCATCTTTAAAAACAGACAAAAGAAAGATTACAAAACAAACGGTATATCAATATATGATGAATAAACCACCAGGAGAATTATTGTATATTTTATGTTCATGTCGTAGAAAATCGGCAATTTAAATATCCGTGATATATGTATCATAGATACACATACGCCTTTTTAGCTTAGTGGTAGAGCATCAGTCTTGTAAACTGAAGGTCGCGCGTTCAATTCGCGCAGAAGGCATGTTCTTTACAAAGAGTTCTTTGTAAAGATCAACTTAGAATGTCCAATTACGACGGAAAGATGTTTTTTGAGATTTTAATACTTGTCTATTTGGTCCAGATACATTGACATTGATAAATTCAGACAGGTCGTAATCCCGTTTTGTGCGAAAATATAACACATGAACAATATTTTCATCCATTTCGTACCGTATTTGTGTAATATCATTCATATTGTCTATAGAGGATTTTTCTAGTTTGTACATTGTATTTTCTCTTTTGGACATAAGACGGGAATATCCGTCAAATGGGCGTAATATTTTTTCATCACGTATATCGAAGAAGGTAGAACGATTTATTGTGAATCCACATTGTAGAACTCGATCCTGTAATATGGTATCTTCGTATCCCCATCCCCATAAATTAGGGAATCCATTTGATTTTTCAAAATCGTCTCCTTTAATCGAAAACATTCCTCCAAGGGAGAACTTATAACCATAATAGTGCGCAATTTCACTCTGAATAGTTGTATAAGGAATTAATTCGGGAGATTCGGGTATAGAATCGATGTCATGAAATACAAATGTCATATTTTTGTATGTTTCTGGATACATGCGTCTTATTATGAAAAACCCAATGTTTTTTATACCGCCACGATTGAATGGACGATCATCTTTTTGGTGAATATAAAACACTTTTACACTATCATCATCCCATTTATTATATGTTTTCACGCTGGATAAATATTCTTCAAATTGTTTTTTATTTTCTTCCCTATTACGATAGGGGACAATAAACACAGTGTGTGGATTTCGATCTGTCATATATATAAATAGAACATTTACAAATAATATATTAACACGCATTATACAACTCGGATAATTTACTCAATACTTGTAAATATTTACATGTGTGTTCCTTGTTTTTCTCGTCCATCATGCGAATCGGTTCTTTAATTACTTCAATAATACGAATGACTTCATCCGCATTCGAAACTTCTGCTAAATCACCACTATAATCTTTATCAATGAAAAAATCCACATTTCCACTATCAATTTCACTTTTGTAGTGTTGATATACATGACTATACCATATTTTGATAATGATGGAAGGACTTGCCATTTTTACCATTTCAAAAGACTTCTTTCCTTTCGCAATTTCCTTGTTTTCGGGATAAATGGTCTTAATATCATCTAGAAAGGAAAAAAATTGCGCATTGAATGTTTTTAACAAAGTTGATTTGTCGGGCATAGTGAATAAATATATATGAGAAGTATTTTTATATATATTATTGTATTATTATATATAATGATTTCAAATAAAAAGATTGCGTATATTGTTCTTTTAGTCGTAATTTTGATCGTATTTGTTTATGTGAATCGCTTATCCATTTTTCCTTTATATGAACCAGCGTTCTTCGCAAAGAAAGGACCTTCCGCGCCACAAGTAAATGAACGGGATGCATATAATGATAATAAAGACACCACGGGTAAAATAAACTCGATTAGTAGTGATCGAAATTTGGAAAATATTGATACAAAAATAAACAATTGTCAAAAATTAATTGACGAAATAAACGCAGTATTACCGAGAAAAATAGAAGATATTCAAATTGGAAGAGTTAGTCAAACAGAGAATTTAGAAGACGTGAATATAGATATTAATACACAGACGCAAATGACCCTTGATCCAATTACGAATCAGAATACTCCTTCTAGTATTTGGACAATAAATGCTATATTACCAAGAGGGAAACAGGGACCTCCAGGAATACAAGGTCAAAAAGGAGAATCGGGTATTATAGGAGATACAGGAAAACCTGGAAAACAAGGACAACAAGGTCCATGGGGGAAAGATTGTGACAAATGTTAAACAAGATTTTTATCTTAGGTTTTAATCGCATAATTATTTATATCAATGTACATTTATTTTTTCATTACACTGTTTATTATTATATCCATATATTTAGTAAAATCGAAGCAAGTTGAATCATTAGTATCTAGTGTGGTGGATGTAACGGACCCGAACGCATTAGAAAAAAAGGATTTAGCATTAAATAAAGAGAATAATCAGAAAAACAACGAAATATTTAACAAAAGAGTGTATTTGACAGATAATAAAATTAATTACAATTTTTTAGATAATCAAATAGATCTTTTGATCCGACAATATAATAACATAGAATATAATTACAAAAATTTCACACTTAATACTGCGAGTGTTGTAACAAGTACAAATCCAAATAGCAAACCTAATCTTATAATTGGTGGAAGTTTTCCAAGTAACATACAATTATCATTTGAATTCCCTCCTCCTTTACCGGGTGTTACAGGAACAGAAGGAGAAGAAGGTGACAAAGGACCGCCTGGTAAAAAAGGAGAAACGGGTAAGCAAGGAATGCCCGGACCGTTTGGACCATGTCCCAAATAATTATCATGTCTTATTTTATAACACATAATATGCCAACCATAGGACAATTAAAACCGCCCGATAAAATGCCAGCAAGTCAAATACAACGTATTAAAAATCTAACATGTCCGCCACCGATCTTACCATCAAAAGTATCAGACAAATTAACAAAAATACAACAAAAAATGGCAGATCAAACCAAAAAGATAAGTATTTTAGAAGAACAAATCGAAGCTTTAGAGGCGCGATTGAATATTTCTTTTTCAGCAAACCCCGAAATAAAATTTGATTTACAACCCGGTCAGATACCTTATATAGACGTTAGCGGAACTGTTGAAAATGTGGTACTCGACTTTCATTTATGGCCAGCAAGAAAGGGTATTCAAGGAATTCAAGGTGAGCAAGGATCACAAGGAATTCAAGGACCATATAACGAGGTTCAAGGAACCCCTGGTATTCCGGGTTATTACGGTATTAGAGGAAATTCAACGAAATAATATCATATGCTTGTATATACGAATATAATATGGGAAGACATAATTGCGGTGGTAGAGATTGGAGTTGTAATTGGACCGATTTAAGCACTACATATAGGAATAATAATAGCTACTCGGGTAGATATCGATTAACTTTGCTACAAAATTGTACGAAGTGTGTAAAAGAATTAAAGGCAGCTAGGTCCTATATACCTTCAAATATATACAATAGGTGGTTAAATCGCGTAAATTTTATTTCGAGAAACAGACCGAGTTACTTAATTAGTGCAAATAAAGGTTCATATAATTATTGTAGGCATAGAAAAAGATATTGGTTTTTTGGTTGGAGAAGTAGGTGTGTCTCCCTTGGTACTCAGTATTATTGGGACGTAAATGTAAATAATAACGCATTATCGCAATTACGAAGTTTAATAAATGAGGTCCAACGAATCAGGAATGATATACCGAAACAAGTTTATAATAATTGTGGAAATCCATATACATTATTGGACCAAAATGGAATGGTCAAATGTGGAACACAACAAAAATTAGATACTCAAAAAAAATGGATAGAAACAACCAATATGACAGATGCGAATAAAAGCGTAATGAATTCTATTAAGAATACAAAGGATTTTCCGCAATACAACTTAGCAAATAACCGAAATCGTACTATTACAACTATGTATGATTGGAACCCTATGGATAGTCGGTCATCTTATAATAGTAACTACGCGTCTATGCGTAAAAAGGATATTGAAAATAGAATAAACCAATATAATAGAAATATACCCAAACAATATAACAAGTGTAGTTACTCGAATACATCTATTAGTGTTGATAATAACGGTGTTCCTCAATGCGTTACAAGTGATTACAATAGTGCAATCGAAAATTGCAGTAAAGCATACGAACAGTCTCAGGTATATAAATATGGGAGTGATAAACTTATGCAATTATGGACTGATGTATCAAATAATATTCCTGGAAACACGATGAATACAAATCGAACCGTATTAAATACCGCAAATGATTCATGTAAAAAATGGGTTGAAATGTTCAACGAGTGGCAAGAAAAGGAGGAAGAGGCACTTAGAAAACCATGTACTCCAGAGCGCCCAATTACATCAGATAATGATAAGGTAATCAGTGCTATGATCGAAGAATGGTATGCGAATTCAACGAATCAGATTGAAACTTTAACGGATAAGTTGGATAGTTTAAAGGAGAAATTAAAGAATGTTCCACAATTATTAGAATTGAAACCTGAAAATGTAAGAGAAGCGCCTCCTGGTATTACGGGCACTGTGAGTGTAAAGAAAAGGAACGTACCGATTGGAGAATTACCAGTTCAATATTTAGAAATAATTTTACCAACTGGAGAACAGGGAGATACGGGAGAATCGGGTGCAAACGGAATACAAGGTATTCCAGGTATAGATGGCATAAGAGGTGATGTGGGTATAAGTGGAAACCCTATTGTACCCGATTATTTCAATTATAATAAGTAATTGTTTTTGTAGGTTTATTATATACAAAAACAATGACGCAATATATTTTATTTTTTTGTAGTGTATTCATATTTTTTATCATATTCTATTTATTAAATCATAGAGAAATAGAACCTTTAACGAATCGAAATGATATAGTGGATCCTCAATCCAATTTAGTAGATAGTGTATATTTGAACCAAAAGAATGCTAAATTATTAGAATTACAAGAGAATTTGAGTAATATTCGCAATATTTTGTATAAAAAAAAACAATCTGAAATTTTATCTATAGACGTGAAACAAAAACAACCCGACGATAAATATCCCGATAAATTTAATGTGACAATAGAAAAAAAAGACGATTTTAATCACATTTTACACATAAACAATCCAATCGGAAATATTGGAGTTCCAGGACAACTTGGAAAGAATGGACAGAAAGGTGATGAAGGTCCGCAAGGAGATACGGGCGTTGTTGGTCATTGTGGAGCAATTGTAAATTAAACCCGCATCGTTTATATAGCATAATTCGGTTTTGTTTGAATTTCGTCCATCCGTGTTTGTTGTAATTTATCAACTGTAACATCTTGATCTATTTTATCTGCTTGGTATGTGTCAGGTGGTGTTTGAATACTAATAATTTCTTCATTTGCGGATACATAATTGTATAATTGACGTCGCCCACCATTGCCTTTTGCACTTAATTCATCAGGTGTCAAATGAAAAGATGTGTATTGTTCGGATGAAACATATCCTGATCCAAGTGATGTTCCAACTGGTTCTATATGCTGATTCATCATTTTTTTCTTTGTTTCTAAATTGGCTGCGCCTTGAAAATGTTGAATAATATCATCGCCTAAAAGAACACGATATCCATGTTTTACCAGAAGAAGTGCGGGAACACTTTGAATATTCGGAGGCATTACCACCTTTTTACCATTTTCCAAGAGAATATATGTCTGATTATTATTGACATCTTTCTCGCGTTTGTCAATACACAAAAAATTAAGTTTGTCAGACAAATTGCCTTTGACAATAAAATGTAACACACGTTGGCTGTGCTTACAATAATTACTATAATACAAAGTATCCATTTTGTATTATAAATAGAATTGTATGATATTTCTATAACGCATTATTTGCTAAATATTTATTTCACACACATGCCATAAAGAAGACGGTTCTGAAAATAGAATACAGCATACATAAGAGCAGCATATACAGCACCACCTACAACTTCAGATCTAAGTCCTTTTTTGCTAAATAATCCGGCAACAAGACCGAGAAGTGTAAGAACCATGAAGATAAAAGCAATCACAGCAAGATAGTAGAACCAGTCGCAATATTTGCGATCAAGAGGAGTAAAGAGAGCAGCAACACCTTGTTTTTCCATTATATATTAAAACTATATATTTTTTGAAATGCGATAAAATAAAAACATACTATATATTTGTTATTTTTATCATATGGAAATTGTAAAATATTTGGTTGATGAATTTTTAGAAGAATATTATGTTGAAGTAATTTTGTTGATAATATTGAGTTTGATCGGAAGCATTTTGACGACGAACGTAATTACCTATTTCAATTCTACTTTAATCAACGCAGTACAACAGAATTCTATGACAGATACTGTTTTAAATTTCAAATATTTCGTTTCCGCGCGTGTTTGGATGGCACTCTTTGTCTATGGATATAAATTGGTTCAGGATGTTATTATGACGAATTTAAAACAATGGTTGCGATTTAATTTGATTAAAATTACATTAAAAACCAATAACGAAAACTTAAGCAATATTAATTTTACTAAATTAAATACGCCAATAAATCGTTTAGCCGAAACGTGTTATTATTCCATTGGGGACGCATTGAATTATACGCTTCCCTATATTATGTTTGTTTTCGTGAGCGTTATCTACTTCCTATACCAAAATATAGAAATCGGTATTATTTTCTTAATTGGTAATATTTTATGGTGCTTATTGATTTATTATGTGTGGCCCATTTTACGCGAGCGCAATATTGATTATGAAAACAATTCGTTGTTAATTGAGCAACACTTAGTAGAAAATTTAAATAACGTTGATAAAATTGTGTCTCGTGGTCAAATAGAATATGAAACAATCGCATTTGACAAAGAAAAACAGGTGACGATTGATTCACATCGTAATTATTATTACAGTGTATCTACCACAAAGTTCGGTATTGAATTGATTACTATTGTAACAATGTTTGTATGTGTAGGTTATTCAATTCACTTGTTTTTTGAAAAGAAACTTGATGTTATTCAATTCGTTGCGTTATTTACATTGTTAATGGTATTTAAAGAACGTATGAACGCAAGCGCAAGTTTAATTAGTGATGCGATTGAACAAATGGGGCGATTAGAAGCAATTGTCGATTGGTTCAAACCCATTGAAAATAAATTACATTTATTAAGTAAGAATTATAATAAGATTGATTTACCACTCGAAAAGGTGGAATTGGTCGATGTATCTTTTTCATATAATGCCAATTCAGATCTTATATTCGATCGTTCAAATATTAAAGTGGAAACAAACAATCATAAAATTATTGGTATAACAGGACAATCTGGTAAAGGAAAAAGTACATTTACGAAGCTTCTCTTGAAATTATACAAAGTTGATAGTGGAAAAATTTTAATTGATAATAAAAATATTGAACATATTGATCCCGACTATTTAAGAACACATATTACTTATATTAATCAAAATTCTCGATTATTCGATAAAACAGTGCTGGAAAATATCCTTTACGGATGCAAGGATGAAGATATATGTAAAGAATATTACAAACAAATATTACAATATCCAAAAATTAAAGAATTGTATCAAAATGTGAAATTAGAAGAAGATCTTGCTGGATATTCCGGTGAGAAAATCTCAGGCGGACAACGTCAAATTGCCAACATTATTAGTGGTTTGGCAAACCCTTCCAAAATCCTCATTTTAGATGAACCCACAAACGCATTGGACAAAGAGTTAAAAATGGAACTGTTAGAAATTATACGCGTATTTAAACAACACAAGCAATGTATTTTTATTATTACACATGACAAAGATGTATATCCGTTATTTGATGAACAATTGAAACTTTAATAAAAAATGAGATAAAGGTCTTATAAATATATATATACTTTATTTATAAGATGGACAATTCTACAATATGGAATATAATTGATACGTATTTTGAAGATAATCCACAAGCTTTAGTGAGACATCATATAGATTCTTTTAATGATTTCTACAAAAATGGTATTTATCAAATTTTTAAGGAGAAGAACCCAGTTGTGCTATATTCAAAATTAGATCCCGAAACAAATGAATATATGTCGCAATGTAAAATGTACATGGGCGGTAAGGATGGAACAAAGATATATTTTGGAAAACCAGTTATTCATGATGAAAACAATCCACATTATATGTTTCCAAATGAGGCGCGATTACGCAATATGAATTATTCCATGACTATTCATTATGATATTGATGTGGAATTTATAGATAAATTAAATCCAGGAGAAATGCCTAGTGTGATTGGAGAAAGTATTTCGGGAGGAATGGCAGATGGTTCTATTGATTTAATTAAAGAGGGTGGAATGAATAGTCTTGACAAGAATGAAAATCTATCACAAGCAGTTGGTGGAGATCAACAAGAAGAAATGAAAGAAGGAGGAAATAACACAGAAGAAATAAACAAACAATATGGCGGAGCAAGTCCAAAAGCAACTAAGAAAAAGAAAAAAGACAGTGATAAAATTCAATTTGAAATGACCACTAAGGCCGCACAAAACCTTCGCGAAGCATCGGAATCCTCTATTCATGGCAATACACAAACGCGGATTCATACTTTAGAGAAAATATTTCTGGGTAAGTTCCCTATTATGGTTCAATCCGATTTTTGTGCTCTGAACGGTATGCCCCGCGATGCTAAGTACAACTTGGGGGAATGTAAAAATGACTTGGGTGGTTATTTTATTATTGATGGTAAAGAAAAAACCATTGTATCTCAGGAGAAATTTGCGGATAATATGTTGTATATTAAAAAGGTAGATGATGAAAAATATTTGTATTCTGCCGAATTGCGTTCTGTTTCGGAAAATGCGTCGAAACCTGTTCGAACATTTTCAGTGAAAATATGTACTCCGTCCAAGAAATATACGAATCATCAAATCGTGGTGAAAATTCCTAATGTTCGCGCGCCAGTTCCCTTGTTTATTGTATTTCGCGCATTAGGTATTATTTCAGACAAGGAAATCATTTCCTATTGTCTCTTGGACTTGGATAAATATGAATCGATGATAGACTTATTTATTCCTTGTGTTCATGATAGTGCCAATATTATGACACAACAAAACGCACTGAAATACATTGCCCTTTTGACAAAAGGAAAGGGGATATCACATGCTCTCGAGATTTTGAGTGATTATTTTTTGCCTCATATTGGTGAAACCAATTATATTGCAAAAGCGTACGGACTTGGAGATATTGTGTATCGTTTGCTGTCTGTTTATAATGGAACGGAAACGCCAACTGATCGTGATAATTTCAAATATAAACGTATTGAGTTGGTTGGATCGCTTTTGTATGATTTATTCCGTGAATATTGGTCCATACAATTACGTAACATTCATTTAGAATTTGAGAAACGGTTGTACTATAACCAAGAAATGTACGAATCTAATTTATTTGGACTCATTACACAAAATTATATTGATGTGTTTCGCGAACGTGAATTGGAAAAAGGATTTAAAAAGGCATTCAAAGGAAACTGGGGTGCGCACACTCACACAAAACGAATTGGTGTTGTCCAAGATTTAAATCGCCTGTCGTTTAATTCGGCATTAAATCATTTGCGTAAAACAAATTTGCCCTTAGACAGTGGTTCTAAATTGGTGGGTCCAAGAGTGTTACATAACTCGCAATGGGGATTTATTGATCCGATTGATACACCAGATGGCGGAAGTATTGGATTACATAAACATCTGGCAATTTCCACGTATATTACGCGCGGTGTTTCACGAGAACCTATGATTGCTTGGTTGCGAGAAAAATGGGCAATGAAACTTATTGAAGAATATAGTCCAAGAACACTTGCCAATGTAAGTAAAGTCATTGTGAATGGATTTTTGGTTGGTGGAGTAGAACAACCTATCGAATGTATCAAGACATTTCGACTTTATAGACGCAACGCACTTTTACCGATTTATTCCAGTGCTACATTTGATTTTCGGTTAAATACTATTTTCGTTTATACCGACGGTGGAAGATTGAGTCGTCCTATTTTTTACAAAGACGAATTGACGAATAAATTGTCATATATGTCCAAGACAATGCTGAAACGATTACAAGACAATGACTTTTCTTGGAGTGAATTGACGACCGGTTTCAATAAAAAACGAGAGCACATTTCATTTAATCCTTCTGAAATGAATATTTATAGTTTGTATGATTTATACGAAGGAATTGAAACAGAAACAAATCCCGCAAAACTAGATCGTTTTTTACATGACAAAGCAGTCTTGGACTATATTGACAATAGTGAAAGCGAACACACATTAATAGCATTGACTCCCGAAAGTTTTGAGGAAAGCATGGATTCAAACGGAGTTTCAAAATATACGCATTGTGAAATACATAATTCTCTTATGTTCGGTATGATGTGTAATATGATCATATTCCCTGAAAATAATCCAGCAACACGTAATTCGTTTTCCTGCGGTCAAAGTAAGCAAGCATCTTCGCTCTACCATACGAATTATCAATTGCGTATGGATAAAACGGCTGTACTATTAAATTATGGGCAAACCCCCTTGGTGAAATCTCGTTTCTTGGACCATATTAATAAGGAAGAAAATGTCTATGGTGAAAATGCGATTGTTGCGATTGCGTGTTATAGTGGATACAATGTAGAAGACGCAATGTTGATTAATGAAGCATCTATTCAACGAGGATTATTCCGCACATCGTATATTAGTTGTTATGAAGGACATGAAGAAACATCTACAGGTCCGGATAGTCGTACTGAAAAACGATTCAAAAATGTCCAAGAGGACCCAAATATTACAAACACGCGCAGTGGATCTGATTATAGTCAGTTGGACGAAAATGGATTAATTCGAGAAGGGACCATTGTGTCCGAAAATACGGCACTTATTGGAAGTTCTATTACCACATATCCTGTCAGTGAAATGGCAATAAATACACCAACATCAATAAGTGATGAAACTAAATTTCCCAAAAAAGGACAAAAAGGTGTAGTCGATCGCGTATTTATTACGGATGATGAAGATGGAAAACGGTTGGCAAAGGTTCGCATTATTGAACAACGTATTCCAACGATTGGCGATAAAATGGCATCGCGTGCCGGACAAAAGGGAACGATCGGTCTAGTGGTTCCCGAACGTGATATGCCTTTTACAAAAGATGGGTTAAAACCGGATATTATTATTAATCCTCATGCGATTCCTTCACGAATGACCATTGGACAATTGGTCGAATGTATAACAGGAAAGGCATGTGCTATGGTAGGCGGATTTGGCGATTGTACTGCGTTTAACAACAAAGGATCGAAGATCGGGGTATTTGGAGAAATATTAACCAAACAGGGTTTTCATTCTAATGGAAACGAGTTATTATACAACGGTATGACAGGTGAGCAATTAGAAAGTGAAATTTTCATGGGTCCGACGTATTATATGCGTCTGAAACATATGGTGAAAGATAAGATTAATTATCGTGGAACAGGTCCAAGGACAAAATTAACAAAGCAAACGGTTGGAGGTCGTGCGAATGATGGTGGGTTACGTGTAGGAGAAATGGAACGTGATACGATTATTTCTCATGGAATTAGTGATTTTTTGCGGGAATCGATGATGGAAAGGGGCGATAAATATTACGTGGCAATTTGTAATCACAGTGGGTTAATCTCTATTTATAATCCATCGAAAAATTTATTTATGAGTCCAATGGTGGATGGACCATTAAAATACATTGGATCATTAGAAAACGAAGATCTACGTTTAGAACATGTTACGAAATTTGGTCGTTCATTTAGTATTATTTGTGTCCCCTATACTTTTAAATTATTAATCCAAGAACTTCAAACAATGAACATCCAAATGCGCATTATAACAGAAGACAATATTGATCAAATGGAGAATATGTCTTATTCAGATAACATTACGCAACTAACGGGTAAAAAGAATACAACCGACTTATTAGAGTCCATACGTGAAATTATGAGTAAAAAACAACGCAATCGTATAATCACGCCCGATGATAATGATTTTACTCCTGAATCACCCAAATATAATCCAAATAGTCCATATTATGCCGATATGAGTCCTGAATATGGTTCTACTGCGACTTCGTACGATAAAGATGAAGTATATGATCCGAATAGCCCACCTTATTCGGCACTATTGGGCAGAGTAATGACACGAAAAGAATTTGATGCAGCACAAAATGATTCAACCAGTCCATTATATGATCCAAATACTCCTCCATATGCTCCAGGAACTCCTCTATATGCTCCAGGAACTCCTCCATATCCACCAGGAACTCCTCCATATCCACCAGGAACTCCTCCATATCCACCAGGAACTTCAGTATCATCACCTAGTGATGGACATACTAGTGAAGAATTCAACACACCTGAATCACCTGGATGGATCCCACACTCTCCCGATTATCCGCCTCCTGGAAATTCACCCCAGGAAGGAGGTGGGTCCAGATATAATGTTGGTGAGCGAGTATGTTTAAGAAATTGCAAAGATAATTATCCAACTAGACCATGGAAAGTAAGTCATGTAGGTGGCAAGTTTATTACTGTTTCAGCAATCGATCGAACCGGACTCGATGATAACGACACAATGAATGTGGTAACACCTTTTGATATTTATCCCGAAGATCAGGCACATATTCAACATCCACCAACTTCAATGATAGAAAATACGCCTATTGTTCAGCAACCAAATGGAATCATGTCTCAACCAGTATCACAACCATCAATTGTAATCGCCCCCAAATTCTTTAATGGTAATGGAAGTGACCATTCAACCGAAGCTACACCCACCAATGGTAGAACAATAACAGAGGATTTTATAAATGTTCCCGACCAACCGAGTATCGTAGTGAAAGATAGTGTAAAAGATTCTCCATCTATCACAAAAAAACCCCAGAGTTCGGATATAGATTTTTCCAACATCGTCATTACGAAAGCAGGACAATAATAAATATCAATAAAATTGATTTTAAAAAAATGAATTAAATATATCATATACAGATATATTTAGTAAAATGTCAAGTATTAGTACTCGTATTATCAATATTTACAAGTCACGAAAGACTTTATTGGATCAACTGGATTCACATGGTTATGCTATCGAAGACTATGAAAATTTCACAATGAATGAAATTGATTCAATGTTGTCTAATTCACAATTAGATATGTTATTATCGAATGATCAAGGAAACAAAGTATATGTAAAGTACTATTTTGCGTTGAAACAGAGTACAAAACAAATAAAAAAGGAGGCACTTGATAATATTATTGAAGATCTATTTATTTTAGAAGAGGTTCTTACGAAGAAGGACACGTTAATTGTTATTATTGACGACGAACCGAATGATGCGATTTTAACACGAATGAAATATTTATACGATCATGATGGTATTTTCGTTATTATTCACAATATTCATCGTCTTCAATCCAATATTTTGAAACATACACTGGTTCCGAAGATGAGACCTTTAAATGAAACTGAAGAAACCGAGTTTTTAGAAAAATATCAAGTACGTGATAAACGTCAATTACCTGAGATTTCACGATTTGATCCTCAGGCATTAGTAGTTGGATTACGACCTGGAACAATTTGTTATATTCAACGACCTAGTGTAACTGCTCTATTAACTGACTATTATCGAATTTGTGTATAAAAAGTATATATCTATAAGTTATAGATGTCTTTTGAAAAACAATACAGTTATGAATTAAGTTATAATCCATATAATTTTTATTATTCAACAAATCGTCAAGATTTACCCGGAGATGAAAAATGCGAAGAATTAAAAGAAGAAAACGAAAGCAAATTATTAGATTGTGAAAGTACTGTTTTTGCTGATAAATGTTATCAATATGAATTATGTAAAAACAAGGATTTAGCAAATGAAATGTACGAACGTAGATTTAATCATCAAACAAGTGAAGCAAGTTATGAAAATTTACATTTGAAATATAAATATGGACTATTAAAAACTGTCAATTTAAGTGTTGGGATTGTAGGTGCTTTAGTATTTATCTATTATAATAATAAATAGGGATTTTATATATATGTTTGTAAAATATTCACCATCGCCTGAAACGGCTAGTTTAGAAATACCAGAAAATGTATTTCAAAAGCAAAATGAGATATCTGATGAATTAAATGATTTTCAAACTCAATATTCACGTTATATGCGATGCCAAAATGAAAACACTGCTGATAAAGTGGATCCTCCTTGTGATTTAAACGGTAGTGATAATTTTAGCAACTTGAAAAATGCATATAAAAAATTATATTCATCGTTAGATGAAATGACTACAGTGTATGATAATCAAACAACAGAGAACGGAAAAACAGTCCAGGTATATAATGAAAATGAAGAACAATTAGATGAAAACTACGACAACGTTTTGAAAATGAGAAAAGACCTCGATAATCGTCTTCGATTTCTACAAGAATATTCGAATAGTGCTATTTCGCCAACATTTAGAAGATTAGATAGTGTAAATTTGATAAATATTTTACTCGTGATTTTTGGGTGTTGTTTAGTATATTTTTTGATATTTGATTTATAGATTGTAGAATTAATATCCATCTAATATAAATAGATTATTATATGGATTCGAATAAAATATTCACACATGAAAGATTAACAAAATTTGTAGATGATTACAAAGATTATATACAAGATAAAAAAAAGGAACAAGGCGAGAACCCAAACGGAAATTTTGATTATTATCATTTTGATCTCAATCCAAATGGTATTATTACATCATTAATGGGGAGATATAGTCATGAGATTTTATCTGGAGCATCAACCTGGTCACCAATGGCATTTAAAAATGGGATAGATGGTTGGAAAATGACTTTAGCGCGAGGTCTCAGTAAATACAAGAAAAAAGAACAAGAAAAATTTCATAGTAATGCAAAGAATGGACTGAATTTTATTATTAATTACGATGAATTGCCAGTCGGTGTATATTACGGTCCAGTAAATATTAACATTGATCAAGATTATTATACATTAAAAGTTGCTACAGAATATAACGATCGCGGTACTGACAATTCCGTTTTAGGAATTAGTTCGGATTTGACTACATTGAAAACGGGAACAAATGACTTGCTTTATAATCAAAAAGGGAAAATGGCATATAAATTGGTTACAGTAAATTGGTATGGACTTTTTTATGGAGAAATTGGTTCATATAAGATTACTTGTACTGGCGAGAATTGTACATTTTATGTATGGTTTGGTGACGAAGCAATATGTGAATATACACATTATAATTGTATTGTAAATAACAATAAAACGGAAAGTGACGATTTATTTTTCTCGTATAACAAATATGTTCCTATACGTATCCAATGTTATTATTATGGTAATGTTCAATCCGCAGTTGATTTTGAAGTCAATGTACAAAAATTAACAACGGGACAGGATCAACGTTCGTATAGTGATGTTGCTTTACATAAGGTGTTTTTCCATTCTCCTACACCACCATTGGTATTATATCATGCATATGTATCGTCAAACGAACAAGATTTTACGAATGATGAGTTTCAATGTATATCGTTAGTAGATATTAAAGACGACGAACTTTATGTGAAAGATTATGGTAACTTGCTTATTTTTTATAGTAGATTCCGTCAATTTTTATCGAACAGTTTTAATAATGAATATGATTACAATAATGAAAATAGATTATCTTATGGTGTAATTCCGGATATTAATATACAATATACGATTCAAGGAATGGAGGGACATCCATTCGCATACTCTATTTATAAAATAAACTCCGATGCTCGTATGGGAAAAACATATCAAATTAATACCAAATTAAATGACAATATTTCGTATCCAATGAAAGAAATGAAAGTAACGAATGAGAATTCAATGTTAGCATATTCTGACGTGTATAGTACATACCAAGGATTTTATCCCAACAAGGATAGTTTAGATATTCGATTTTATAATGAAGCAATTGATGCCGATCCATTACAATGTAAAGAACAATGTAATAAAAATCCTTCATGTGGGCATTATTTTACATATAAATCATTAGGAAATGATAAGTGTGTAATTAATAGTAATACGAAAGAACCATCTTTTAATCGTGTTCCACCAAAAAATACACATAGACCCATTGACGAGAATTCTTCGTCATTATATATGAGAAATTATCAATTAAATGTTACCCCAGAACAGAGAGATTGTATCAAAATCGGTTCTACGTCAAATGAATCAATTGTTGTCAAAAATACATCGAATTACTCCGATACGTTTGAATATTCATCCTATAATCTGGATAAAAAACCAATACAATCCATAGAAGAAATGGGTATTTGTGGTGATGAAAAATATATTCAATTTAAAAACGATTCAGCAGACTTGTTGTTTAAAGATACAACTTATTATAAAGATGGAACATGGATTGAAAATTTTGAAACGAAAGAACCTGTTTCGAAATATACAGATGTCATCTCCGACACAGGAGATGCTGTACGAACAAACTTATCGAATGAACGAGTCTATGAAAAAAAGGCAAAAGCAATGAACAAAAATTTTCAAAAACTTCGAAATAAAGATATTCCCGATTACTTAGCTACAAAAGAAATATTAAAGAGTAAAGAAAAATACGACTATGATGGTGACGATTTGTATTTTAGAAAAAAACGACTTCCTCATTTAATGGAGAAAAAGATTATGGATCATAATCAACTGTATTTAAATACAAAATTATTATATACTTTAGGAACAGTTACATGTGCTACCCTCATTGTACTTGCTATTATACTTGCGCGTGAATAATATTGTGAAACAGTATTCAAACAAAAGATTTATATGTTTCTAATATATAACATTAGAAATATGTCGGAAAATAATGGAACATTTGATTTATCTGGTGTTTTCCAGGTACAACAAAATTATTTAACAGATTTATCTAACTCATATCCCGATGTGAATAATGGTCCAGTTATTGCCAAATATATGCTGGATTTACAAAATAAAGTTAATGATGTTACACAAAGTTATAAAGACGCAAATACATCTGCCGATAATGTGCTTACTGAACAGAATCAAATGATTGATATTGTAGAAACCGAGCAAAATCGCTTGAAAAAAAAGAAGGAACTCATCGATCAAGCTGAAATGGAAGAGCGTCGTAAAGTATTATTAACAAATTCAAACCGTCTTCGCAATGCTGAATGGACGAAAATTATACTTGTATTTATATTTTGTATAACTATTCATATTTTATTAATTGTGTTATACAAGTATCTATTTAGTGAAACAGAATCTGGTAACGCATTTAGTATATTTGCTTTACTTCACATTGGTAATTTTGCTTTTTGGACAATTGTTGCTTTTTATTTGTACATAAATATTCAAACGCGTAGTCAAATTAATTTCGATCAACTCGATTTGCCCCCTCCCGATACAACTGTCGGTGATAGCACACCTGCTGTAGCAAATTATAACAATTTATTTGCGGATCTTGGAATGTGTGTTGCCGATTCATGTTGTGGTCCCCAAACCAAATATGATAGTACATTGAAAAAATGTGTTGATGTCGATTATAATCCGAATCTGATCTCTGAAAACGCAACACCCGGATCATCGCCAAGTGAGGTGAAAGAAGGTTTTGATGCTCAAAATGGTATTACTACATTAACTACTTCACCTCAATTTATAGAGGGTAGAACATTGCAAGGTTGGAACACTGATTCAACATATGGTTATCCAATTCCAGTATCTGAAGATACTTCAGATGACGAAACACCATTTGACCCATTGACTGCTTCTGAAGAGGAACTACGAGCACATACAAGAAACAATGTAAAAAATTCAATGAGTGGTATTATGGGTTCATTGAAAGGTATGACTACCGAACCAACTATCCCCAATATGAATGATATAATGGGTAATATGGATCCTAGCTCACTTTTAGGCAAACCTCTCGACACCTCAACCAAATGCGGTTTTACTACGATGTCAATAGATATGAATGAACACCCAATTTACGCACCGCATAAAAATTGCGCATATTTACCTAGAAAATTTACATTGGAACAAGAGAACATTGTTTCGCAAGGAATTGAGAAACGAATGACCAAATATAATTAAAATCGTCATATTATATAAATGGGAACTGCATGGTCTGAATTTATTGATGACAGTACAAAATCAAAAGAACAGGTATATGAAATGGTGAAATGGCAAAACCAAATGATGGAAGTTGAAAGTGCCAAACAACGTGATAAATATTCAACTGATAACGCCCGCATTAAATTCATTAGTCAAGATATTATGGGGTGGAATCAATTGAATTTTATATTATGGTTGATTTATTACGTGATCGTGATTGCTATATTCTATGTATTTTATAAAAATGAAACCATAGATTTGACAACAAAACAGAAAACACAGATCGGAGCATTTTTCGTATTATATCCTTTCCTAATTACATCACTAGAATTAGTAGTATATAATTTCTTGAGTTTTATTGTGAATCTGATTAAAGGACAACCTTATCCAAAACATGGTAATGAACAACCGCCATTTTCACTCTTAGATGGATTGCCATCTGTATATTACTAAAAATATTTGTGTTCATTATAATAACGTATTATGTTATAATGGGAGCATTTTTTTCAATTTTCATGAGACACTATAAAACTGATTTTCACGAGGAATTAAACGAGGATATTTCGTATGTGGTTGAAGAAATCATTGAAACACCAATTACGCAACCTGAGAGACAATGTATATTTACAAAGTCACCTAATAAATTTGGGTTATTAATCGGTATTAATTATATTTCGAATAAAAGTAAAAATGACGATTTAAATGGTTGTGTTAATGATATGAACAATTTATGCGAATTTTTACAGAATGATTGTCATTTTTCAAGTAAACAATTGACCGTCTTGGAAAATAAAAACGCAACGTACGAAAACATTATGATAGAATTGGGTTATTTGGTGTATCATAGTAATGAATTTCCGGGTTCGGAGATCTGGTTTAGTTATTCCGGACATGGAACATCACAATATTCCTTTTTCGAAGAAGACAATCGTAGTGAAGTAATTTGTCCTAGTGATTATCAAGAGTGTGGTCTTATTAGTGATGTGTGGTTACAAGAGAATTTTGTTCGAAAATTACACAAAGATACAAAACTATTTGTGTTAATGGATTGTTGTAATTCGGGATCTAATATGAATTTACCTTATACTTTAGAAAATGGTATGGCAATAAAACGCGAATATAATTACGATACGAGTGAATTATGTACGATTGTCAAAATAAGTGGATGTCGTGATGATCAAACTAGTGCTGATTATTATGATAATATTGACAAAGAATTCCAAGGGGCACTAACAAATGAGTTTTTAAAATTAGACTACCACTCTTCCATGGCAACCAATATCCAAAGTGTTGTGAGAAATTTAACGGGTCGAGGTTTTACTCAGCGTCCAGTTTTATCATTTTCTAATGAAAAATGCTCCGAAATGACATTACTATAATTATATACAATTTCACTGGTATAAAAAAATGAACGAATAACATATACTATATGTTATTTGAATTGGCAAATCAAAATGATATTGTAAATATTGAAAAATGTGGCAATGAAAGTTTGCCACTGTCTTATACCGAAAACGATATTCGTACTATGTTGGAAGATACACAATACAAAATATTTAAAATTCGCCATAACGAATCATTTGTAGGTTTTATTATTACAAAACTAAACGAAGAAGAAAAAAACATTCATATTATGTCAATCGCAATATATCAATCCTATAGAGGAAAGTCTGTTGGTTCGAAAATGATAGATTTAGTAAAAAAAACATTTCCAGAGGAAAACATTACTTTGTATGTTCAAACAACCAATAAACGGGCTATTTCTTTTTATAAGAAGAACGACTTTCTTATTATGAATACAAAAAAAGATTATTACCATAATCTTGAAAACAACGACGCTTACACGATGATTTATCTCATTTAATAAGTGTCTGTTTTTCTTTTTCTGGCTTGCATTATTTTTATTTTACGTTTTAGAAGACGAAGTTTATCTTTATCAATCATATTTACCATTACCATTTTATCTACCATTATTTTTTCAGCTGTAACAAGCTTGAATTTTCGACTAATATTGTCAGAGCACATGTTACAAATTGCGTAAATGGTGTTATGGTAATGGGGGAATAATTGCGAACATTGTTGATTTTGGCATATTGCATCACCGCATTTATTACACGTAACGATTTTTCTTTTTTCATCACAATTGGAACAAATATCTACACCGTCGCTATTTCGATGGAATAAATACGATTCTACATGGGAATCACCCATTTTTATATTATTGAAACTCATAGTTCATACTTTTTACACTCATATGAACCCAAAAAAAACCATCAATTTTATGGTATAATTGCCTGAATGAATTTTTTAGAATTTTCTTTGTGTTGCAAATAAATATTTACAATTTCCGCGGGGGTCCATTTATGTTCTTCAATTTTCAATAATTCCTTTGTTGGTAGTTTTTTTCCATACAAATGGTTATATATATCACTTAGTGTTTTACGAGATAGTTTAGACATTTCTAATTCAATATCAATACGTCCTGGACGGGTTAGCGCAGGATCCAATTTGTTGTAATGATTACTAGTAATAATCAAAATACGTCCAGGTGTTTCACGAATACCGTCCCACATATTTAATACATCATCTAAGGTAATTGGGTCCTGCTCAACAATTATCGATTTAACTTTTTCAGTAGTGTCATCATTTTCAGTAGTATCATCATTTTCATTATTTTCCATTTGTTTGGGTTTTAGTTTGAAATGTGATTTTACAGAACCCTGTTTGGTATGAAATTCGCGTTTTAAGACAATATTACCCATACAATCAATGTCTTCAATGACAAGAATTTTCTTATCAAAACTAATAGAATCCTCTTCATTTTTACGATTATATGTGGTTTCGTAGAAAAATTGGTATAATTGTTTCCGTGTTTTGAATAATTTCATTGGTAAAGTAATAATGTGACGTTTTGTAAGATGAGCAATACATTTGATTAGTGATGTTTTACCGGTCCCTGGGGGACCATGAAGACCTATGCCAAGATTATAGGGAATACCTTTTTTATAGTACCATTCTTTATTTTCTAGAAAAAACTTCAATTTGGAAAGGACATTTTCCTTGTTGTCAAAAAACATATTGTCAAAAGATCGTGTAGTATTAAATTCATCTTCTTTCCAACAATCAGAATAATAATCTTCACCTTCTAATTGATTAATACTATAAACAAACTGTTTGTTTTCACGCTCTGTACGAATAGTTTCTACATATTGATTGGTTAATTGGTTTAAAAACTGTTTAATTTCAACCGTATTTGCTTTATATGAAAACACATCAATAATAATATATTCACTTGACGACAACGACGATGACCGTTTTTTTTCATGAGTTTCAGAATTGATATATGTTTTTCCGTATATTTCTAGGTCCTTATCAATTATATAACAACGTTGTTGAGAAATATAATAAAATGTATCATTTGATTTTTTAATGCGAGAACTAGATGATGTATTTAATTCCGTAACTTCGTGTATATGTTGATCAATATGATTTAATCGCATTAGATGTTGCCAAAGCGCTTTAAAACTATTTGTAAATGATTCAGTTACACTAATCTCTCCTGAATATTCACAAATATTTCGTATTCGCTCTCCTTTTAATACAACACAGTTGGCTTTAGAAAATAAACTTTTATAATTGAAATCTGAAAAAATATCAAATATTCTATAAAAATTAACCTGCTCTATTTTCGATAATATTTGTGAAAAAAATGTCATAACTAGTGGTATAATTACCATTGACATGACTGTTTGATCATTAAACTGCATTAATAACATATAACGTTCGTAGTTTTTAAATATATTATATTAAGACTTATATTTTTTGTCATCAACCCGATTTCGTATATAAATATAATATTTAGGCAAAACAATATAATAAATATATGGCAATATAGAATAGTGATATGGTTTCAACTGTACTTCTAACTAGTTTGACTACTGCTTTGTTTCTTGCGTCAGCATCTGCGTATGACGTAAAGGATCGGTTTCAAGGGTGGGTAAGTGAATTCAAAGTTCGCATTGAAAATGACGAACACCATGATCATATTTTTGCCAACTGGTTGGTAAATGACGAGCATATTAAAAATACAAACAGTCAAAATAACACATATATTTTGGGACATAACCAGTTTTCTGGTTTAGATAGTGAAGAATTTTCACAATATTTGGGATTTTCGGGAATGTTGGGATCTAGAATGGAACATCTAAAAGAGAAGGTAGATGAGGTCAAGTGTTTGACACATTGTGTGAAGAACTACGACAAATCAAACAAACTAGGAACAGTTGATTGCGTGAAGCAATGTTTGGATGACCATATCACTGTGGGTGTAGCATCAAGTGTAAATTGGGTTGAAAAGGGCGGCGTAACCCCTGTAAAGAATCAGGGACAATGTGGATCATGCTGGTCATTTTCTACAACGGGAGCATTAGAGGGGGCATATTTTGTTGCTCACGGAGAATTAAAATCATTTTCTGAGCAACAACTCGTTTCTTGCGATAATCGCAAGAATGGCGGGAAGGACATGGGTTGTAATGGGGGACTAATGGACAACGCATTTACTTGGATTGAGAAGAATGGAGGTCTTTGTTTAGAGACAGATTATCCTTATACTTCTGGTACATCCAAGAGTGCCGGGAATTGCGAGACAACTTGTTCTGTAGTGAGCAACAGTGATGTTGTCAGTTTTGTTGATGTAAAGGCAAATTCAGATGATGATATGATGAGTGCGCTCAATCAACAACCTGTATCAATTGCGATTCAGGCAGATCAGAAGGATTTTCAACTGTATAAGTCTGGTGTGTTTAGTGGATCGTGTGGAACACAACTAGATCATGGTGTATTGGTTGTAGGGTATGGAACTGAAGATGGCAGTGATTATTATTTGGTGAAGAATTCATGGGGAACTACATGGGGATATAATGGCTACATTAAACTGGGACGCGGGGATGAATATAACAAGGGTGCTGGACAATGTGGAATGTTGATGCAAGGGAGTTATCCAATTGTTTAAACCCTTGGCAATTTGAAATGGAACATTTCAAATCACAAGGGTCAGATGCCGGTGAGTATTTAAACATGTGTATAAGTAAGGCATCAAAATACAAAATAAATATAAAATGTGTTTTATATTTATAATATCAATTACATGACTTTCTAGTATTGATCAATTTATATGTTTATTCATGACGAACGAACCCATTCGCAATTCCCTGCCCGTTCCATATATACATTGGATGGAACCTATTTTGCATCAGGTAGTATAAAATTGATTTATACTCAAACGTATATGTAAATAGTATAACAATGATGGAAAATTATCTAGCAAACCCGAATACATACTATGTAAAACAAGGAGTAACACATAAAGAATATTTTATGCAAAAATATGTCTATCAATTAGGTATAGTAAATGTACCAGAAATTATTGAATATAATGAAGAAAGTAAAACAATGGTTATGAAGAAAATCGGAACGATGAATATATCAGATTATTACGGAGGTGATGCGACCGATATACCGAATGAAATATTTGACCAAGTAATTAAAATAGTACGTACTCTTGTATTACATAACATAGAATATCCGGATTTAACTGGGTATAATTTCATAGAAGATAGCGATGGAAAAGTATGGATAATTGATTTTGAACACTCTAGTATGATGACGTCATCAGAAGTTAATAATATTCATATACAAAATATTTGTAACGGTTATAAAAAATGGAACCCAGAATTTGCATAACTTGATTTACATGGGGCGACATTATGAATATTATTATTTATTGAATAATAATAATCAATTATAGCAACGACATAATATATAGATAAATAGTGACCAATATAACCACTGAAAAACACCCTAATCCCATATTTAAGGCGACTTTTGTTCCAAAATCAGTGTAACCAGCAACCATGTCCGAAAGAGTATGTCCGAAAAGCGCGCCATACAATGCTCCATATGCACCAAACCCTTCAAAATATTTCTCTAATTCAATTCCTAAAAGAGCAAAAAACGCAACAATAGCATTATCAATGAAACCAAACTTAAATCCCTGTAATTTTTCCGTCATTATAGTATAAGAATACTTTAATTATGAAACGTTCTTTTTCATTGAATAATTTAGACACAGTAATTCGTAATGTTTTTACACAATATCCACCTCCTTCATATGGAGAGTTGGTAAATGACCACAAATATATTTCAAAGAGTATGAGACTTTTTTTTATAAGACGATTTTATAAACATATAAAAAAATGATTTTATCATTTGGATATATCAAAGATGTGTTGGCATGTATAGGGTTTCTCCTTTGTTTTTCGGTTGTCTATTTATCAAACAATATTCAATTTTTACGACCTTGGATATTATTAGCATTGTTATTTGCGTTTTTAATAGATGGTATTTTTTCACTATATCCATCTTTACACAATCTCTCGATATACGAGTTAAAATAAAAAATGATTTGAATATATTATTTTCATATCATTTATTTTGTAAATATACTTTTATTAAAATACTGCCTCGGGAATTTCCATTTCTATATCAGAATCGGGTGTATTTGTTTGCTCATGATCCGACGGATAAGTTAATTTCACATCCATCCATGTACCATTGCGATTTTTACCATACATGCGGTCCATATATTCATATACAGATTTAGGACTAGGTTGTTTGGTTTTACCACAATTGGTAAGAAACCACATCTTAAACTCTTCGGAAATCTGCTCTTTACGAACCTTCTTTCCTGTATGTTTTTTGATACGCTCACCTACAAACTGAGCAACATGATCCTGACTTTCGCGGTATTTACTGCTTGCCTCCAATACTGTGTCGCAATCCTCAACTCGTCCTTCGTTTTCAAAAGCAAGTTGAACAAGCATTGCTAGAAAGGTTTCACGCCAAATAGGAAATTTTTTCATCAAGTCTCGATCAATCTTGTATTGAAACGGGCGGTCTTGATCATCATCTTTAGGATTTTCTGTGAATAAAGATTGGAAATTTGCTACTTTCAAACGACGCCATGTACCATGATCTTGCGTACGAACTTGCATCAACTGATTACAACAGACCACTAAAGCAAACTGAGGAATAAATGTGAGGGATTTTGTCATATATGGTGCTCGCGCGGTAATTGGTTCTACGCCACTTACTAACTCCTTCATCGGACCTTCGTGGATGATGTCAGTAGATTCAGGTTCCTGCATCACTACGTAGCGAGCACCTTTTAAACCAACTACCTCTGGGGCTAGCCCACCAATTTTTCCACGACCCTGGGTAATCAAAGAAATGGGAGAAGTTGCCTTATATGTTCCTAATGTATGGGTCATCAGATCGGTCAAAACGGATTTTCCATTCTGTCCAAATCCAATATAGTTGTATAACGCCTGATTTAGTGAAGGCATACCGATTAATACCGCAGACAAATGATTCCACATATAAGAACATAGTTCTGGATTGGGGAACAATTTTCTCATAAAATCTTCTAGTTCAGGAATGGATTCCTTATGTTTGGAACTAGTTCTAGGATAATAATTGATGTTTGTGCATTTTGTCAAATAATCTTCAGGACGACCTTTGCGAAACTCTTTCATATTGAAATCAACTACGCCATTTTTACACGCTAGTAAATAAGGATTGCTATCAAGTAGATTAAGGAATTCGTCGTCGTAGAACAAATCACGAGCTTCTTGCATGATATTACGCTTATCGCTTGTCTGACCCAAACGCTGTACAATCTTTAATACAATATCAATACGCATTTTTACTTGCTTGTATTGATCGTCTTCCGGATCCAAAGTCACCAAGTAATTTTGGAGTTCGGTCACCTTGTCTTCATAGAGCTGTCGCAATTCGGTTGAAATAGAACGTCGTAATGTACTTCCACAATCGATTTCATTCCATCTATGCTTTTTAAAACGCCACCATGAACCATTTTTCACATCGGCACATACATATTCGTCTTTATACATTTGATGTAACACAATCGCAATATCATAGTCAGTGGATCCCTTAGCATTTTTTGCCGGATTAGCAATTGATGTTGCCGATACAGCATTGATAGTCATATCTAAATAATATCCTACGGTATTCTTACGAATCACTTCGGCACCTTCTTTGTTGTCTTGCGTTGCCCAATAAATAATGGACCGTTTTGTTACTCCCGAATCACGTTTGATGTCAAACGTATCCCATGTATCACATAGATCGGGAATAGTATTGTAATCAAAATTAGAAGATCGGGCACTGAATGCTAACCAAACAATTAGCAATTTATTGGACGTATTCTTTAATGCCCATCCAACTCGAATCCATTTTGCGTATGAACCGGAACCATAGTAACTTTCGGGTAATACGGTAGTATATTCATAGATTTCTCGCAAAACATAATCGGACGGACCAATGGAATCTAAGAAATACTGTAAATGTTTGTCAAGTTCTTCCGCATTTTTAATTCGAGAAATGTTATTTGATCCAGAGATCTCATCATAACGAACGGTAGTTGGCGATTTCCTTCGATTTGGTTGCTGTGTATCTTTCGATTCCAATAATTGAAGAAATTGTTCTTTATAAAAGAATTCTGGGTTATTTTTATAACGCACAGAGAGTTTTTCGAAATTTTCCGCATTTAAATAATCGGTCGGTTGCCCACGATTATTAATAAATTCTCCATCATCTGCGTCATAAGTTATATCATATACTTGAGTTAATTTATATGCCTCGTGATTTGGTTTTGATGACCCATACAATTGCCAATTTGTATATCCTTTGGTGATTCCATCATCGAATACATCTGTCCAATTGTTAATGATTGGAAAATCACCCCATGCGTCCTTGATTTTATCCAGAACACGTTCTCGCAAAATTTGTTGTCCTTTATGATCCATTTGAATCCCAATGATCATATGAATACCATCTTTGGTGATATTTTTATCTTGAACCCGATTCACATTGTCCTTTTCGAAAAGGAAAATCGAAAACGCACTATTTTCGTCAAAATTGAAAATTGTATTGAGTTCGGCTAAATAAACATCAACCAAATCGTCCAAATGATCTTGCTCATACACACGTTCTGATAAATCATACGCAAAATGTAGGTCAAGATCGACAGCAATGGGTGCGTTCTCACTCATTTGTTTTTCGGTAAAATATTCGGTTTTTTTCTTTGATACGATGTCTTTCCAATAGAGTTTCATAAACGAACTCCACTCATTGTCATCTATATAATAAGACCCCCCATGAATGTTTCGTTTGGAATCGCCAATACGTGTATGTGAAGGACCATGACTATTTTCAGGTTTTTTACTGTGTTGCTTTAGAAACTCAGTCAAGTTTTTATATTTTTTGTCAGGTTGTTCAGTGCGAACGACAATATTTTCATTCACACCGTCTAAAGTATTGATTTCCATTGTATAATATATGATACAAGTATATTTATTTCCTTTTGATAAATCAATTTTGTGTAATATATCTACAACATATATATGCTCATAAAATATTTATATTCATTCAACGAAATATTATAATCGGTCTAGTTGATTTAGACGTTCTTCTTGATCCACGATCATAGGAATATGTTGAATCTTATATATTGTTCCAAGATTACTACCTATAATATTAATAACAGTAATAACATAATTGAAAATACATATCAAAATTGAATATGTTACAATTGGGATAGAGATAAATAATTGATATAATGATTTGTAAATATCTCTCATATTCTGACTTTCAGAATTGATGGAAATTGTGTTTATTTCGACAATATCGGTATTATGGCGTTCAACAACATTCATAATATAATTAATATAATATTATTTTTTATGTCATTTTTACGTAGATGCTTGTTAAAATTGTTTGAAAATGACATAAATTCTATCTCTTTAATGATTATATTTAGAAATGAATATTTGTATCAAACGCAAAAATAACTCTTCTCATGAATTGAATGAAAAAACAATGAATAAAACGACTGAATATTGCCGAAAATTTCGTTCTACTCATGATTATAATCTAGACAAGAGGTCATGTATTTTAGGATTTAACCTACAAAACGAAGAGCAGAATTCAAATCGCATTGTAAATGAATATACAAAACTATTTATTGATAAAATTGATTGAAAAACAACATAAAATTATATATCATCAATAACTATATTTAGAAATGAAATTCTGCGTCAAATGCGATAACATGTATTATATTGGGGTCAATGAAAAAAATCCAAACGAATTAACTCATTATTGTCGCAACTGTGGTTACGTCGATCATTCTAATATACACGAGAATTCGTGTATTTTAAGAAATGATATTAAAAAGAGCGAACAAAAATACAATCATATTGTGAATGAATATACAAAATTAGATCCCACCCTTCCTCGTATTCATAATATTAATTGCCCAAACGCAACTTGTAAAACAAATACTGAAGAAAAACAAACCCCGGAAATTTTGTACATTCGCTACGATGAAAATAACTTAAAATATATTTATATGTGTTCCACCTGCGATACCACGTGGAAAACAGACGATAAGAAATAATCGGGTGTTGTGTTTTATATAATGAATATTTGTTTTTTTATAAAATTGATTTCTATTGTTTGAAACCATTTAGAAATATCTTACGAATATATAATCATTTAAGTATGGCAGAACTAGTAGAAGTTGAAGATCTACCAATTAACGAAATTGATAGTGATGACGAAGTAAATTCTCTTCGCAGTTCATTGTACGGAGATAGTGACGATGAGGATTTTGTACCTCCCCCCCCGCCTCCTCCTGAATCTGCCGAAAAAGAGGATACCGACGAAGAACAAGATAGTGAAGACGAACAAGGAAGTCTAGTTAGTAACGACGAACTTATGGAAAACGAACAAATTGACGTATATAATATGTCCGAAGATGAAGAAGACGATGAGGAATATGATTCCGACGAGGAAGATGATAATTATCTTCAAAAGTTTAATCAAATTAACAAAAAGGATCTTATTCAAAATTATCATCCCGAATTAGTTACACACAATAATGATGAAGTTGAAACATTATGTCAAGTTGTTAGAAATGAACAAGGAATTATTGTTGATCCGTTACATAAAACGGTGCCTTTTATTACAAAATATGAGCGCGCACGTATTTTAGGAGAGCGCGCCAAGCAAATAAATATGGGTGCAAAACCTCTGGTAGAACTTGGGTCTGAAGTAATGGATGGATATTTAATTGCGAAAAAGGAATTTGAATTAAAGAAAATACCATTTATTATCAAACGACCTATGCCAAATGGTGGATGCGAATATTGGAAGTTTAAGGATTTAGAATCAATTTAAATCTGTATTTTGCTATAAAATTGAATGTTTTTTTTCCGTTTGACTGATTGAAAGAAATTTATTAATAATAGAATACTCGTTGCTATCATGAACGTATTTATCCCTTTCGTTGAATCTTATGTTCCGTCACATAAGATTGAAACAGTGTTGGAATCGCAAGGTTTTGGTAAAGTTGTATCCATAGAGTTACATGATAAAAAAATTAAAAAAAATACTGAATTAAAATCAGCAAACCATAATTATGCTTTTGTAAAAATCAACTTATTCGATAGCATTCAAGGCAACAACATGCGTAATAATATAAGTTACAATAAAACTACCCATGTTATGTTTGATTATGATCAAAAGTTAGTTCATTTACATTTAAAACCACATTTGTCAGTTGAAGATAGACTCGAGCGGGGTTTTGAATTACATATTCCCGATACCGTACAAAAAACAATCGATGAAGTAGATAATACCAACAACAATAGTGAACCCGAGTGGTACTCGGATGAAATTAGTTCTTCATTCTCTTTTGAATTCGGCAAAGAACTTCCACGAAAATTGTCTCTTATTCTACCAACTATTTATGATTTTATTACAGATAGAGGTGAAATGGCACCTAGACAAAAAGTGTATCCTTCATTTTACGATAATGATATTGAAAAACAACAGATTCAGTTTGATTATGATGAACTTATGCGCGATATTGATCTAGAACGTGACTCATTTCAAAACTATTCGATGTTACCACTATAAATATAATCTATACTCAAAAATATAAAAAACAAGAAAATATTCTATGTTCTCCCAAATGGAACATAAGGTATTTTTTTTGAAATAACAATAAACATCAGTTAATATATACTATGACGTCGATGCATCTATTTCATATGGAGTCATTCAAAAGTGCTTTTCAAACCAATATTCAGTTATTAGTATCTATATTGGAGAAACAATATGTTGTTCAGGGAAAACTAAAAGAATTAAAGAATAATTATGATAAGATGGTTCAAAACAATAAAAAAAAAATATTTTTATTTTGTTTGGATTCTTATTATTTTCAATATAAAACATTGTTAGTGGAAACGGAAAATATTGATAAATATATTTCTATGATAAAAAACCGTATGTATGGTGATTATTACAAATTATTTTCCATTATTATTACCGAAATGTCTCCGCTTGTCAAAATAGATGATTATGTATGTAAGCAACAAAAATATACACCATATAAAGAAATTGAACCATTTTATGAATATCCGCAAAATGATGTACTAGAACTTCATCAAGATATATTAAAATTACTGAATCTTCTTTACAAAGAATATTTACAAAACGAGAAAAAAGTAATTGAAAGTAATGAATCGGGTGGATTATATGTAGAAAACTTTATCCAAACTTTAAATTTTGAAAACAATATTTTCAAAGAAAAAATTCTGTTATATGTTGGTTATTTACATTTTTATCACAAACTACAAGATAAATATTTAACAGGATTGTTTAGACGCGTTGATTTATTTTATAAAGAAATTGAAGAGAATATTATTACAAATGGAAATATGGGTTCAAATGATGAATATAAACAGTATATTGATTCCTATTTAAAAACCGAGAATAAAGAAAAAGTGGAGGAAAAGGTTGAGGAAAAGGTGAAAGAGGAAGTGAAGGAAAAGGTGGAAGAGGAAGTGAAGGAAGAGAAGGAAAAGGCAGAGAAGGAAAAGGCAGAGAAGGAAAAGGCAGAGAAGGAAAAGGAAGAGAAGGAAAAGGTGGAAGAAAAAAAAGAATAATATAAAAGAAACATAAACAAATATAATGAATAAAGGTATATTCATTATATATAATGAGCAACAAGGAAAGTGTTGAGAATGAGGAGATTACAGTAAATTCACAAAAAAGTGAATCAAATTTACTACAGCAATCATTTAATGACGAACCCTTAAAAAAGGTGGATTGGTCTATAGAAAATGAAAAGATTTTGGTAGAATGGTGTGATATTGCGCAGTGTTATAAGTGGTTGAATATGAAGGCACATAGTTCGTATTCCTATATGAACGCATGGTTCACTATTCCAGCAATTATCTTATCTACTATTAGTGGTACAGCATCTTTTGCGCAAGAGAGTATTCCATCTAATTATAAATCAATGGCAATATTGTTAGTTGGTACAGTGAATATTGGTGTAGGTATTTTGACAACTATTCAACAGTTTCTAAAAATATCGGAATTAAATGAAGCACACAGAGTTGCTAGTATTGCATGGGATAAATATGCCCGCAATATTCGCATTGAATTAGCAAAAGCACCCGATGAGAGACCCGAGGCGCATATGTTTTTGAAATATTGTCGTGATGAATTTGATCGATTGATGGAAACCAGTCCATCTATTCCGGAAGCAAGCATTAATTTATTCAAGAAAACCTTTTTACATTCCAAAGACGCAAAGGTATTAGAAAAAATGGAGATGTTAAAACTTCCTGATATTTGTGATATTATTGTTTCGGCAGAAGAAACTCGCCATCACTGGTATAAAGATACCGGGAAGCATGTTTCTGAGATTGAAATGCGTGTTGAAGGAGACTTATTACAACGTCAAAAAGATATGCGAAAGAAAGAGATCGAAATGCGCGATATTGAAAACAAATTAAAAGAGAAGCAAGATATTTTGGTTCATTATGAAAAACAAAAAATCGAAAAATATGACACGTTAATTACAGAATATCAACAGTTATTCGAAAAAACAAACGGTCGAATGCCTGAAGACTCGGATATAATGGAACATTTTAATGGCACGATTGAAGTTGATTTTTTAACGAATTATTTATCGAATGGCGATGAAAACGTATAAAAAACAGGGCGTCCCCCAGGTTGCTTCTTTTGTTCTAGTTGCCGGTTTAAGGGTCTATTAAGTACAGGTGCAACAACATCTAAACCTTGTACCATGCATTCATCTATCAACCAAATTATAATTTTCGTATATAAGAGTGGCCAATTCTTATATACTTCCATCACAATTATAGTGAAGATCTTCATAGAGGGAACGGAACTCCAATTGGAATCCAAACTGCGAACAGTTCTTTATACACAGAGAGGGATTTGGTTTCTTTATGGTTTATCAGGCAAATCCTATTTATAATCGGTTAAGACTATAAATATTCATTGTGATTACCAACTCTTTTCCCACAAGAGAATGGTTCGAACTTAACTGTGCTTTTCACGCTTTCTATGTCTAACTTTACATAATAATTTTAAATTTTTAACCTGATCTGTTTTCTGCCAAGTTAGTAGCTTTCGGTGATCAACCCATCATCCAGTAAAATTAAAAAAGGACATTCAATTTTATGTGGAGAATAGGTTTTTTGTAAATAGCAAAACAATGACTCGACCCCATAAAATTGAACCATTTTTTCCAGTTTTATCTATTTCATGAACCCCGGCATTAAAAGATGAACAAGAACTCAAGTAAGAATCAAACACAAATCCGTTGCCTTTTGTGTAACGGTAAGCACTCGCATGAAGTGCATAATTCGTGCCCAATGCTTACCTATGCAAGAGATAAGAAGGGTAAAAAAATAGTAGGTAAGTACCATCCCATGTTGACGGAAGTATTGTCTGTTATGAGTGATCCGAACTCTCTTCAATTAGAGTCGTTGAACATTCAGTCACTTCGCCTCATGGCAACATGCTTTGTATTTGAGAATAGTGATAATCTGATTGTGTGTTGTGAAAAAAAAAACACAGGTCCCAACTTTGACAAGGAATTACAATACAACCCTATTCCTCTGACATTATCCAGAAAACGGCTACAAAAAGAACTCACCAAGAAGTGGGAGAAAATACATGCATTGAAAAAAAAAAAAAGGAATGGACCCCCGGAACTTCTATCAGAACATTCGTGTCCGATTTGTATGGAAGACATGGGGGAATACAAGTGGTTTCATTACGAATACAGATTCGTAACGAACTTTGAGAGAGTCCAATCGGAAATACAAGATGGAAGAACATGCTATAAATACACAAACGGTACAAATCCAGTCAAAACATCGTGCGGACATATTATGTGCGGTAGTTGTACATCAAGACTCGTACATAATGCCAATTTTCGCGCACTTAGTGATTATAAACATGAGGTTTGTCGTGATACAGCAAAATATCGACTGTATCAATGGTACAACATATCGTGCCCTTTGTGTCGCAGTAATAGTATTGTTGAAAAAAGACTTGGTTTAGATAGAGACCCGTTTTGGAGGAAAGAAACATACAATTCATGGATGGTTGTCAGACCTAGAACTTGTTATGACGAGGGAATGAGAGGAAGATATTGGTGTGATGATCCTGACTCTGACGAATCGAATTTGTCTAGTATATATGCTTGAGAACTATACGTATTAAAAAATTTGTTCTATTGTACATTTTTATTCCATTATATTGCGATTTTTATCTAATACATATTTATTGTTTTCACCACTAATTAAATAACTAGAATAAATAATACAAAAAGGTTTTATAAATTCATCGAATGTTTCTTTGGTCATAGTTGTTTCAGCATTGAATCGCCAATCATAAATATTTTTCGGATCTGTTTCAAAATACAACCATGTGTCGAATAAATCGTGTAAAAACTGGTATTTTTCAAGTTCTTTATTAAAAGTACGCAAATAAGAAGGTATGAACTGTCGAGGTTTGTATCCAATCATCCAACCTTCTAAAATGACAACATCATAATGTTCGTGAATGGGAACAAATTCGTCTATATCCCCAAAACCTTTGTGAAGAGATTTGTTAAATTTTGGAAGAATCGCATTTTCACCATCTTTGATTCTTTTTAAAAAGTCTTCTAACCATGTTGTATCGTGCGTCCCTGCCAATCCACGATGTTTGTATAAATCATCATGGATGTTGAATAACACGTGTTTCATTTTTTCATATGGATAATAAAAATCATCTAGACTCATTATTAAACAAGAAATATTTTGATCATGTAATTTTTTTTTCACGTTCTCACATGATGTACTTTTCCCAGATCCTTGGGGTCCATGAATTCCCACAAATATCGTTTCATTGTTAGTTCTTTTATTAATTGTGTTTATAATTTTATCGAAAATAACCTTGTCCATTTTAATGTATAATAATATATACCTCTTATATAGTTTATTTTTATCAAATAAAAACACAGGGCGTCCCCCAGGTTGATTTATTGTTCGAATTGCCGTATTAAGGGTCAATATAATTACAGGTTCAACTACCTCTAAACCTTGTAATAGCATCGATCTTGATAGTAATAATCATTTCCATACATAAGAGTGATCAGTTCTTACCTACTTTCATCATTATTACTATCATGATCTACATAGAGGGAACGGGTTTCTAGAATATCTAAGAGATTAAGAATCCAAACTGCGAAGAACAGTTTTTTATACATAAAAGGGGATAATGTACGCAGTTACACATGTTAAAATTTTACTATTTGCGGAAACGACGCACTGGAAGTTCCAGTCCAAATAAGTAATATATTTTGGTATATGTTAGTTGCACTCCATCCCACGGAGTAGTTCTTCGAACCATTTATGCTTTTCACGCTATCTATGTCTAATCTTACAAATTTTTAAACCACTTGATTCTTTTGTATGCCAGATTAGAAGCACTAGGGGGAATCGTCCCTATTATCTAGTATTATGTAAAAAAGGGTTTCAATTTTATGTTTATGTATTTTTTTAGAAAATAGTATAAATAAAAGTAGGTTTTGTATATGATTATGCAGAAATATGAATGTTTATCGGATGAACCGATTAAGAATTGGAACATAAAAGGTGTGAATCTTGGAGGACTTTTTGTATTAGAACCTTGGATCACGCCTTCTATGTTTTATCAGTTTTTGAATGTTCGCGATTCCAACAAAATTGGTATGGATATGTTTTCATTTTGCCATGCGTTGGGACCGATTGAGGGGAAAAGACAGTTAAATGCTCACTTTGAAAAATGGGTCAATGAAACACATTTGATTGATTTAGTCGAAAAACAAATTACTCATGTTCGCATTCCAATTGGTGACTGGATGTTTTCTCCATATGGACCTTATGTTGGTTGTACAGATGGTTCGGTAAAATATTTAGATCATATTTTGAATTTATGTGAAAAACACGGATTACAAGTATTGCTGGATCTGCATGGCGTAAAAGATAGTCAAAATGGTTTGGACAATAGTGGGAAAACAAATGGATTACAATATGTAGTAAGTCCAACGAACAACCAACACGATGGTACATTAACGTTTATTCATTGGTCGGTTATATCGGGTAACTGGATGGGGGATTTTGATATAGTCAATAAAAGTTATACTTCGATCAATGTCGATAATATTCAATTCACAGAAAAAACGTTGTATTCGATTATTGATAAATATAAGAATCATGGTGCGGTGTTTGGCATTGAAGCATTAAATGAACCGTGGATTTATAGTCCCATTGATTTATTAAAAGATTTTTATTACAACGTATATACCTATATACATCATAATGCGCCTCATTTGAAGTTTATTTATCATGATTCATTCCGCAATGATGTTTGGGACGGATTTTTAACGAATTGTAGTAATGTTGCGTTGGATTGGCATATATATCAAGCATGGAACATTGAACGTTATGGAGATCAATTCTTATTGGAAGCAGACAGTTATCGTCAGTATATCGATAACTTCAAAGACAAGGGTATTCAGTTGGTCATTGGGGAATATAGTTTGGCCACTGATAATTGTGCGATGTGGTTAAATGGTTTTCAAGATAATTTGGAGGGATTTCCCATAACAGAATGTAAATTTGCCCCTTGTCCTTTTCCTTATATTGATGTGAAAGATTTGGATCGCATAGACCCTATTATTTCACCTTATGGAACCGGATTAAGCACTCCGCGTATGGGAACTTGTCCTTATGAAGGTTTATTAATCATTGACGATACAGAAGATGTATTTATGAATAAATTAGGGAAAAAAACGATTGACGGATTTTCGAATTCTCAAGGGTGGTTTTTTTGGAATTTTCGAACTGAATATCAAGAAGAGGTGCCATGGAATTATATTCAATCTTACAACAACGGGTATTTTAAAAATACAGAAATTGATCCTATTCATTCCTATCCGTATTATGGAATAGGCGCATTGGGATTACTCCTTATGTTTGGAGTAGGATTCTTAACTAAGTCCTTTCTATCTAAGAAAACTACCCACGAACAAGGTGTTCAAGAAACGGAAATAACATCGTATCCATTTTCAATATTAAAAGGAGGATTATCTACTGGAAATATTGTGACAAAATACCAATATGAATCAATTAATAATAGCGAAACAAATGACCGTCTATAAAATTGAATGTTTTTTTTTAATATTTATTTAATTCAACCTTATATTAATTTACTTATACTATTACAATGAGTAAGAAAGTTACAAAATCTGCCCAATGCTTACTATGCAATGGCAAACATTCACACTTGAGCATACATTGCAAAATTATGTATACTGATCCAAATGGTAATGAACATAAAAAAATACAACGAATTACGAAGTTAATGGACGGTAAGAATAAACCCAATTTTGACGCAATGACCATTCAAACATTACGTCTGATTGCTGTAAATTTTGTATATGATAATAGTCTTTATGATATATCTATGCGTACAAGTGCTAGAATTCACCCCAATATAGATAAAGATAGACAATACAATCCAATTCCGCTTACATTGTCAAAAAATCGTTTGAAAAAAGAACTTATAAAAAAATGGGAATTCCGACAAAAACTCCTTGAAAAAAAAGAAAAAGCGCCTGAAATTATTCCGGAACATACATGTCCCATTTGCTATGAAGAGATGGGAGAATACACATGGTGTGATAATAAATATATATTTCGAACAAGGGGGGAAATATTTACCAGAGAAAATATAGAAACGCATCCTGGAGATAATTGTTGTTCGGCACATATTTCGACTATAGATATGTTGTTCAACGAAGGTCATAATCCTATCAAAACAACTTGTGGTCATATTATGTGTAGTTCATGTTGGTCAAAAATAGCAAAAAACACTAATTTCAGAACTGAAAGTGATTATGTATCTTCGTTTAAACGATGTGCACCATGGAAACTAAACCAAACAGATATAACAAGTCGATTACACGGATTCTACAGTGGATCATGTCCAATGTGCCGAACAGAAACCTACGCATCAAAACGCCTAGGTGTAGATAAAGATTCAAATTGGGAGCAAGACATTAGTCGAAGATACTTTATGAGACCAAGAACGTACACTAGAGATTGGAATATTTTGAAACGTTGGAATGGTTGGATTGATTCCCCGAGTATAGATAGTCATATTGTTCGTACATATGGTCCAACAGAGGGGTTTCGTATTCTATTTGACCCAACATCTGACAAATCATGAGTATAAAATCATTTTATAAATTTGTCAATAATGTATTTACAATGTTTTTCCGTATAATGAATACGTAAGGTTTATTACAACCAAATTGGGAGAAATGTTTATATTCTTGAACATATACAGGTAAATTGTATATGTTTATGGACAATTTATTAACTTATAATCTAAATCAAAACATCCCATTATACAATCGTCATTTGTGCATTTGGATAGTAAATTTTGATTTTCTAGAAATAAGTTTAATGTTGTATTGAAATAAGTCGTTTCATCTATATTTATTTGTGTTTTCATACATGAACCATGCTTGTCCCACTCGTGTTCCCATAATCTATTATCACAACTATGCCAATACGTATTCATATTATCTGATAAATCTCCGATTGGTGTAACATAAGATACTTTTTCACAATTTTCTGGATAAGATGTGCTATTTATTTGTGGCCAAAGACCGTGTATCATATAATCCGAACTACACCATTTTTGGACTGCTAATTCATAATAATTATAAACATATGTAGAATGAACTAAATGAAAATAGGAAAACAACGTTGCCAATTTAAAAAACATCCTTATATAAATTCTATTTTTTATTTTGTTGGAATTTCTCGTCAATATATTTCCATAATACACTAAACATCAACCCTTGAAATCCATTGGCTAATAATTTTGTTTTTAATCCTCTTCCAAGCAATCCAATAAGTCCTTCTTTTTTCACAATTTCTTTCACAATTTGACTATAAGAAATAGTGGTTGTATTAGATTGCTTATATACTTTGACTACACGTATTGAATTAGACAATGTATCACTTACACATGTAGATGTAAAACCGATCAATCCATTCCGCGCCAATTTCTTTAAAGGATCATCAGTTTTGGGAATTTTCTCTTGTAAAGTATTGTAAGTAGCAAACCACGGGAAATGTCCAACCCATGTTGCGGAAGCAGATGCTACACTTCCGTGAAAAAGTATTTGTGGTCCATTCGTTTTTACTTTTGTAATTACATTTTTGAACCCTTCTTTGCCTTGCACTTGCATATTTGTTTTTATTGTATCAATCGGCATCAAAGTTATCCTAAATGCTGCCGCCATCAAAGAAGCACACGCACTTTTTGCCCATATAGGGAGTTTTTGCGTAGTTTCAAATGAATCCAAAGCAACTATTGTTCCAGTATTTGCGGCTGTATCTCCAAATCTTGATAATGGTCCTTGTATGAGTGCCGGTAGCACTCCACGATAGAATCGTGGAATTCCTCCCTCCTTATATAATGTTTTCATCGTTTGTATTGTTCCCGTTCCATGAACATACTGATAATTAATCGTTGTTCGCATCCACATTAATGTTGCCACATTGATTCCCATGGCAGCTGCTCCAGATAATCCACTTTGGATACTTCGTTCAATTACATGACTCATTGATATTTCCGTTTTCTTTTCCATTATTATATTATGAACAGTGATAATATTATAAAAATCTTAACAAATAGTAATAAAATTGAAGTTTCAACTCTCACATCTTTTATTATTAAATATTACAAAATAAATAATGCCTCGAAGTCGTGATCAACGCTGTAAGCGCGTATTAAATGCGTTCTTTGACCAACACTTCGAAAATGTACATTTTACACTGGAAAAGTTAAATATTCGAGGGTGGAAAATAGCGCGGTACGTGGTAACTATACAAAAAGAATGGACCATATCATCGCCTCATTATGATCATGAAACACGGAGTTTAACGTGGGTAAATAATACTAAAACACAGGTATTGCCTGGAATTAGCAAAATAATTGAAGTTGAACAAACATTCAAACGTAATTTTGAAGGAAGTGAAAAGAAAGTCGGTTCATCAGTCGTTAGTTATTTACGTATTCATGAAGCTAAAGTAAATGATGAAAAAATAGAATATCATTTAATTGTGGTTTATGATAAAGAATATGTACCTTTTCCCGAAGAAATTGATCTAAACCAACGTATTCAACAACTAGAGAAAAATAATGATCAAATGACCAAACAACTACGCGAATACCAGATTGAAACAGAGAAATATGTAGGGTATATGCGACGTAAATTACATCGCGCAATCAGAGATCGTGACGAGGCAAATTATGCGGTTACTACCTGTTCGCAACTCTTTGAAAAACAGAATGCGGAACATATGGAAAGTTATCGAAATATTCTTCGCGAATGTTATACAGAACTAGATAAAAATTTCGAATGTCCTGTATGTTATGAACCAATACCAAACGATAAGGTGTTTACTACTCCATGTAAACATATTATTTGTTCGGATTGTACAAAACATTGTAATAACAATTGTCCGATGTGTCGTCAAAACATGTGCTATGTTCCAACCGACGTTGGCAATGAAGTCCCAATGAATATTTAGCAATTATTGTAATTGGATATTCCATCCCAAACTATATTATTTGTGTTCGCCCATGTTTTTTTGTCACATGTACCTTTCCAATCAGTATTGTTAAAATCAATATACTGAGTCACAATGCCACCGGAAGCGTCATAACTATATCCAGGTGTATTTAGAATATTATCATTCAATGTTTTTGATTCTTTGTCATACATATTGCCAATATTGACCGATTTTGGTTCGTATTTGGGAATCACACATTTTTTATGTTCCTCATCAAATGTCCAATAATCAGGACAATCGCCATACGATGGTGGCCATGCCACATTCTCATTGCCCATACTTAATAAAATTCCCATAAAAATTAATATTAAAATTAGCACAACAACCGCAATTGCTAAAACTGTAATATGAAAAGTTTCCATTATAAAATAGTAAGATAAAGTATTTTATGAATTTTTTCAAACTTTAATCTCTAAAACTAACATATATAGCTATTTATTATGAATTTACAACCTATTCCATATTTAGAACGACAAGATCAGATTCTTACAAATCAAACGCCTTATAATGGACGTGTCAATTTAGAAGAACCCGAAAATCCCGATGCTCGTTTTCAAATGTTTGAACGTATAGAAGTAAAGAATAAAGCAACTGAATATCGTGAACCATTAAAAGGTGATTATGAAGATACAATATTATCAAAAGTCTTTTTCTCTGCCGAAAATATTCAAATTATTCAGAATGGTTTGCGCGCAGGTGTTTATAAAAAGTCGGGGGATCGACAATTAATGATTCCATCACAAAATATGGATGTTTTGAAACAAATTATGCGTCATATGTTTTTAGAATATTCAGTATTTCAACCAAAAAATATAACAGAACAAGTAGAACGTCTAAACAACCTTGTTTTGGACTACACTGTTCCCAAAATATTTAGTGAGGCAATTGGTTATTTAAAATATTTAGAAGACCAAAGTCGTCTGGTTGTTCCATTGGAATTACCTCAACAACCAGATCGCGTGTATAAACAACTGGAACTAAAACCATATATGTAATTTTATAAACATTGTTATTCAAGACAATGTTTATTACTGGAACAATGAATTTTTGTAAAAGTTCGGATCAAAATAGTAAAACATACGATAATCCGTTTGAAACGAACTCCATTTTGTTGCTTGTAAAATTTCTTGGAAATTCGGACTATTTATTGCTTGAATAATATCGTCTCCTTGTTTCTTGGACTTTATGGGTATGCCAAATGTTAATTGACTCATTCCATATTTTCCATCAAAATCGTTATGTGGGTATTGTTTTTCATTGAAATTTAACAAAACTTTAGGAATTCCAAAATGTTTCGTCTTTCCTTTGGCATATTTGAGTCCAAGACCACGGAGAGTTATATTATGAACAATAGAATGGCGATATTTTTTGCTTTTTTTCTTGGACAGTTTTCGTGCGTCGTATAGTCCCGCATCAAAGATCACTTCTATACCCTTTTCTTTCGGGACCATGATTTTTTTCATGTGATCATAAGCAAAATTTGGCAAAAATGGCCACAATGTTAGGTCCAAGAAATGTGTTTTGCCCTTTTCGTCTATTATTTTCGTAGTTTTTGCCGTTTTTTCGGACCCTTCTTGGACAATGTATATATCAAAACGGGTTTGTGCGCCAAATTTTATTAGTCCCTCCTTCTTTCCGTAAATATGTACATAGGAAAGATGACTTTGTTTTGTTAATAAATCGTACAATGGATGGTCAGGTCGTCGCCAATTGGACGGCGTAATGAATCCTAAATGTCCTTTGGGTTTGAGTAACTGGTTTTCAAATAAGAAGGTGATAAATTTCGTCCATAATGTTCTATTGCCAACACTACCGTCATATGTTTTCGTTTTTTTTGTTTGAAATGGTGGATTCCCAACAATGATGTCGAACTGACTTTTTCCTAAATCCTTCATCCATTTTTCAGAAGAGTCCAAGAAATTCGATCGACTAACATTGGCCGATTTTCCGAACAATGTTTTCAATTGTTTTTCATTGGTAGGATTCAATTCAATCATATATAGCATATTTTGTATGATGTGCATTTTTCGTTTCTTTGCATCTGGTATCGACTTTTGCAATCCCTTCATTAGTTTAACATATACAACTAACATGAAATTACCTGTTCCAGCACAAGGATCCAACCAACATAGTTTTGGATTAGACCATACTTTATTGGGTAAATTTATCATAATCTCGTTTATAAATTCATATGGAGTAAATACCTCTCCGTATTGATCCTTTTCTTTTGTTCGTATAGTGCGATGATCATCTATATATTTTTGAACATTCGTTTCGGTTAGATCGTCTATTTTCATTTCTCTCAAAGTGATAAACTATATTATTTTGAGAAAGTTTATTTTTCCTTAGGAATGGATGTTTCAAACAAATTGATTTCTACATTCAAATCTTTGTTAAATCCATAAAACACATTCAATTGATTGGTTGAATAAATTGCGTCAATGTTATAAACGTCCTCTTTTTCTAAATAATCGATTATTTTAGGAATTTTTTTTCGATTGATAATTTGGAAATAAGTGCCCCCGTTAATACAATTATTTTTTCCATTGTTATAAATGGATTGATAATGAGGCGTTTCTATTTTATAAAAAGGGAGATTATTTACAATATATTTTGTGAAGCATTGCGATTCATCATTATCAAATTTATTGCGAATAATGCGAAACATATCCCAGTCACAGTTTTTATTCAAAAAAGTAATGATTTTATTGACATTTATCAATGTAATATCATTAAATTTCAAATCATCTTCTAATACACAAACAAAATCATCTTGAAAATTGTATATTTTAGGCAAAATATGATAATGTGATAAATAGCACCCAATCACTCCTATCCCACGAGAGAGTGTATCCTCGTTTTGTAAATACCCCCTCACGCGTTTATGAAGTTTTTGCGTATTTACCGATTCTTCATATGTTGGACAAATCGCATCAAATCTTTTATATGGTAATCGTAGTGTTTGTAACATATTTTCCATATGCTCTTTTCGATGAATATGACGAGCTAGATTAATATAAATATAGGAGCATTCCATTATATAAAGGAGTATATATGTTTTCACTAAATACAATGTAAAAATAGGAAGAGTTTTATTTATATGCTAAAATATATACATGAATTACTACAAACAACGGATAAACCAAATCGTAACATACGATAATATTCGCATTGGTAAATTTATTGAAATTTTTCAATTTTCGTTTATTTTTACAATACTAGCAGTGATTGCAGGATATTTTACAAATAAATATGTATTGATCACTCTTAACGGAAATGAGAACATTTTACACGTATTGACAACTTTGTCTATAGAGTTAGCATTACTGACTATTATTGTTTTTTATTTACGAAAAATAACTTTATTGGTTCCGTCTATTGCATCACTATTATTTACGAATTTCAAACCATATACAACTATCGAATTGGGAATGTGGATGATACTAGTGTTCGTTTTTATAGGTAGTGTAGATAAAATTAATCAAAAGGTAAAAATAGTATCCAATAAATTTGACAAAGTAATGGATCAAAAATAAGAGTTTTCAACGATTATTCAATTCTCGAGTTAAGTCACGAAACTCTTTTGCCGAAGATGCCAAATTTTCGCTTTTTTCGGCTAAGTGTTGTGTCTTTTGTACATTTGTTTCTAATAAAGAATGGGGTAAAGAATGAGGAGTAATTTTATATTTCCATGAAAATGGTAACATATTAATACGTTTTTGACGAAGTTCTTCTTCTGATAATTTATTATAAACACAACAATCAAATATACTAGTAAATGGTAAGCACATAATATAGTAATATAGTAAGTATTCTTATTATATTAATGTCAAAAAATATAAAAAATAAAAGATATATGTGTCATATGGTCAGAAGACCTTCATGGAACGAATATTTTAAAGAAATTGTCATTGCGACGTCAAAACGTTCTTCTTGCGAGAGACTACAAGTTGGTTGTTTATTAGTACATGAAAATCGTATTATTTCACAAGGTTATAATGGATTTTTACCCGGATGTCCGCACGAAAGTATTGTGAGAGATAATCATGAGCAAGCAACGATACATGCTGAACAAAATGCGTTATGTGACTGTGCCAAACGAGGTGTATCATGTAATGGAGCAACCGCATATATAACACATTATCCATGTTTGATATGTGCTCGATTGTTATTGGCATCTGGAATATCCAAAATATATTATATTTTTGACTATAAAAAAGACGAATTGGTGGAAACTTTTGCGAAACAAAAAAATGTGGAACTCGTGAAAATTTAGGTAATTACGGTATTTGAATGAATTAATACCTCTTCTATATTTATAGAATGGCAACCGAAAATGGTAAATATGAATTTTCCGAAGAGGGAATAAACGCATATTATAGAAATGCTATATCAAAAGTGAATGCAACAAACAAAGAGTTTCAGTTAATTGAAGATTTGACTGAGGTACCAAGTCTATTTGAAGAGAAAGGTGAAAAAGAATATCACCATGTTCTTTCAAAAATTGAAGATAATAAAGGTAAATATGAATTCTGGCATAAACGTTTAAAGCATGTTCGTAGTGCGCTTCTTTCATGTATAACAGAGTTTCAACAGAATGGCAAGGATACCAGTAATATTGAACTTGGTATTTTTGGTAGTGAAAGTGTATCAAGTGATATAGATATAGGGGTTTCTTACAAAAAAGGCACAACAATTATGGGAGTACAGGAATCAATGAACAATCCGTTTATATTGTTGTCTGACGTGGTGAAAAAATTTGAAGAGTATTTTGTAAAGAAAGACTACACTTCACTCGATATTGATGTTGAAATGTATGCGGATTACTTCATATCACCAACGAATGGGACACCATTTATCACAATGAATGAAAAGATATATCATGAATGCTTACCTTATATTTTGGCAGGTATGTTAAAGAATAGAATACAAGCAAACTATGATAATGGAACACTAAAGTGTGATGTTCGTCGTGTTATACATTATATAAAAAATAATTTATGTACATTAGAAAAAAATGAAAAGCAAATACAAATTAATAACCTGATCGAAAAAATACAATTAGATAGTGATGTCAGATCTGTTATTAATAAAGTTATTGCAAATGACGATAACAAAAAAAAATTAGTTACAATTGTAGAAAAAACACTGGGTAATGATGAAATGTACAACGAATCGAAAGAAATTATAAAAGGGTATATGAAACTTGATTATAAAGATTCATGTGAAGAATATTATAAGTTATTAAATATTGCTCACGATACTTATTCGCAGTATTTTCAAGAACAAGATGATACAAAGAAAGAATCTATATTGATAGCATTAAATAAATCTATTAGTCACGCACTTGTATATAGAGCAGAAAGTTATTTGTCCGCACCCACCATTTATCACGTGGTTTATACAATGCAGGCAATGAAAAATACAGAAAATGAATCTGAAAAAAAACGTCTTATTGAAATGATTTCATCTTTTGGATACGAAATTTCCATATTAGAACAACTTGGATATATCACACGATTCTATAAACATTATTGTGACAATAGTACAGAAACAAACGATTGTACGAATCCGAAATGGTTAAAGAAAAAAAATAAATATATGTCACGTCTTGAAGATGCATTAAGTCACATTAATAATGGAACAATCGGCGGAAAACGTATAACGCGAAACAAAAGACGCAACCAAAATAAAAACAAGAAAGGAAAATCGAGTAAAAAGAAATCAAATAAAAAGAAATCAAATAAAAAGAAATCAAACAAAAAGAGAAGAAAAATATAAACAAAAAATGTTACATTGTAGTAACAAAAAATTTTGAAATGGTAATGTGTATTTTTATATTATAATGACTAATATAAAAAAAATCATACAAAAGGTTTTTGATAGTGTAAAACAACATAATGGCGGTAAAGTTGCCGATTATATTCCAGAATTAGCATGTATTGACCCCAGTATGTTTGGTGTAAGTGTATGCGATACTGATGGAAACATATATAATTTCGGTAATCATGACAAACATTTTTGTCTCCAATCTTGTAGCAAACCATTGTCTTATTGTAAAGCATACGATGAATTGGGTAAAGAAGAACTGCACAACCATGTTGGTTATGAACCAAGTGGGCAATCCTTTAATGCGTTTATCTTAAATAAAAATGGACTACCGCATAATCCCATGATTAATTCCGGAGCAATTATGGTGGCATCGCAAATAGGAAAAAGGTTGGAACCGGGAAAACGATTTAACATATTAAAAGACTGTTATAGTAGTTTGGCTGGAAATATGCCCGTTGGTTTTGATAATTCCATATTCTTGTCTGAACAGCATCATGCTGATCGTAATATATCACTCGCCTATTATATGCGTGAAAATGGTGCGTTTCATGAACAATTATCACCAAATGAAATAAGCGATAATTTGAATTTATATTTTCAACAATGTTCTACGACCATTACTTGCGAAATGGGATCTATTATTAGTGCTACGCTGGCAAATGGTGGAATTTGTCCAACAACCAAGGAAAAGGTGTTTAGTGAAAATTCAGTAAAAGACTGTTTGACATTAATGTATGGATGTGGTATGTACGATTATAGTGGCGAATTTGCTTTTGAAATTGGATTACCCGCAAAATCAGGAGTAAGTGGTTGCATATTATTGGTTGTTCCAAATATGATGGGTATTTGTATTTGGTCCCCACCATTAGACGAGCAAGGAAATAGTTATAAAGGTATTGAGTTCTGTAAGCAACTGAATAAAGAACTCGATTTACACATTTTTCATAACATTATTTCGAATAAAATAAATTTAGTTGATAGTGTGAATATACGTTTTTTACAACTATGTTGTGATGGAAAAGTAGAGGAAATACAACAACTTATCGAAAAAATTGATGTAAATTTTTGCGATTATGATAAACGGACACCTCTTCATTTGGCTGCTTCTGAAGGTCACAGTGAAATTGTAAAAATCCTTTTACAAAATGGTGCGAAGGTCAATAAAGATAGATGGGGACATAGTCCAATAGATGAAATAAAAGACAAAACTGGTGAAAATTATGAAATCATCAGACAACAATTTAAAAAATAAAAGAATATTATATATGACAGAATTTCAGGCATATGGAAAATTGAAAAAGAAGGTTGAACAATTGGTGAATGATGATATAGATGCCGATAAATTTTTCAATAGTTTGAATAAATTCAGCAACATTCGTGTTAGATATATTGATAAAATAGAAAAGGTGTTAGATAAATACGATGTTTGGTCAAATGAAGATTTTATTATCTTTCCTACAACGATTCAAATACGCGATATAGTAGAAAACGATACATCTACTCATTCTATTTTGTTAATTTGGAATAAACCAAACCTATATTTATATGATCCCAATGGAGTATATAATACAGCAGAAGAGTTGTATTATAACACGAGTAATGAACACTTACAACAAAGTTATGGATATGTGTATGAAGACAACTATTTTGATTCAACGCAGGATTTTCATAAATTTGTCAAGAATACATACAATATTCAGTTAAAAATACCCACGGATTTAGGTGCTCAATACCTATTGCCAATTGAAGGAGATAACACTAGTTATATTAGCAGTGGTGGTTATTGTATGTTTTTTAACTATATGGTCATTGAATATATAGCAAATAATATGAATGAACCATTTAATAAAATATATAAGGCGATTACAAAGTATCCGTTTAACAACGTATTTCCGACACCAGCAACCGAAGAAGACGCATTAAATGGGACCGCACCTGAAGATACGTTTGAAGGAAAAACTAAACAAATTATCAAAGATGTTTTTTCCAATAAAGGAGGAAAACGAAAAACCAAATATAAACGAAAGAACACAAAACGTATTACTCGAAAAAAATTATTTATTCGTACCTATAAAAAGTAAGAGTTCATCTACAATATTAGATGTATGCACTGGTTCGGGTTTCTTTTTTTTGTTGAACAGTTCGCGATTTAATATTTCGACCTCTTGTTTCGCACGTTTTTTCAGTGCTTTTTCGTCACGTTTTTTTAGGGTGGAATTCAATAATTCTTTGTATATAGTGTCTTTACGTTCGTCAATATGTTTGAATGAATTTTTTTTGGAAACCATTGAGTTATAATATATCACCAGAAAAAAATTTTCGATCGCGATTTTTTTTATAAAAAATATGCAACACACAAGCCAGTAACATTATATACAATATCTAGAAAATGTTTATTTTGTTTTTTTAACAACACGCTTTTTCACTTTTTTTACATTAGATGATGAAATGGCACCGTTTTGAATATTTTCTCGACCGAGTTGATATTTTTTGTACTCCGATTGGAGTGTTTCTAGTTCTGATAACCACATTGTTTCCAATGTTGTTTTCTTCAATTTATTGAGGTCTTTTTCCGCATCATTTTTTTCCTTCAATATTTTCTCCACATTTTCTTCTGTTACCGAGTCCATCGGCATTTTGATCAAATAATTGAAATTACCATCCAATTGGTCAAATCCTTTGGAAGTCATCAACTCTTTCACTGTTGTTGCGTTTTTCTTTCGCAAATCGACAGAACCATCCAATGTTGCCAATATGTATTTGGCGCGATTTGACAACTTGACTAACAACTTTTCCAAATCGACAATCATCTGCTTCTTACGCTTACTGTAAGTTGCCAAACGAACATCATAAAAGTCATCAATAATTTGTTCAACCGAACTATATTTTCTCAACTTACAATCTTTGTCAAACATATGCATGTTTGTGCTCGAAACAGAAGATGTCAGTTTTAACATTTTTTCAAGACCATTGATATTTGTTACAGGATCGATTTTCTCCTCCAACTCCGCAAGTTTTCCACGAGGAAATGTAACACTAATATCCACATTGACTTCTGTGGACATGGATGTAAAATCACGAATAGAAGGATAGATCTTTTTTCCATTCTTATCAGTTGTTCCATCGGCAAGACCTTCGAGGAAAGTAATATAGGGCATGGTCCATGTACCAACTGGGAGTTCGGTAATACGAATCTTATCACTATCGATTTTCTCATATACACCCTTTGTCAAATATTTATTCGATTCTACCTTATGAATACTTCCTTTGAATCCCTCATAATAAGGCAAGAATTCTCCTACTGCCGATGGTTCTTCGTTACGCAATTTGAAACGCAAATAATCAATGATTTGATTCGGTGAGAATGCTGGAACAGAACATGAAAATCCAGTTCCAATACCGGAAATTCCATTCATGAGAGCAAACGGAATAATCGGCACATAAAACTCCGGTTCAACAATTGTTCCGTCGTCGTTCAAATAGTTCAAAATTGCATCATCGGCATCTGGGAAAATGGACCGTGTCAAAGGATTCAACATGGTAAAGATATATCTCTCCGATGCTGAATCATCTCCACCGTGAAGTCGCGTTCCAAATTGTCCGTTTGGTTGAAGCAAATGAATGTTATTCGACCCCACGTAGTTTTGTGCCATATTCACAATCGCACCATTCAACGATGCTTCGCCATGATGATACGCACTATGTTCAGAAACATATCCCGAAAACTGAGCTACTTTGATTTCACTAGTCAATTTACGTTTGAATGCTGAAAACAGGATTTTTCGAAGAGAGATCTTCAAACCATCCACCATATTCGGAATGGAACGTGCGCAATCGTAGGTGCTAAAATGAATCATTTCACGGTCCATGAATTGCTCATAATTGACCTTGTCGCTACTTGTGTCTAAATAGGCCGACTTATCATAATTCTCCAACCATGTCTTGCGATCATCTGGACGCTTTTTATTAAACACTTTGTCAATACAATCATCGCTACTTTGACCACTATGAACAAAATCTACGATTTTCTTGTTGGCAAAGTATTCCTTGAATTCACTTGACGTGGATGTACCTAAACCCTTAAAATATTTAATGGTCCAACCCTGAATTCCATTTTCTCCTAAACTCTCCTTCCATTGCGCATATTCGCCATCGTTGTAAAAGAGTTTGGTTTGAGCACCCTTTTTAGCGCGGAGAATCGGCGTATTCATGAAAGATATGAATCCCGGAATTTGTACAAGTGATGCCCATTCACTGTGGAACAAATTAATACAAAGTCCCTTGATATGGGAACCGTCTAAATCCTGATCCGTCATCACCATGATCTTACCATAGCGAAGATGCTTATGAACATCGCCTAAAGATTGGTATTCACATCCGGTTTCTAGACCTAGAATCTTTTTGATATCAGTAATTTCCTTGTTATCGGCAATTTTCTTAATTTGCTCTCCTCGAACATTGAGCAACTTACCTTTCAATGGATAAATACCAATCGTGTTACGATCTTCGCTCGACAATCCGGAAACAATACCTGACAATGCCGAAAGTCCCTCACACAAAATGAGAATACACTCAGATGATTTGGTAGTTCCACTGAAATTAGCATCAATGAAATTGGCAATACCTCGAACATTTCGGGTTTTTGATCCATCGGTCTTTTTGGCTGCTTTATTTTCCTTGGCTTCAGTCAAAGAACATGCCATATCCATAACCCCCATCTTTGCCACTTTCTCAATAAATCCGTCACTCACAGTACATGACGAACCAAATTTGGCAATAGGTGTATTCATATAGTCTTTCGTTTGACTATCAAACGCAGGATTCTCAATATCACAACGAATAAAGAGCATAAGTTGCTCTTTGATGGATGTAGGAGACACTTTTACTTTCTTCTTTTTCTCAATGTAATCACATAATTTGCGGGTAATTTGATTCATAATATAATCAACATGCTTACCCCCCTTAAATGTACAAATACCATTCACAAAGGAAACTTGCGTGAATTCATGATTTGGTGCTAGAGCAATCGCATACTCCCATCGTTCATCTTTAGACTCATAAATACGTTTTGTTTCAGTTTTCGAACCTACGTACAAATCAACATAGTGCTGAAAACTCTTTACTGGTACTGCCTCATCGTTAAATCCAATTTTTACCTTTTTAATAGAATGATCTGTAACGGCCGCAATATCAAAAGCACGTTTTTTCAACAGTCCTACCATATCTTTTGACAATCCAGGAATACCAAACCTCTGAAAATCGGGTTTGAAAATAACCTTGGTATATGGTTTAGACGTTTTGGGAACTTTAGTGATCACAGGTGGTTCAATAACATTCAAATTATTGCGAAAATCCTGTACATATTTCAAACCACGAGTATGGTCCAATGTTTCAATTCGTCCATACGACGACCAAATAAGTGCTAATTTAAACCCAAATCCATTCTTTCCACCTACAATGCGTTTCTCGTTTTTATCGTAATTTGTCGATGTACGCAAATGTCCGAAAATGAGTTCCGGAATCCAAATATCATATTCAGGGTGTTTGGCAACATCAATACCATTTCCGTCATTCGAAAAGATAATGGTACCGTCATCTTGTACAGTAGTATTAATATACGAAACGAAACGCTTATCTAAAATGGGTGACTGAATCATACGCATTACGTGATCGCGAGAATTGACAATCCCCTCGTCAAACAACTTATAGAGTCCAGGAATATAATCGATATTCTTCTGAACAATACGTTGTGATTCCTCATCGTAAATCCACATATCAGCATCTACATTTTCAACCGAACCAATATACGTATCAGGGTTGTCTAGAATATGCTGTTTGTCAGTTTTACGCTGATATTGTTTGGCAAGTCCGGCTTCACTAGTCATCTTTATAGAATTCTATATTTAGTTACAAAAAAACGCTTTATCTTCATTCAATTTTATATTTTCTCATTTACAGTATATAAATGAGTTCGTGGTGTAAGAATTGTGATGGTACTAAAATAACGAAAGATGTAGCATATCCGTCTGTGAATGAAAGGTCCTGGTGTAATAAATGTAAGCCATGTTCAGATTGGTGTGATACAAAATCCAATTGCGACTCTAATTCATATTTTAATAGTGGTAATGCTCCCAAAAACGTTCCGATTTTTAATACAACTTACGTAGGACGTGCAAAAAGACATATTCCCAATCAATTTATTGATTATTATGATTGTACTAAGCAACGAGGAGGATCTTGTGGAAGTACAAACAATATTTCCACAGACAAATTCAAAACAAACTGTAGCGCCGGACGCGGTGAATATGTATGTCCATATATACCAGGACAGCGCGACCAATATTTAGAAAAAAAGAAGGACGAAATAAAAAAACATAACAACAATTATACAGGTTCGAGTAAAAAAATGGAATATGCTCGATATGTGAAACGTACTCCAGGAACAGAAACATTTGCCAATAAGAAACAGAAAGTCCCTGAAGTAAAAGCACACGTGAATGCTCAATTGGACTGTTTTTCCAACTATTGGTGTAAGGACATGCGTTTATAATATCATTTGGATTTTACTTCTACTTCACCATCACCATAACATTTATCACATAAGTCCCATGGCATTCTTTCTAGACCGGTCGAATTACACATAATACACTTAATACCATCACAAGTTGAACAAACAATTGGATCATATTTTAAAAATCCGGTACCTTTACATTTAGTACATTGTATCCTCTCTTTAGAGTCGTTCATCCTTTTGTAATATTATATAATAATTTTTCATTATATAATCATGGACGCAGAGATCATTTGGTTTAAAGACTGTTCTTACAAAAATAAGCATCTTGTTGGTGGAAAATGTAGTTCTTTAGGTGAATTGCATGGAATTGCTAAAAGAATTGGGTTTTCGATCGGCGATGGATTTGCCATTACTACAAACTTATACGACGAATTTGTGAAATATAACGATTTGGAATCTACTATTGTAAAGATGTTGGATGAAATTGATCCTACTAATATTAAACAATTAGAGGAAAAATCAATGGAACTCCGAAAAATAGTGAGTAGTGCGAAGTTATCGGACGAACATCATGAAGTCATGATTTCCAGTTACAACCAACTATCTATGTTGTATGGACGCGAAAATATGGAGGTTGCCGTTCGATCAAGTGCTTTAGCAGAAGATTTACCGAACGCATCTTTTGCAGGACAACACGATACTTATCTCAATGTGTGTGGTGGTGAGGAATTAGTGAAATCCGTAAAAGAGTGTTTTGCTTCTCTTTTTAATAGTCGCGCCATTTCATACAGAAAGACTCACAATATTCCTTTAGAAGATATCAAAATCTCGGTTGCTGTACAAAAAATGATTCGATCTGATATTGGTTCGGCAGGTGTGGCATTTTCCCTAGATCCTGAAACTGGATATAACAAAGCAATTGTCATTAACTCCTCCTTTGGTTTAGGAGAATTAGTTGTTTCCGGTGGTGTGAAACCCGATGAATTTATTTTAGACAAACGTGTGCTTTATGATATTGAAGGTGATCCGATTATCATCAAAAAGAAGGGTGATAAAAATTCGAAGATTGTCTATGATTTAGAAAACGGGGGTGTCAAAGAAGTGGACACTAACGAATTTGAGAAATTGAATTACAGTATGTCTAACAGTCAAATGACTACTTTAGGACGTTATTTGCTTCAACTAGAAAAGGCATATTCCAAAATGATGGAAAAGGATATTGGTGTGGATGTAGAATGGGCAATTGATGGAAATGATCATAATATTTATATTATTCAAACCCGTCCAGAAACAGTTCATAGCAATGACGGAGACAATTTAGAAATCAAAAACTTCGTTTTAGATAAAAAAGGCGAACAAATTTTAACAGGTGTTGCTGTTGGCGACCGCATTAGTAGTGGAAAAGTGAAAATTTTGAAAGATATTCATGATTCGGACGATTTTAATGAAGGTGATATTTTAGTCACTGAAATGACTACACCCGATTGGGAACCTATCATGAAAATTTCATCAGGTATTGTAACAGATAAAGGCGGACGTACATGCCACGCCGCAATTGTTGCTCGCGAATTAGGATTAAATGCTGTGGTTGGATGTGGAAACGCAACGAAAAAACTTGAAAATAACTTGGACGTAACGCTTTCATGTGCGGAAGGTGAGACCGGTATCATTTATAAGGATCAGTTGCCTTTTCATATTGATAAATTGACTGTTTCCAAAGACATGGAACTTCCTGTGAAACTGATGTTGAATGTGGGAAATCCCGAATCTGCGTTTGAAAATTCATTGATTCCTAATAGTGGTGTAGGACTAGCGCGTTTGGAGTTCATTGTAAGTAATTATATTAAGATTCATCCCTTAGCACTCTATCATTATCCTAATGTTCGCGAAGACGTGCGCGAGAAAATATACAAGGTAATCGGTAATTACGATAGCGGAAAATGGTATTATATTAAGCGTCTGGCAAAAGGTATTGCGAAAATTGCTTCGGCATTTTACCCCAATGATGTCATTGTTCGTTTGTCCGATTTCAAGTCGAATGAATATCGCAATCTAATTGGTGGCGAATTATATGAACCCGATGAGGAAAATCCTATGATTGGGTGGCGCGGTGCTTCCCGTTATTATTCGGATGATTATAAAGATGCTTTCCAATTAGAATGTGAGGCTATCAAATATGCTCGTGATGTCATGAAGATGACCAATATTGTTGTCATGATTCCTTTTTGCAGAACTCCCAAAGAATGTCAATTGGTTATTGATACAATGGCATCCCATGGTCTAGTGCGTGGTGAAAACGAATTGCGTATTTTCTTGATGTGTGAAATTCCTTCCAACGTGATCGAGGCAGATCAATTCAGTCCTATGTTGGACGGTGTTTCTATTGGAGGCAATGATTTACTACAACTCACATTGGGTGTAGATCGTGATAGCGACAAGATCAGTTATTTGTCTGATGATGAAAATCTTAGTTATCGTCGTATGATTTCTATGGCCATTAAAACATACAAGGAAAATGGTGTCAAAGTCGGATTTTGCGGACAACAACCATCAGATAGTCTTGAATTTTGTCAATTTTTAATCGGCGAAAATATCGACACGATTTCAGTAACACCGGATTCGGCATTAAAAACCATTCAAAATCTTGGTAAATTATAATTTTACGTGTTATTTTATAATGACGCAAGATAATAACCGTTTTTCTGTATTTTTATTGGAAAAAGATGTATTGGAATATCACAATGCCAAAAATAAATACAATGAATATGACGAACAATATCACAGTTGTCCGATTGAATGTAGAGACGAATATAAACAAAAAAAAAGTTATTGGTATAAAAAATATATATCCAAAATGAAGTATTTGGAAGAAAATTACCGCAAGACAAATGTATATACTCGATATCACTCTCAATTAGAGCATGGTTACGAGCAACCACTAGTAAATAATTACGATTATAACACACCTCCATTAGCACACGCAGAAGTGGTAGAAGCATTACCTGTTTTACCTAGTGCTCCAACACGTAGTGTATTACCGAGTGCGCCCATAGAAGACGAAGAACGCGAAAATCCTGTCGATTATGTGAGAAGACGAAGACAACGAGATGGGTATTGGACACCTTCGTAATTTTTGTATATATTATATTGTTAGCATTATAATATAGTATGTCTGACAAGAAGGAGATTAACTGTGAAGAGCTTGCCAAAAAAATGAACGAGTGTTTAGAAAAGGGTGATGATGAACACTGTAAAGAGTTTGTCGAGGAATTCAACACTTCTTGTAAAAAAGAAGAGAAATCTGGACTTTTGTCATGGGTATTTGGTGAGAAGAAGGAAGAGGAAGTGAAGGAAGAGGAAGTGAAGGAAGAGGAAGTGAAGGAAGAGGAGAAAAAAGAAGAGTGAATCGGAAAATGGATCATTGTCCTAATAAACTTGTAAAAAAGGAATTTAAGGAAATACGAATAGTTAAAATACCCTTTATATTATATTTTTGTATAATATAATGTTAGTTATTTTACGCCACGGACAATCTGTTTGGAACAAAGAGAACAAATTCACCGGTCTGATTGATGTTGAATTGAGTGAGCAAGGAAGACAAGAGGCATCGAATGCCGGAAAAGTTTTAGGAAAATATGAGTTTGACGCTATTTTTACAAGTCAATTATTACGCACTACACAAACCGCAGAAATAATACAAACATTTCAAAAAGAAACCAAAGCACTTCATAAAATTGTGGATTTCCAAGAACGCGATTATGGCGATTTAACTGGAAGAAACAAAACTGAATTAAGAGAAAAATATGGCGAAGATCAAGTGAAAATTTGGAGAAGATCTTATACACAAGGTCCTCCTGGTGGCGAAAATTTATACGATGTTGCTCAACGCGTTGGACGTTCTTATGATAAACATATTCACCCTTTACTCGAATGTGGTAAAAATGTACTACTTGTTGCTCACGGTAATAGTTTACGAGCATTGTTTGTTCATTTAGGAATAAAAACAGAAAAAACGATCGAAAGTTTTGAAATTGGAACTGCTGTTCCCATTGAAATCGATATTGAAAACAAAAGTTATAAATATAAGAATGCGTATCAATTAACTGCTTATCAAATTGTGGATAGTCGCGGATATCCTTCTATAGAAGTACGTTGTATGGAAAAAGCAACGAACAAATGTGTCGGAAAAGGTTCTACACCAAGTGGTGCTTCGTGTGGTTCAACTGAAGTATGTGAAATGCGCGATAATGATCCATCACTTTTTCATGGCAAATCTGTATTTCAAGCAATAGATAAAATTCACGAATTAAATGATCATTTTGTATTGTCCGAAAAAACCATTTGTGATTTATCGAACTGCGACAAACAATTCATTGATTTAGATGGAACGGAAATGAAAACAAATTATGGAGGAAATAGTAGTACTGCGTTGAGTTTTTGTATGGCAAACACCGCATCAAATATGAAAGATCAAGAAATGTATCAATATTTTGTAGATCATTACAAAGTGATTGAACATGCGAATCATTTGAATTTACCGACACCCTTTGTGAATATTATTAATGGTGGAAAACACGGCGTTACGGAAGATCTAAAAATCCAAGAGTTCATGATTTTTGCCCGTGAAGATTTAAGTGCTTCAGAGCAAATACGTATTTATTGTGAGGTGTATCATAATTTGAAGAAAATATTAGTGAAAAAATACGGCGAGCAAGCTAAATCCATTGGCGACGAAGGAGGGTTTTGCCCCCCTATTTACAGTGCGGAAGAAGCACTGTGTGTTATTGAACAAGCAATTGTTTTGTCCAATTACATTGTCGGGCAAGACGTATTTATTGCGTTGGATTGTGCGGCCAGCGAGTTTTACGACGAATCTACTAAATTGTACGAAGTAGAAAAAGGCACCTTTTTAACTGGAACTGAATTAGTTGATTATTATGGTAAGTTAATTGAAAACCATCCCGCATTAAAAAGCATTGAAGACGGTTTCCATGAGCAAGATTACGATTCTTGGAAGAAGTTTTGTGAAAAGTTTTCTGATAAAATGATGATTGTGGGAGATGACTTATTTACAACCAATCCAAGATTGATTAAACAAGGTTTGGAAGAAAACTGGGCGAATACCCTTCTTTTGAAAGTAAATCAAATTGGTACAATCAGTGAGGCAGTAGAAGGTGCGAAAATGATGATGGAAAAAGGAAACAATGTGATAGTTTCTCATCGTTCTGGTGAAACAAATCATGCGTATATTGTGGATTTAGCAGTTGGAATTGGTGCCAAATATTTGAAAATAGGAAGTCCTTGTAGAGGTGAGCGTGTTGCTAAATTCAATCGTTTATTGGAAATTGAACATGATCATAAAATGAAGGAATAATGTGTAGTTTGGATTGACACTACAAATTATTTTTTTGAACGGGATTTACGTTTTGTTTGTTTCTTCTTTTTTTTCTTGGTACTCGATTTCGATTTGTGCTTACGTTTTGTTGAACGTTTCTTTAATGTTCCGCCTTTTCTTCCAATCATTCTCCTTAAAAAACTAGGTTTCTTAGGAGGATTTTGTAATTCTTCTATTTTTTGCTGTGCTTTCTTTAAATTTTCTCGTGTTTCACCATGCGACTCTGCCATTTCTTTCATTTCAAATGTTGTTTGTTGTTTATAATCTTCCAATTCGGGAACACACACACTTTGTTTAAAATCCTTAAATTGTTTTAATTCCTTTAAATCTTGAGAAGAAAGTTCGGGCAATTTTGTCTCAGTTTTATTTTCTTCCGGTTGAATACCATTATTCTCTTTTTCATTGTTGTTCTCGTTCTCGTGTGATGATAAATCCATTTTACTATCGTTTATACAATTACCGCATATTTTATTCATTTTTAATTCACTATTAATCAATTTTTTCACATCATCTGTTAATTTTTTAGATTTATTATATATTTTATTTGATCCTAATAATAAACAACAAATAATAGAATTTCGCTTATTTAAATCATCATTATAATCTAGAGATTTTACACAACTTCTATTCTCACTACCACATATTTGACATGATGTGCCTTTTACAGTACAAATTTTTTCCTCTCTCTCTATATTATAATTTGACAGAATATAGGTTATAATTCCGATAGGACATTCAAAATGATTAAATGAATCGAAATCTTCCTTGGAAATCTCAAAATCAAGACTGCTATTTAAACCTTTCAATAAATAATGTTGATCCTTACTCTGGTTAATAGTAAATGATCCACCAAATATTTTTTCTAATTGGGTTTGGTCATAGTGTTTCAAGTATTCGAATATTGCTTTATTCATAGGATCTTCTGGAATATACCGAACGTATTTAATGGGAATTCTTTCTTCTAAATTCTCTCCTATATATTCGACAATTTTTGGATAATAATAAAAATAGTCCATAACTTTATCCACATGAGGTTTTAACGGTTTAACAGTTAATTTATTTAAGCAACTTGTTCCATATTTTATAATATTAAATAATACAGATTCACCATTTTCATCAAGATCAAATAATTTTATAATTTCACTTTCTTTGAAAATAGTATCAATCTGTTTTTTTTCTTCATCCGTTAGTTCAGTCCTATTTATAGTAAAATTGTCTGCGTTATTATTTTTTTTTAGTTCTTTGTATTTTGTATTAAACTCTCTATAAGATGGTAGATATTTTAATACTTTCACATCAATCGTTTTCAAAAGTCGAATCATTTTCTTTGCGTTTTCAGGGAGAAATTTTATTTTGTATTGATTATTAAATTTATCAATTTTTTCATTATCACTTTGATCGGACATGTAACTCACTTATATTAGAAATAGATAAAGTTATGCGACAAAGGTTTTATTTACTCTATTTCCATACCTTTTATAAACATTTAGTAAAATAGTTTTTCATAATTATATAAATCCAAATTATATAATTAGTTATGGAGGAATTCCAGCAAAGTCATGCCGAATTGGTGAAAAAACGCGATAATACATATAATGAAATGATTCAAATTCAACGCCAACTAGAAAGATTAAAGCAAAAGGTGGAATTAACCGAATACACAATTCGACACAATTGTATTAAACATAATCGAGAGCATGACTGGGATATAGAAAGAGAAGACGGACCATATGGAGAACGTTTTTATGTTTGCAAAAATTGCCAAACTACTCGTTGATTATTGGTGAAAATATTCCAATCCGGGTAGTGTGTCGAATGAAATATATTCGATGGACGCTCCGCCTCCTGTAGAAATATGAGTAAAATTGTGTTTATAGTTGTTTGTAAAACCGCCCGTGTCGCCACCCCCTACTATTACCTTTTTGTCATCGCAACGGTTCAATTCTTGTTTTAACATATGAACCAATGCTTCAGACCCTTGTTTGTATCTTTCATCTTCGACTACACCTAATGTTCCATTCCAAAAGACAACGTCGTGCTGTTTAATCAGTTTATGTAAATGATTCAGTGATTTCATTCCAATGTCAAAAAAGGATTCATTACTATTTAATTTGTTACTAGTAATGTGTTTCGGGTCGTCTTGTATATTTTCAGCACACAATCCATCGCACATTAAAGATATTTCAGATTTATTGGAAGAAATTTCTTGTAAATAATCTGCCATATCGTTTTTCAAAATGGAGTTAATGTTTCCACCGCAAATATAAATATGATCTACCTTCTTGGAAAGATTCTTTAACAGTTCTAGTTTATCGTCCATTTTTCCTCCACCAATAATTGCTAAAATCTTCTTGGAAGATTCATTTTTGGTAATGGATTGAAGAGCAGAGAGTTCTTTATCGATTAGATAACCATATGCTTTTTCTGTCATTTGAACACCTGCAATACTTAAATGGTCGCGATGCATACATCCAAATGCATCATTTACATAGACTGTACCTAATTGTTGAATAACATTATATGGCATATTGTTAGTAAGATCCATGGTTTTGTATTTGGTTTCTTCTTCGTGAAATCGTAAATTTTCCATCAAATATATTTTATAGTCAGGTTCGGAGTTAATACGTTGTAAAGTATTGTCATGCAATCCATCGTTCAAAAATCCAATGTGTTTTCCGAGCAATTGTTCTAATTCAGGAACTAGGAATTTCATCGAAAATTGTTCATCATTACCTTTTGGACGACCAAAATGCGAAGCAATGATTAATCGATTTGGTTCGTCTTTCAAAATACGTTTTATTGTAGGAAGTGCCGACGTAATACGAAAATTGCTGGTAATATTTCCGTCCTTTACGGGAACATTTAAATCGAGACGCAATAAGACATTTTTATTGTGAAAATCTATATTTTCAATAAAATGCGGATGACTGTTGTGCTCATATATTACTTTGATTAGTTTGATTAATTGACTTGCATAAGACCATTCGTTATCATACCAAATCATGAACTTAAAATGGTTGTTACCTAATTCAAGCGATGCTTTTTCATCTACAATAGAAGGGCATTCTGTGGAAAGTAAATCGGAACTAACAATATTTTCTTTTACTACTTGTAAATAGGAGTCTGCTTTCATGGTTTCAAATAGGTCATTTAATGTTGTTTCATTCTCTAATTCAACGTTTAAATCCACTAATGACACACTATTTACTGGTACGCGAACAGATGTACCAACAATTTTTCCTTCTAATTCAGGTAAAATTTTCGCAATAGAAGATGACGCGCCTGTGCTATGAGGAATAATATTGTTAAATATAGAACGATTTGTTCTACTTTTTGAGTGAGCAGTATCGACTACTTTTTGACTTGCCGTAGAAGCGTGGATAGTTGTAAAATTTGCCTGTTTAATCCCGTACTTTTCACTTAAATGGCGTAATACGGGAGTAATACAATTGGTTGTGCAGGAAGCATTACTTACAATTTTCTGACCCTTATACTTTTGTTCATTGGCACCATATACAAAAAGAGGACTAGTATCTTTAGCCGGAGCACTCATGACAATATAATCAACATCATGTTGTGATGCTTTTTCTTCGGTCAAATAGACACCGGTTGCATCAATAATATGATTCACACCATATTTTTTCCATTCCAATTGACTTGCATCGCGATTGCGTAACACATATATTGTTTTACCATTAATTTCAAATGTATTGTCATCTACAATAGATACATGAAAGTGTTTGTTGTATTGATGAACACTGTCGCGTTTTAAATAATATTCCATATTTTGAATATCAAAATCAGGGGCATTGATAACTTTTACATCCATATGTGGATTATAAATGAGTTGAAGGAAGACACACTTACCAATTCGTCCGAAACCGTTAATACCGATTGACAACATAATATTTTATTCTTAGATATTTATTTTAACCTATTTTTTCATGATATGTTAAAATACGAATACTTATATAATGGCGCCTATTATGTTTAAATACGATCGTTCTTATCAAACAAATGAACAACGATCTTTAGCCATAAAATCATTGGAATCGACTAAAAATCCTCAAACAAAAGTGCAGAAATATAGTCAAATTGCCAAAATATCAAGTCCAGGACAAGTAATAAGTGGCGGGATAAATAGTTACAAAAAAGTAACAAATTGTACGAAAATGCAGAATGTGTATTTAAATGGACGTTTGATTGGGCGAAATTTTTGCATGGAGTTGTGATAATCTCTTGCTATAATATAAATGAAACGTCCAGTACGAGATCCAATCAAAGGAACATATACTATAAAAGGTGTTGAATATAAAGAATTATTTGGTTCAAGAGAACAAGTAATGAATGGAACAGCATACAAAACATCGGGAGAATTAACAAAAGATGATTTAGTTGTGAATAAACATGGACGTATTGTTTCAAAGGTGAAATATAATACATCAAAAAAAGAACGGCGTTTAGAAAAATATGGATATTTTGCGAAAAAGGGCAAATTTGGATACGTGAAAAAGGGAACCAAACGACGATCAACTCGAAAGCATAAAAAATCGACTCAAAAAAAACGCGGATGAAGTAATATTTAGCAATATGAATAATTTTCTGTTACTAATATATAATGACATCACACATGAAGACTGTCGGATCTCGCGCGGAAGTATGGCATGAAACAGCTCACCACACTTCTGGTGGGTTAGAGAAAAAACATCTTATGATGAACAAGCGTGGAAGAATTGTTTCCAAGAAGAAGCATGCTACTGCTAAGAAGATGAAACGTCTTGAGAAGGCAGGTTTCAAACCTAAGAAGGGAACATTCAAGTTGTTCAAAAAATCGGATGGAAAAACCAAGAAGAATAGAAAGTAAATTCAATGTAAATAAAGATATGTAGGTTATAACTATTTATGGAAATAGTAATAGTTATAACAATTGTATTCTGTATATACTATTTTATTTATTTAGTAAATGAAGATACTATAAATGACTGCGATTCATATTGAAATAGATAATTATATTGTGTTAAAATACACACATGGGGGATATACATATACGCGCTTGATTTAATTGCGAAGCGCGTATGTGAAAATAACGATGCTCGCAATCATCATGCCGACCGATTGGTTGTGCATATACTTGTCTAGACATTTGATCGATTTTACTTTTAGGATAAATAGTTAGTGTTTTATGGACATTCCATTCATATTTGATGTTGATAAATTTGTTTTTTCGATAGATCGAAAAACCGTTAAATGCCGAAATACAGGGAACCAAACCGTTTTGGGGATCGCGCAAAATTGCTTTCCCCATTTCTTCCTTTACGCATTCTAACATATTATGTTCTATTTTTCGTGTATTCGTATAATGCTTACAACTGAAACTATACGGTTCAATCGAAAGTGCCCATAAATCATAATATATAATACGATTGAACGATAATGCGTCCCATGATAGTGGTTTTTGATTACGTTCGCTTTCTATTATATAGTTCATTACATCTGAACGTATTTTACTCGCACAAACGTCGTCCATGTCCATCATGATAAAATATTCGAAGTCGTGAAAATTTATGTCTCGAATCGTTTTTAAAATCTTATTTCGCGCATTTGCGATGTTTTGTGTGCGAATATTTCCAAGTTCTTTGTTTCCTTGTACAATTTTCATTTTTTTCGGGTATTTCTTCATCATTTCTTTCAGTAATTTATATGTATTGTCGTCTGATTCATCGTAACATATTATCAAATAATAATCATCTAATAATTCACATAATGTTTGTATGTTTTTAAAGACGTCATTTAAATATGGTTCAACATTATAAGCACATCCGCAAATATAACTTTTAACATACGTCATTGTTGCCTACTAATAATACCCATATATATTTTTATATTGATTTTGCTACAATCGCATGTTTGTATTCACATATCTGGAAAATCAAATGAATAACTCAATAATTCAAAATCATTTTTATAATATTGACGAATATGTTGTTTGGTTTTTTCACTTGGTTCTTCTTTTTTTAAATCATAACTATCGTGTATTTCACATGGCAACATGATTTGATAGTTTTCTTTCATGTAGTGGTTTAATTTAGATAATTTAGAAATATCATATACAATTGCGCGATTTGTAGATAAGAATTCTTCTAAACCTAGGGTTTGGGGACGAAAATGCGATTCCAAATTTCGAGGTTCGATTGTGTTTATAATTTCAGCCCATTCATCCACATTGATATCGCCTTGTTTCACTATTTCATTACATTGATTTTGTGTTTTGCTTGAATCTATGCGTAATTTTAATATACTTTTGTATCGTATTTTGCTATATCCGCTTAAAAAACGACTATATGGATTACGAGAAAAAACGAACACAACCGATTCTCGATCCATAAATAAATCGTCTATTTCCATATTTGAAAATTTATGTTTATGAACATCAAAATATTTTTCAGTTTCATATAAATGATCAATGTCATTGATTACATTTTTGATAGTTGTACATGCGCATTTTTCATTAAAAATGAAAATAAGTGGCAATTCTTTGAATTTATAAATGAACATTATTATAATAAAATATTTTATAATTCGTATTTTTCTGTAAATTGGGCGGGAGTATATAATGAAACATTCAATTTTTTGGCATTAGCAACTTTTCCAGTATCACTTTCAGGATCAGGTGTAATGACAGCAAACGTTTTACTTGTAACACTTGTACTAATTGAAGCACCTAGTTCTTTTAGTGTGCGTTCTAATTCTTTGTCACGCGTTCCACTCATAACAATCGATTTTTGATATAAAGGATGAGATGTATTTACAATCGTATTTTGTTTGGGAACACTTCGCAATTTGGATTCTAACTGACATTCATGCATAAAACCTATAAATTGTGGTATTTCTTTCACGAAGGACTGTGCTGTTTTTAATGCCATTCCTTTGATATCTTTCAATTTTTGTACTTTGACTTCGTGGTCTTCCTTTGATGTTAAGATATCTGGATATTCATTCAAAATGAGTTCGATTTTTTTATCGCTAAATCCTCGACCAAACATGTTCGAAACAGACATAAGTTTCGATAAGGACGCGTTTTTGGTTTTATCCGAAATTCCAGAATGAAGTTTTTCAGCCATTGTTTCTTTAAATCCGTCGATCGAAAGTACTTGATCTTTGGTCATAGATAATATTTTGGGCACACTATCATAACCTGCATCCACCATTTTGACAACATTCTTTTCACCCAACCCATCGACTTCGATTCCTTTGAAAAACCCCACAATATTTTTGTTTCGCACATTTTCATCGTCATTTTTATTTTCCAACATAATGTCTACGTGAGTGTCGTTCCAAATATAATCGATAGTTGGCATCAGAGGTTGCTCTGCGGGGGTGATTACATTGCGTATATATGGAATAACATCCCCACTTCGAATAATTTGAATAATTGCTCCAACACCTATTTTGTTTGATTCGATAAATGCCCCATTAAATCCAGTTGCTTTCTTAATAGTGACACCACTTAATTTGATAGGTTCAATATGAACAATTGGTTTCAAATATCCATCTTTACTTGCGTTCCATTCAATGTCCAATACTTTCGTTTCTGCCATTTGATCAGACAATGCCATTTTAAATGCGAAAGAATGATCCGGATTACCCGATTTACGCGAATATATTTTATCGTCTGTTACAATGACCCCATCGATTTCATAATCATAATTATCACGCCAATCCACCAATAATGTAGATAATTCATCATTGTTAATATTCTCATGTGTTTCATTACGAACAACATTGAATCCTAGTTCTTGGAGTTTTGTCATTTGCTCACTGGGTTTTAATACTGGTTTAATCATTTCATACGCTACAAAATCCATATCATGTACGGTATCGTTGATGGACACACGATTTACCGTACCGGCAATTAAATTACGTGCGTTCGCAAATTTGCTGGAATATTTTGTTTGGAATGTTTTTTTTGCCATAATAAATTCACCCCGCACAACAATGTCTTTTTCTTTTGAAAACTTCATATAACTTAAGAAATGGGATACATCTTGTCCAACTTTTCCATCGCCACGCGTATAAAGACCGAAACTATCATTTTCCGTTGTATATAATCCACTCACTCCGTCTAATTTACATGATAATACATATGGACCGCTATGTTTTGCTTTCCATAAAGGAAGTGCTTTTGTGTCGGGTTTAATTTTATCCATGGATGCCATTTCATAAGGCAATTTTATTTTGTTTTTTTCGACAGGTGCGCCTATTTTACCGACAATATCGCTTTTTGGATATTTTTCCTTGATATAATCTTCCAAAATATCGTATTGATTATCGCTGACAAGTGGTTGTTCGTTTGGTCCAAGATTTCGATATACTTCGTTTGTTTTAATTAACATTGCGTTTAAGGTTTTTTCACTTAGATTGTCGAGGACACTTATTCCACCCGTTTTGAAATGCTCAATCGCATGTAAAGTAGGATCATTCGTATTTGTATTAACCGGGGTTGTTTTACATATAGGACAAGACGACTCTGTTATTTTTAATTTTTTTTGGATAGGCATGTTTTTCTTAGTTACGTTGTTTTTCTTTAATTTATTTTTATTATCTTCTTTTTCACGTTTTTTCCGTGTTTTCTCTTCTTGTTTTTTCCTTTTTTCCTGCTCCTTTTTTTCCTCTTTTTCCTTTTTTTCCTTTTCCTTTTTCTCTTCTTTTTCACGATTTATTCTTGTTTTCTCCTCTTGTTTTTCTTTTTTATCTTTTTCCTTTTTCTCTTCTTTTTCGCGATTTTTTCGCGTTTTCTCTTCTTGCTTGTTTTTTTTCTTTTGCTCCTTTTCCTCTTCCTTTTCGCGATTTTTTCGCGTTTTCTCTTCTTGTTTGTCTTTTTTCTTCGTTATATTAGTGTTATATTTTACAGTTTGTTGCGTTGTTTCGAGTAGATTCTCTGATTGGGTATCTGGGGGATTTTCATGAACTGAAGGTAGTGAATTCATTTTATTTTTTGAAGAATTGTTAAGTGGTATAACCGATCGTCCATCAATACGTTGGTTGGGTTCTTTGTATTCCATTTTCAAAAAATCAAAGATTTCCTTTTCATCATGGAAAATGCGATCGAGTTTTGCACCCTTCTTCTTACCATCCATTTTGTATAAACCATGTTCATTGAGCGAATAACCCATAGTTAAAGCGCGACCTCGCATGACAGTATTGAATATTTTGCTCCCCGTAAAATAGAGTATTGCAAAGGGATATTCTTCTTTTGATGTATACATAAAATCTACACGTCTGGAAACTTCAGAAGAAGGCAGTTTTGCAATCACCAGACTTTTGGTATTTCCGCGCGACAATAATTCAACAATTATCTTTTCTTCTAATAATTTATCAATAAACTGATTGAATATTTCCCTTTTCTCTGAAGTAACAATGACATCAATATCACCCGATGTTTTGGCACCACGTCGAAAACTACCCACAACTTCATATTGCGATTTATCATCTTTTACTTGATTGAAAAGTTCTTGAAATGTATCTTGAAATCTTTCAATTTCACTTCTTGGAATTCGTTGTAATACATCTTCGTAATATTGTAACCCAATTTTCTGAACATTGTTTAATTCGTCTTGATTTTCACGTAATTGACGAATTGTGCTAATACCTTTATTTACTAATTCAGATGCTTTCTTCGGCCCAACACCATAAATTTCTGAAAATATATTTTTTGGATCGAGACGCTCACGTTCTAATAATCGCAATGTCCCGGTATGAATATATTCTTTTATTTTTTTCACAATTGTTTCACCCACTCCAGGAAGGGAAATTAATTGTTGGTAATTTCGTTCATTTATTTCGTCAGGGTAGGTGATAATACTTTCTTGTGCTTTTTGATAGGCGCGAGCACGGAATGGTTCTCCGCGTTTTACCATAAATTTTGCCAATTCATCTAATAAATCAATTAGTTTTTCGTTTAAACGACCCGTTACAACTTGTTCTTCATTGCCTATGTTTTCTGGAACGACAGTACGTTCAGGTAATTCATCCACTGATGCTTCACGTTTTTTTCGTATAATTTTGATCGTTTTATCGCGAACAGGTTTTGGTCCTTTTATTTTTTCTAAGATATCTTTGCGATGATTTTTTTCTTGTTGTAGTTTTATATCTAAAGGTTCTTCCATTATATATAAAACACAGAATTTTTCTCATTTACCAATAACACGCATTTTCAATTTTATTGCAATTTTTAGGTTTTTCATTCTGGTTTGGACGTTTCCAATATTCATTGTAAAATAGTTTTACTACTTCATTTCTTTCTTGAATCCATCTATTTCCCAGAATTCCAAAATACATTTGTAACACGCCTCCTACGTAGATTGCTGATTTACCTTTCGAAAAAATGTGACTACAAATGGGATTTCCATATCCTCCACACGATACAAGGGCTATGTCAAATTGATCTAATAATTCATTCACATTGTCTTTGAATTTATCAAATTCAATACTGAAATCTTCGGCAGGTTGATCCGCATGTGTTTGTGGTGGTTTTAAATAAACAAAGTCACATTCAGGAAATAAGTCAATATTGTCGTACATACGACGGCGAATGGGAATTTGTTGTTTTAATGTTTCAACAAATGGAGATATTAGCAAAATGCGTTTTTTCTTTAATGCCCACGTCCAAGGATTATTATAAATATAATGAAAAATGTCAAAATTGTATGCCCAAATACGTCGTTTTTCTTTATAGTTATGTAACATATAAGAATGAGAATGAGAAATATGTTGAATATAATCTCCTTGCGGTTCCCAACTTGCGTATATTTCACATTGATCAAACGCAGATAAGTACAAGTTAGAATAATATAGAATGCTATTTTGATTCGTCAATAATATTCCGGCATTATTTTTCATTGATTTCAACGTGTTTTGAATGTATTTTTGCATTTGATCTATATCATGATGTAATTTTTTATGAATAACACGGGAAAAAACTGCCACATTATTTTCTATACCCGAAACACGTGGTATAATGAATGCTTCATCTCTATCTATTTTTTGAACAATGTAATCAAACATCTTTTTATTATTGTCGAACGTGATGTCTTGAAAATTATTTGACCATAGTTGAAATTTTTTTAAATCAATCCCCAATTTAGGTTTCATATCTTCGATCTGGAATCCATACGGGATAATAACGCCCGCAGGCAAAGGTAACGAGTCATGACGACTATAGTTGCGTTTTACTTCAGAATGAACATGATAACTATGTATTGTTTTTGGGTCATTTATGATTTCATAACCAAGAATCGATAATAAATAAATCAATTTATTATCACATCCAGGTCTTCCAAACTCGAATGAAAATAACTTTTCAGATAACATGGATATCGTTTGTTTTGTGTGAAAAATCCACGTATCTTGACTATCGTATCTAGGTCCAAATATAGATGATTTAGACGGGTTTTGTTTGTTTAATTCATATCGCAATAAACAACACATTTGTTTGTTTAAATCCATAGATGAGTTGGTTATCTTACGTATTGAGTTATTCAGGAATATGTCTATATTTAACATCACAATATATCCTTTAAGGTTTTCGGTTCTTACATAAGAAAACACATCTTGAAATGTGAGGCGATTTTGTATATTCGTTTGTACAATTTTGTCACTTTCTACATCGAGTTCTTTTGAATTATAAATTTTTTCATTCAACAGATGAATTTTATGAATATGCAAGTTTTCTACATTTTGTTTTAATGCAAACTGTATTTCTTTTAACCGATACTTGTTATCTGGAATAAAAAATTGCGTGATTATATGAATCATATCTTTGCTATTATCATTGTTGATTACAAGTTCTTTCGACTGTAATATAATTTTCATGAAATACTACGTAAATCGTTTTTATTATAATTTAAAAGTATAATTTATTTATATGTTTTCAGAGATAAATCCATCAAAAAGTGCCCTAATAAAGAATTTTAATTGGCGTGAATATTTAATAGCAAATACCGATTTAATCGATAGTGGAATTATAAATGAAGAACTTGCTATCAAACATTATTATGAGATTGGTGCGCGCGATAGACGTCCATTAAAGACTAGATTATTTGAATGGACACAGTATATTGCGATTAATCACGATTTAATCGATCGTGGTTGTATTACAAAAGAAAGTGCTGAAAAACATTATATTGAGAATGGTTTCAAAGAAGGGCGTCGTATTGTGTTAAAGGATTTTGATTGGGAATTTTACGTATATTATAATAATCATCTTATACACACGGGTATAAATACGCAAACAAAGGCAATAAAACATTGGATTGAATATGGACGAAATGAACAATTATTTACAACAATCAAACCACTCGAACAATCATATCAACAAATGATAACACATAACTATGATAATGTCTTTGATATATATCGTAACGTATATGATATTGTTTCGTATCCTCACGCATCTATTAACGACTCGTTTATTGATGAAAAAACACTTCATTATATTGAAAAACGAAATCAACCTTATTTTAAACAATTAAAAAAATTAACTAATTTTCAGAATGTTTTGAAAGATTATGATAAAGTTATATTGATTGTTGATTTTCCATGTTATGGTGGAGGATGTTCCTTTTTTTTAAATTCAATTATAAGTCATTACAAACACCATGTAACATTCTTGATTGTGCGAAATTTTCAAAACAAACTCTATTGGTATATGAACGATGACATTATTTTTGAACCGTTCTTAAATGAGCATAAATCATTGGAGTTTATTCAATCAAACAAAAATAAGATTGAAAAGGTGTTTTTTAATTCGATCGTCGGTCATTCAAATTATTTTATTAATGAATTATTAAATATGGATTTTGATTCTACTATTTTAACGCACGATTATAGTCTATTTTTTAAAAACTCTCAAATGTACTATTATGATATGAACGAGAATGTGGTAGAATATAAATTTAATATTCATAAATTTCATCGCGTTGTTACACAACATATCGGAAATCTACATTCGTTTGGTAAATATATGAATGATTATAATAATATTATTGTCTCTGCATTACCAGATTATCGCCATTATGATCGAAAAATTGTAAATGAAGATACTAAAAATTTTGTAATAGGCGTTATCGGTGATATTTCAGACGTAAAGGGGTATTATATTATTCACGAATTATGGAAAAAAATAGAACAAAAAAAAAATATTCAATTGGTTGTATTTGGAAAGGTACATATTAAAAATATAAAATACCAATATTCCTATCACACAATTGAAGATCTAAATCGTTTATTAGAGAAATACAAACCAAATGTCTTGTTTGAAACGTCCCTCTGGCCCGAATCATATTCATTTACATTATCGCTAGCAATGACTACTCGATTACCGATACTATATCAAAACAAATTTTACCCCTGTACAATTCAAAGGCGCCTTTCTTTGTATAACAAAGCATATCCTTTTGATAATATACAGAATATTTCATTAAAATGGATTTTGAGTAAAGGACAGTCATATTTATATACTATTCAACCTCGTGTGTATTTTCCACCTTTTTGGGATGAGTATTTTTTGAATCGTCAATGTAAAAGCAAATGCATATTGAACCAAGCATTTAATGTTGTGATTGTCACCTCGAAAATTTATACGTCACAAAAACCGTTTAGTTATGCGCCCCATCGTTCTATATATTCGACATTAGAACGTTTCCAACAAGTACAAAAAACGATTGACTCCATACGAGACCATATTCCAGACAGTTTTGTAATTCTTTATGATAATTCCGAATTTAATGATTATGAATATAATGTATTGAATGATACAACCGATTGTTTTATTAATCATCATAATGATACTATTGTCAATGAATTTACAAACAATAGTATTCATAAAGTTTTCGGCGAAATATCACAAACATACAAAATGCTACAATATATACGAAAATATTTCACAAATATGAATATTAAAAATTTATTCAAAATTACAGGTCGTTACCTAATCAATGATACTTTCAAATACAGTACTTATGAAAATGATGACATTATATTTAAACACAACAAAGAGGTCACTGATCGCGCTTATTATTTTACGTGTTTTTACAAAGTAGGTGGTTCTAAGTTCAATTATTTTTATGATGTTATCGAAGAATTATATGATGATATTCAAAATAACGCATATGAATATGAAGAATGGGAAGTATTATTACCAATGCTTTTACATACAGAATTTAAAACAGTTGATCATTTGGGTATTACTCAAGATATTGCTGTATGGAAAGACCAGTCCGAAATATAAATAGTGGATTATTTGAAGGTTTGTGTTCTTCTCTTGGATGATGACGTTACTTTTCACGTTATTATAAAAAGGATTTTTTATCATTTTATTGTAGATGATTTTAATATTTGATACATATGGTGGATTATGTAACCAAATGTATGATATTCATTATTCCATTAACTTTTGTATTGTACATCATATTTCTTTTAGTTTTCGATATGCAAGTTTTCGAGATAAGGAAAATTTAACATTATGGCACAATGTACTGTTTAGTGAATTGTTTGATGATTCGTTTATCGAAACCTCTTTGTATAATCGTTTTCAAACTTTACAATTAACTGAGGAAAATTGTCATCATCTTCACAATGATATTCGAGCAATTGAATGGTTAAATAAAGATCGCGCCTTGTTACCACAACTCGATCGTATAAATAAAGCTAATATTATTGTTAAACAATTTTGGTCAGTTTGTCCTCAATTTCATTGTGAAATTAATTTTTATGAGATAATTAAACCATGTTCAAAACTGCAACAACTGTTTAAAACAATCAAGCAAAATTTACCGAAAAAATATAACTATATCCATTATCGGTATGAAGATGATTTTATACAACATTTTCATATTGAAAATCACCCAAAATTGTCTGATTTAATGAAAACCATTTTATTTACACAAAACTACTTGAAAATGTACATTGCATGTTATAAAATTACTACTTTACCCCGTAAATATATTGATAAATCTATATGGAAATATAAGTCGGCATTGTATAAGAAAGACACTTATAGTCATTTGAATTTCGAAGAGCAGGCGTTTATAGATTTTTTAATCGGAAAACACGCAGAAGAAGTATATGGACATAGCAAATCCTCGTTTTCATGGTTATTAAACGCTTCAAAAAATAGTAATAATTATTATGATATTACTTAATATATGCACATTTTGCTTACTGGTGGTTTAGGATTTATTGGGTCGCATGTTGCAGTATTATTAGGGAATACGGAACATAGTGTAACAATTATTGATAACTTGTCGAATTCATCCATGGATGTGTATGATAACATTTTGAAATTAACAAACCAACCAGAACATTTCGATTTTGTAGAAGGCGATGTAACGAATACCAAGGATTTAGAAATTATATTTCAGTCCAAGAAAATTGATGGAATTATTCATTTTGCGTCGTTAAAATCTGTAGGTGAATCTATTGAACAACCACTTTTGTATTATCATCAAAATTTGAACGGCACACTTTGTTTATTGGAAATGATGCAAAAATACAATTGTAAGAAAATTATTTTTTCCTCTTCTGCTACCGTATATGGAACCCAAGAACCACCTCTGATTGAAACATGTCAAACCGGTGCTGGTTTAACCAACCCGTATGGACAAACCAAATATTTTCAAGAACAAATATTACAAGATTTTTCCAAAGTTCATCCTGATTTCGAAATTACATTATTGCGTTATTTTAATCCGGTTGGTGCTCATCCTTCCGGATTCATCGGAGAAGATCCAAATGGTATTCCAAATAATTTGTTTCCCTTTGTATTACGCGTAGCAAGTCGTCAGTACCAAGAATTGTCTATATTCGGAGACGATTACAATACACCCGATGGAACATGTATTCGCGATTTTATTCATGTGATGGATTTAGCCGAAGGTCATGTGGCTGCTATTAAGAATAGCAAATCTGGTACTAACATTTATAATTTAGGAACGGGTAAAGGAGTAAGTGTCATGGAATTAGTAAAAAGTTTTGAAAAGGTCAATACTATTACAATTCCATATAAAATCGTTGGTCGCCGTGAAGGCGATATTGAAAGTGTCTATTCAGATGCTGAAAAAGCAAAAAAACACTTACAATGGGAAACAACACGCACATTGGAGGATATTTGTAGAGATGGTTATCATTTTATTTTGTCTAGGAAATAAACGCTATATGTCATAGTTGTGATTCTAATGGTATTTATACATCAAAATAGAGAGTACAAAACTATCTAGTGTGTCCATAAGATCAAAACTTTTCTTATTGCGAATATAATGGTCTTCATAACACTTCTTAATTTCACTATCATGATCACACAAATATTTCATTGAAGTTTTACATGTAAGTAATGATTCCATCGTTTCTAATACATACGGTGTCACATGTAATCGATTTGCTTCTTTACTATGAAGAAACCAGTCGAGTAGTTTATCACAAATTGGTTTCTTTTCAACCTCAAATTGTAAATGTTCCCGGTATATCTGAGTTTGAACATCCATAGGTAACAATGGAACAATGGTATTCACCTTGTCGGTAAAAGGGGGTGTTGGTAAATCTTTATTCATAATGTAATCGTATATATACTTTATGAACATTGTAATTAAGCGCTTCAATTTTATATCAAAATATCGCTGACTATTCCATGGACTCCATATTCTTGGACTATGGGTAAAAAATCTACATCCTTTAATGTATATGTAAATGTAGATACTTGTTTGTTTTTTAAATATTCCACAGTCTCTTTATGAAGAACAGTCCAAGAAAAACAAATAAACTGAAAGTCACACTTTTCAATGAAATAGTCCAATAATTCGGTATTATATATATTGTCACTTATTAAACCGAGTTTATAGGAACCGATTTTACGTAATATATTCAAATGACGAATATTAAAACTCGCAAACCATATTTTGTCCAAGACAATAGAGTGTTTCGTGAGAAAATCGTGCAAAACATATGCCAATTTTTCCGAACCTTTCATATCAAAATATAACCTGATTTGTTTATAGTTAAAAAGTTCAAAAAATGTAGATAATAATAATACATCTGGATAATTTGATCTTATTTCTTGGATTGTCATGTTATTCACTGGAGTTGTTCCAATAAATGGATCATGGAATATAATGATGTTATCCTCTTTGTCTAATTGAATATCTAATTCAATCATATCAAACCCGTATTTTATTGCGTCACGAAAAGCATTCATTGAATTATCCGCATGATATTTCGTGTAGCCTCGATGAGCAATTTTTAACATTATGATATAATCTATTCATATCATAATAAATACCAAAAATATTCCTAACTTAGATCGACACTACCGTTCTCGAGACAATTTCAGATTTTTCTTTCGGAATTTCTTGTAATGATGCGGTTAAATATTTGGTAACAACCATATTGGTGTTTAATAACTCGTTTAATGGTAATACAGAGAACCATTTGTAAGCACATCTTTTCAACAATTCATCGCCAGGTAAATAAACACCGCATGTTTTATCTGGGCAAAAAGGGATTGAACTTTCACCTAATAATTCTTCAATTCCAACTTGTTTATTTTCGGTCGTTTTCACACCAATGTAGATACCATCAACCTTGTTTATATGATTCTTAACACATTCGTTATTCAACCACCTAGATACATAGCCAAAAAACTGAGGTTCAGAACTTAATTGTGCATTACAATTACGAATTTTGATATAATCTATCATGTCGCGAATCACCGGCGAACGTTTGGGCGCCCCCATAAATTTATGGTTGGATGTAAATAGTTTATTAGAGTGATTATTTATGATATTAGCATAACGATTTGGCGTTTCACAAACAAATGGTTTATCACCTTTTGTACCTGCTAAATAAAGTGGTGCCAAATTTTTCAAACATATAAATGTATTTGGAACAACAAAACCACCATAAATATATAACAACTCACACATGCCCAACTCTCTAAAATAAGTCAATGCCGGTTCAGCCAATTCAGATACATTCACTTTCCAACCTGGAATTAACTGACTAAACGAATCATCGTCAATTAAACATACATTAAAATCGTCTCCACAATGATGTATAATGGATTGTATTGTCAAATGTATATAGGGTTGGTTTAAGTCGGTTGAACTACGAGAACCAAAACTCTTCCACTTACGTGCGTTATATTCGTAACTACTATGAATCCATAACTTAGGTCGATTATAACCATATAATGGATTATCGTTGAGTAAATATTTGCGAATAAGTTCATCTTCATTATTTGGATAAACTGCTTCACGAATTTTACTTCCAAACACATTTGCTACTACAATAATGCCTAATGTTGCAACTGTATATAAAACCCCTTTTTCGCTAAACAATCGCATAATAATATATATACTATAGAATGATTATTCTTACCATTAGAAATAAATAAAATAATCAATGTTGTATTTCGATTCGTTGTATTTTATTTTAGAAGTGAACATCACGTCATTGCTCTTACAAATTTGTCTAATAATATTGACAAAAGAGTTATAAGAGAATTCCCTTTCTATATAGAATTTCTTCGACTCTTGGTAATAAGGCAGTATTTCTTCTAAAAATGTAATATGAAATTTATGAAAAGTTACTTTTCTATATGCGTTTTTATCAACTAAAAAATATTTATCGGTTTTTAAACAAACCTTATTTAATAAGTTCATTAATACGGATATAGGAACATTCTCACGAAAAATCTGTTTCAGCATGATATAATAAACACTGACATTATATTTTATTATTGGAGTTGTTACGAATTATTTCGTATATTTCATGTGAAAACATTACTACTTCAATAATATCTTCATGTAAGTTGTGAAAATAAGTAATATATTTGCATAGAACGGGTAGGATTTTATATTTTTGGTCTTCACTTAACAGTACAGTTGTTTTTACAAAAGAAAAAAACATGTCTAAAATATCAATGACTGAATATCCATAATCATAAATAGAATATAATATAGCAATACCTTTGTTTAATTCATCGTCCAATAAACAGTGTATATATTTTTCAAATTGTTGTTGAGATATATTGGATAGAATGTTCTTGCAATCTTCTATAGAATATGTTTTGGTTGGTTCATTTAATATAGATAATTTTTCTAAATGTGATAATACTTCGCGAATGGAATAATTGGAAAATGACAATAAGTATTCACTCGCCTCAGCATTCACTGACAATTGCTCGGATTGAATTACATTATTTGTAATATTGCGTACGGTGTGAAAATCAGGAGAGACCATTTTGATAATATGTAACCTGGATTGGATACTTTCGATTACTTTATGAATGTTTGAACAAACGGATATGAAATGTATATTCGACTTGTATTTATCAATGTGGTTTCGAAATACTTGTTGGCACTGTTCGTTAATTAAATCTATATCATCCACAATAACCAATTTTTTCTTACCAACAATCGAACATTTTGATTGACAAAATGATTTCATTTCATTACGATAGTAATTGATTCCTTGTTCTTTTAAACTATTAATAAACATAATATTGTTTTCGGGTAGTAAATGCGATTTAGATAATCCATAATAATTACGTATAATTGCGTATAAAAGCGATGTTTTACCGCAATTAGTTGGTCCCGTGATCAACACATTTAATTCATCGATTTTTTTCAATGACAAAATTACTGACACCAATTGATCATTTCCTATAAAATCTTCAATATAATACGGTTTATATTTAGAGAGAAATGTATCATTTTTGGTAGGTGCTATTTCTTTCGATACAAAAAAGTTGTTCATATAATTGATTCACGCAATAGTATTTTATGTTCATTTTTATGATAAAACATTATTACGACAAATTATTATATAAAAAAATGAATATTACTATATAAAATGTCTTATTATGAAGTTTTAGAAATAAATAAAAATGCGAATGATGTTGAAATAAAAAAGGCATACCGCCAAAAAAGTCTGCACTATCATCCTGACCGAAACCATAGTTTAGACTCGGTTGAAAAAATGAAACAAATAAACGAAGCATATGATGTGTTAAGTAATAAATCAAAACGGCGACAATATGATTTAGAACAAGATTTAGGTGATAACCCTTTTTCATTTTTTTCGAAGACTACGGGTATGCCATTTATGAAACCACATACAATGGATGAAACAAATAATGAAATGAATGATTTGTTCGCATCACTATTTGGCAATCTTATGCAGGCAAATATGGGTTCAGATATGCCGAATGTACGCGTATTTCATGGAGGCATGCCTACACCCGAAAATCTATTCGGAAAACAAGGAACGCAATACTATAAACCGGATCCACTAACTATACCGGTAACAATTTCTTTAGAGCAAGCATACAATGGTTGTACATTACCTATTCATATTGAACGATGGATTATGATAGGAGAAACGAAGATTAACGAAGAAGAAACTACGTATGTAAATATATATGAAGGTATCGATGAGAACGAAATAATTATATTAGATCAAAAAGGTAATGTAAATAGTGAGCAAATAAAAGGTGATGTAAAAGTGGTTATTCATATAAATAACAATAGCAGTTTTGAAAGACACGGATTAGATCTATTATATAACAAAAAAATATCTCTAAAAGAAGCGTTATGTGGATTTTCATTTGAACTCGAACATATAAATCAAAAAAAATTAGCATTTAATAATAATTCCAACATTTCTGTAATTAAACCAAATTATCGCAAGAAAGTCCAAAATATGGGTATGAAACGAAAAGATACAATAGGTAATTTAATTGTGTCATTTCATATTGATTTTCCTGAAAATTTAACAAATGAACAAATGACAACATTGTCGTCTGTGTTATAATTGACTACTTACAAGTAAGCAATTATTGATGATATTTATGCTGAAATACGTTTAGTAGGTATTTCGACATCGACTAAATAAATTGAATTTTCGGTTGCGATGATATATTCACTGCCAGTTTTGTAGATTTTCACAATAGGACTAGTGTATTCCTCCTCACTTTTTACTAAAAGTTTCTCTTGGTTCTCTTTTACACCAATAAGAACAGTTTTCTCTAAAGAGTCGTTCCAGTAGTCTAACATGATAGGTTTATCATCGACAATAGCAAGTTTGGATGCGTGTTGAAGAGTTTTAATGTCTGGAAGACGAAAAGAAGATGCCTCGCTTTGAGCAGTTTTAGATTCCACCATAGCACTCATAATTATAAAATAAATAATTAGTTTTATTTAATCTATTATACGCATTTGAATGAAAATTCTGTATTTAAGAAATCTCTAAATATAGTCTATTATGGAACTTTCTCGTTATAATAACGATATTATTTCCTCCTTTACGAAAAGATTGATTGAATATTTAGAAGACATACATTCAATTCATTTTGACAACGAAAAACAAAGACAAACAATACAATATAATGGTTTCAAAACAATGATTCATACAGTTTGTGTTTTATACTTAATTAAAATGAATGATGAGCAAATTGATTCGTATTTGGAGAAAGCCTATATATTATATAATGAATACACACAGCAAGTATATAGTAAAAATTTAGAATTCTTACATAGTCCTTCCTTGTTTGTCCATAATGTATTGTTAGGAAACATTGGATTTTCGGAGTATAAAGAAAAGGAAAAGTTAAACCAAAACAAATCATTAAAATGTCCATTTGGAGTGAAAATTTCTACATGGAGTAAATTAATTATGTTTTGGGAAAATACAAACTTAACCATGGAAAACCGAATTCATATTAGCAAGAATTTTCTTAAATCCTATTTGTTACTCTTTAATATAGAGAAAAATTACGAAAGTTTTCGTATATTTCAACATATTCAAGAAATGGGAATGATACAAAATATCGGGTTTGAAAAATATTCATTGTTTTTAACCTCTTTTATAAATTTTTTCACAAACAACAATATGAACCTAAAGCAATTGTCCGTAAAAAATATATGTTTTGAAAAATTCATAAAAGATAATGAAACATGTACAAACATGTTTGAAAATGCGAATCAAATGAAAGACATGGACGACTTCATCTCATGGATATTCGCAAAAGAATAACTTCCGTCTCTACTATTTTACGTATAAATAATCTATATGTTGTTACATATTGATTATGATTGAACAATCGTTTGATATATCTCATTGGTAAATAGGATATTTTTTTTTCTAATTTTTACTTGCTTTGGTTTTGTTGGTTGTACATCTTCATGAGAACATATTTCTTGGTATTCATTGCCTAACATATCTTTCACGTACTCATATACATACCGTAACACGGGTTCGGTGCAGTTACCTACAATCAAACAACTTCCTGTTCGGAATACCATGAATGAAATTTCCGTATATTTTTTATTGTCGTTTAATTCGGACATTTTCTGGGATTTATCATCGGTCGTAATAATACCTTGCTGTTTCTCTTTATCAAACCCATACTCATGGTTGAAATAAAATTTGCATTTCACTCCAGGATAACTGCACGGATCAAACGCAGATTCAATCTTATATTTGTTTCTTAAAATAGAATACAATTTATCGCGATGAATATAAAATCCACAGTTAAAATTTGAATTAATTAATACATTATGCTCTTTTTCCACATCCACAAAATCTAGATTGTTATTTGTTATAGGTCTCAATATAGATAGCAACATTATTTTCGTACTATCCAACAGTTCTTGGTTTAAAATACCAGGTATTTCCATTTTTCCAGTATTAAATATCTTGGCATGTATTTCATGATATTCTCCTTTGTACAGGAAACGCAAAATTAAAGCAAAACAATTATAAAATGCGTTTTTTACTTTTCCGCGACAATTCATAATATCTTTTCTCGACATACCCACTGTAATTTTGCGTTCATCTTTAAATTTATTTCTTCTTGAAGTTGGATTATCAATACGTTTAATGACATGTTCGCTGTAATAACGAAGATATTTCAACTTTTGAGTATATTCTTCATATTCTTCTGTGTTATGAGAAACGATCTTCATTTGTTTTTTGATCGCACCAGATTTGGGTTTCCAATAATCAATAATCGGAATTTCCCAGAAGATATCATTAATTTCAACGGGTTGATTCAGAAACAACACTTTAGTAGTAGTGGAAATATATAAATCCTCACATTTAGGCAAAATGGTGTCAGGTGTTACATCCGACGATGTTAATGGTTTGTTATTAACCGCAGATGGTTTAATTACATCATTATTTAGAAACGCTTCCCATTCATCGTCTATTATTGTATTCATAGTTCTTTATATTCTCTTCGTCGAATTCTTTATGTACTTTCAATTTTATTCTTTAACGGAAATTATTTTCTTTTGTTAATGTAAAATGCTCTCGTACGAAAAGAAGAAGGGTCCTGAAAGTACTATCAACTTACCCAATCCGACTCGCGTTGAAAAAACAAAACCAATGCCTTTAAACAAACACTCACATGATAATGTAGCAGAAATGAATAATTTTGATACACCTATCGCCTGCACCCCTCCTGATAGAGGATTTATGGATAACCTTATGCGTCGCATGGAGCGGACTTGAGTAATCTACGATCTGCAATCATATAAAGGATTGTGTCAATCATGCTTGCATTCACACTATGTACTATTGTCTTCATATATTGTATAAATTCTGGACTTATGGTAGTTAATTCATTTCTGATTATATAATTGAAAAAAGATTGTAATAAATGTTTCTTATCGACGTTATATTCACGACTAATATCGTATATTTTATGGATAATGTCAATTTGTTTTGTATCATTACAAAACATGTTGTGTAGTTCTTTCAATACTTCCATATTTAATATGTTTTTATTCCACTCGTTTAGTTTAAAATTTTGATTTAATTGTAGAAAATTTACCATACTACGTATATCAGACTTATACATTGATTGTATCGTCTGGATAGCATTATCGTGAATATTGATGTTTTCTTTTTTTACGATTGTTCTTATAAATTGAATGATTTCATCACATGGAAGTTGATTGAATCGCACACATATAAATTCATTTTTCAATGGTTCATCTATTTTACTTATATAATTACAGATTAAACAGAAACGTACATTTGTCGTCGTTGTCTGAAGAAGATACTTCAAAGCTTGTTGTGCGTTTTTTGTCATATAATCAACTTCATCTAAAATGACAAATTTAAACCCTGTCTCAAAGAGATTCATCGATTTGACAAAAGAGTGAATTTGATTGCGTATGATGTCGATTCCTCGTTCATCGGATGCGTTCAAATGTATAATATTACCCTTGTTTATTTTACTATGCCTTTTTTGATATTGCTCTATCAAATTAATAATAGTGGTAGTTTTACCTGTTCCAGGCGGTCCATAAAACAATAAATTAGGAAAATGCTCCTTTTCTATGATTTTTTCGAAAAGTTTTCTGTTCGTTGGATCTAATACAATATTATCAAACTGATTTGGGCGATACTTTTCAACCCAAGGAATATTTTCGGATGTATTTGACATATATATAGATTGATACGTCTTTCAATTATTATATTGTTTCAATTATAATTATAAAATTGAACGATATAAACATCCATAGTAATATTGAAATATAAATATGAATCATAGCGGGTATTTATCAATTTGTGGTGGTTGTATGTTTTCGGGAAAAACATCCTGGTTGTTGCAACAATATAAAAAATACTTGTATATTGGGAAAAAAATCAGTGTAGTCAATTTTGATCAAGATAAGCGATACCATGATTCTTTATTATCTACACACGATAAAGTAATGATACCATGTATCCAGGCGCGTAAATTAACCGACGTATATGAACAAATGCAAAGTTCAGATGTGATCTTAATCAATGAGGGACAATTCTTCGAAGATTTATTTGAAATTGTTTGCCGTTTAGTAGAAACAAATCATAAAATTGTTCATATTGCCGCATTAGATGGCGATTTTCAACGAAATATGTTCGGACAAATATTACAACTGTTACCTAGATGTGATGATTACATTAAACTACATGCTTTATGCTCTCAATGTAAAGATGGTACGAAAGCGGCCTTTTCGTATAGAATTAGTAGAGAGTCTGAACAAATTAGTATAGGTTCTGATAATTATGTTCCGTTATGTAGAAAATGTTATGAAATAAATGAATCAAATACCACACATATTGTGAATCTAGACCAAGAATTATTAGAAAGTGTTGAAAACTAGAAATATACCATAACATATATTTATAAACGACTTAAATAATATTTCGTGTTTTTTTTGATAAAGGAATGCCTAGAAAAAAAAATACAGCAGTTGTTATCAAACCAACCGATGATAATATTCAATTTCAACTTGAAGGAAATCCACCCCAACCTGAACCTAAGAAACGAGGACGAAAACCCAAAGGAGGGAAAATAATTGAGAAAAACAATGCTGAAAATAGTTCTACAAATGTACCCACAAACGTTATTCTTCATCTAAAATGTTCAATGAAAGACATTGAACAAAACACTGATCACTGTATTACTGATCCATTGAATTATAATGCCTTAGCACCTCCCATAGTGCAGGCATATGATCATGCTAACGAAACACCTTTTTTTGAACTACAAGCATCATCAGATCTCACATCAAACGCTTATAATGAAGTTTTTGAAAACCAAACATGTACAAAATGTAAACAAAACGAGTTGTCCGTTAAAATATCTACAGATGTTGATGAGAAGGTCAGTATTAAAGACATTAACTTTAAATTAAAACAACTGAAAGTATCCTTATACAAAAATAATATGGATGAAAAGAAATCTGCGTGCTTTTGGTGTACGTGTGATTTTGATAATCAAACGTGCTATATACCTCGTTATGAAAATAATGAAGAAATTTTTGGATACGGTTCTTTTTGTCGTCCAGAATGTGCTGTAGCATATTTGATGAAAGAGAATATTGATGATTCAACCAAGTTTGAACGATATCATTTATTAAATCGCGTTTATAGCAAAATATATGAGTTTAAAAATAGCATCAAACCCGCACCCGATCCTCATTATCTATTAGATAAATTCTATGGAAATTTGAATATACAAGAATACCGTAAATTATTAAATAGTGAGCGTATGCTAATGGTGATTGATAGTCCTTTAACTCGTATTCTACCCGAATTACATGAAGATACGGACGACTTTACTGCCGGTGTATATGGTGGTAATAAAGGAACCACTAGTCAAGCAGGTGGGGTGTATAAAGTAAAACGTCAAAGTGAAAAGAAAGAAGGTGTTAGTAAGGCCGATATAATGAAACAGCGGTTCGGTGTTTCTATAGCAAAGTAATGTTATAGTTATTTTATAAAGATAACTATAAATTAACGTTCAAATAGTAAATTTCGATAAGAAATATTTTTAACAGAAGTCATGACCTCATCTTCTTTTTTAACGAATCTTGATTCATGAAAGATTGATAATTCAAATGGAAAATATACGTCTCCAATGGTATCATTTTCAACAACCGTAATATAAAATTTCGTACAATATGGAAAATATTTCCTGTATATCTGACTTCCGCCGATAATAAAAATATCCTTCTTCGTATGGTGTTTTAATTGTTCTAATAATATAAGTGATTTTTCGAAATTACAGTAATATATATTTTCATTATTTGATTCAGAATATTCAGTTTGGTTTGTAATAACAACATGTATGCGATTTTTCAAAGGACCGTTGGGAAAACTTTCAAATGTTTTACGACCCATAACAATTATGTGATTATTTGTTAATCGTTTAAAATTTTGTAAATCTTCTGGTATATACCACGGTATAGTGTTATTAAAACCAATGACATTTTGTTTATTAAACGCAACTATTAGGTACATAACTTACTATATTCATTTTTCTTTATATCAAAACATAAAATTGAAAGAGTATAAACAAATATTATTAGTAATATCCAAAAATATTGATTGAATATGTCCAGTATTTCCAAGTCACAGAAAAAACTTTTGTTTCAGTTGTTGGAACACGAACAACAGTCTCCTCTCGTGTGTAAATTGAATAAAAAGATCAAAAAGTTGAAATATAAAAATAAACTTCTAAATAATGTCATTTTGCGCTTTGGTGAATTGTCTCCAAATATGGTTGATTTGACACATAGCGATAGTGATGATGAGCGTATTGGATATTCAATTGAAGAAAATATAGTTATTAAGGAAGAACCCTTTGATATTCGTGCAAATACAAACATTGGGTCTGACGAAACAAAGCAATATCCGAGCATGCCTGTTGGATCATCTTATACTTCTACACAGAGTGTAACAATTACTGACGAAGAGGAAGAGGAAGAGGAATCTGCCGAAGAAGAGGAAGAGGAAGAGGAAGAAGAAGTCGAACAATTAATAAAAGAGGATGAATCGAGACTACACCTATTTAAGAGGTTGGAAAAGGAAGAGGAGGAAGAAGAGGAAGAAGAGGAAGAGGAGGAAGAAGAGGAAGAGGAGGAAGAAGAGGAAGAAGAGGAAGAGGAGGAAGAGGAGGAAGAGGAGGAAGAAGAGGAAGAAGAGGAAGAGGAGGAAGAAGAGGAAGAGGAGGAAGAGGAGGAAGAGGAGGAAGAGGAGGAAGA
>ERZ1047472.50-NODE-50-length-114150-cov-13.931916_pt1 | contig 114150 bp, 170 predicted proteins | sample MGYA00383095_ERZ1047472 | MGnify/ENA primary metagenome ERZ1047472 (study PRJEB29581, sample SAMEA5548365) | metagenome | biome: marine; feature: coastal; material: water | depth 1 m | study: Short-term variability in the microbial, nano- and picoplankton... | reverse complement strand
TATTGATAAATATAGATATAGACGATTAGGAGATATGGATATTATGGCATATGCAGTACAATTTAGACGCGGTACAACCGCAGAACACGCATCGTTCACTGGCGCCTCCGGTGAAATAACTGTAAATACAACAACTAATAAATTGGTAGTACACGATGGTGTAACTGTTGGCGGACATAGTCTTGGCGGTGTTGGTAGCAGCGCAGTATCATTACGCCAGGGCGGAACACTTGCTACTGTTACCGGAACTGAAAGATGGTATGCACCTGGTGACATTACCATTACTAAAATTGCTGCTAGACTTGGTACAGTTGCGAATGCAAATACTGGCACTTCAATAAATAAAAATGGTATCTCAGTGAAAACAATGGCAATACCAACTGGATTATACGAAACAATTGATACAACTAATTTGTTTACAATGGAAACAAGTGACTATCTGACTGTAGACGTAACGTCTGTTGCACCCTCACCAGGAGCAGACTTGAATATACAAATAGTTTACACTTATAACTAATAACCATTATATAACAGGAGAATAATTAAATGGCTTTTACAGATGAACGACTAATAGAAATTAGTGACCGGTACGGATTAACAAAAACATTATTAGATGAAAATGGTGATGTTGTAGTCGATGAAGATAACAACACCACTCAGGTTGCAGGGCTTAACAAAGATACATTTAAAGTCTATAATGCAGATAAAAATGTTGATATTAATTTATTGAAAAAAACAGTAATCACAAATAATACCGAAGTTGGTTACTGGGCAACCATGCTTAACGGCAAATGGGAATTGGTATTTGATACTGACCCTATCCTAATTGATCCAAATGGTATCTTTACAGAAATAAAGGAGTAACATAATATGTATTTAAAATATTCAGTATTAACGGGAACACGTGCACAAATTCAAAACGAGATTGGTGATCTTCTCACCGGAGTTATATCTCAAAATAATACAGTCTATGGTACTGCAGTAGTTGATGGGACAGGCCCAACCGCTGGTACATACACAAGAACTAGCACAGCTACAGACAAACATTTGGCATTTACAAAAAAACATGCACAATATAATGCAGTGTCCATGCCAGCAGAAATGACAATAAAGGTGTTTGGGGGGGATGCGTCAGAGGGTAATACAAGCTACAAACCGACACTTCAAATTGGTGATAAACTTGGCGCAAATAATATGGGAGAACTATGGCCGGGTGACTTCGTAAACACCTCCGGGAGATGGAATGCAGCCACCACTGGATCTGAGTATCACTTCATTTTTAATGATACAACTTTTGTGATGCAATCGATAGCACCGCAAGAGACAGGCGCAACCGCTCAAGCTTACGCAGGAACAATATGGTCTGATTTTGAAGTAAATGCATATGATGAATATGCAATTGGTGAAAATCCATTATACTATCCCGGGTGTGCAGTCGTCCATACGGCCTCTGATCCTCTTAATGCTAGTTCAGGCAGCTACAGTTACAATTTCTTTGGAGCGTGGAGATTTCAATATCAAAATCAATATAATGCAACATTTGCCAATGCGACCATGTATACCTCCAAAACCGAGCCGGATGCACTGATCGGTGGAAATGTTCTGCGCAGCGCGTCTACACGATGGGGCACATATCCTGTTGCCCACCTCCCATTTTGGAATACATGGGGACCATCAGGTACGGCTATCGCCACAATACCTCTTCAGATGGATGGAGTGGGTATGAGGTTTAACTCAGGCAGTCAAGGTTCAGAGACAGCTAATGGCATAGATGCAAGATATCATAATGTAATGTTAAATTCATATAGAATTTCTAATGACTCTGGATTTACTGGTGATTATATGGAAAGTTCTGATAATACAAGATTTTATATGTTTGTTGGGCACAGAATGCCATACAATCCAGAGCCATCCAATAGATACGCATTCGTCAATAGACAGGCATTGTATGCGTTCCCTAGTAATAATGTGACTATGCCATGAGTTTTATCGCCACACCAGCAGTAAGATTTCCATTTACTAAACCAGCACATTTAAGTAATAATGCAGAAACATTAAAAGTTCTAGACAGTAAAGGAAATTCTACCTTATTTCCATTTACTAAACCAGCACATTTAAGTAATAATGCAGAAACATTAAAAGTTCTAGACAGTAAAGGAAATTCTACCTTATTTCCATTTACTAAACCAGCACATTTAAGCAATAATGCAGAAACATTGAAAGTTCTAGTCAGTAAAGGAAATTCTATCTTATTTTCAGGTAGTAATGTTAGTTCAGGCGCACCATCTACGCCCGCTGCACCGACACAAACATGGATAGGATAAAATCCAAAGATTTACCCAACTCGTAATGAGTTGGGGAAATACTATTATAAAATTATTTACGTGGAGAAATAATATGGCAAGAATACATGGCGCGGCAGGTTCAAGTGAAAATCTATCAGGTAACCTGAACTTTTATACAATATATCTAAAAACATTAGATATAACATCAACAGGTAATATATTAGATCAGTCACAACAAAATTTTGATGATGTTTGTAATCTAATTAATCTGGTGGCTCAACCTGTCATTATGAATAGTCCTATTCCAGTATCACTTACTGGTTTAGCACCGACACTAACTGGTAATGGTATGATTTTTAAATTTGCTGTAGAGCATGGACAAGCATTTGAACGTAGTGGTGATAATGTTGCAATACTAAAAGAAATATTTTACGGTGTAGATATTAGTGGTGTACCATTAGATCCTATTACAATAGAATTTGAGATGTCTGAATTATTATAGTTCTACATTCTATTGAGCGCCCACTACCTAGTATGGTCTTGGAATCATTCATGTAATAGAATAGAATGTGGAGATACCCCATTAAGCAGTGAATGTAAAGAAAAAACCCAGTTTTTACTGGGTTTTTTTATTGACAGATATTTCTTTTAAGATATAAATGATAAATACATATAACATTTAGTGGAGAAGAACAATGTCTATAAATGAACCACAGTTAGCGGCACTGGAAATGCAAAGTTTAGAAACGCATGTTGCTGTTAATCATGAGAGATTCAAGACCTTGGATGAATCAATTGGAAGATTAGAAGCATTGGTAGAACGACAAACATTGGATACAAAGGAACAATTTGCAGAGTTAAAAAAGATAGTTGTTTGGGCAAGTTCAACATTATTTGGCACATTGCTAATTGCACTATTGACTTCTGTGTTTAAGGTGATATAATGATAATAGAAGAAATTGTGGCGCCTGTAGAGGAATTTTATGAAGCGAAACTAGTTTATGCTAGAAGTGGCAAAAAAGTGGTCCGTAAATATCGGTGTTCATCTGGTAGACTAAAAGGTAAAACTGTTAAAAATCCATCTGCGTGTTTCAAGCCAGTAGATGTTAAAAAACGTTTTACTCTTGCTAGAACAAAAGCAAAAATGGGATCACGAATGGCACGAAAGTCGAAAATGACAAAACGAATGAATCCAGCAAGTAAACGATTAAAAATGTTGAATAGGTAGAAAAACAATGGGATTAAAAGATAATATAGAAAATGCAATGTTTACCGAAACATATAATACTAAATTGGCAAATATTGCAGACTTAGTTGGTGAAACTGATATAGATGTAAAAGCCCGAATGAAAACACTTGATTTTGGAAATTATGTAAATTTAATGAGAGCATTACGGGATCAAAATGAGGATGATGCTAAAAAAATATTAGGATTTGGTGTTGAAGAAGCATATTCTGGTGGTAGCACATTATCACCTGCCGAAATGCGTGGCCAACAAGCCTCGTCAGCAGCTACTATGGGTGGACAACAAACAAGTTCTAAAGAACTAAGTAAAAAAGCGGCGGCAATGCAGAGACTTGGTAAAAATAATTTAGGCGGAGTAACGGGACAACAAGCCGCATCAGCGTTAGATAAAGCAGAACAAGGCAAAACTCTAACCCCATTACAGCGCAAAGCAATGGCAGCACAGGCTACATCTGTTGATCAACTAGCAAGTAATCCCAAAACTGCTCAACAGTTTAGAAGTCTACTTAATAAACTCAATAAATAAGAGGAGTTTAAAATGAAGTTACAAGAAGTTTTAGGTGGCATATATGTTATGATCACCGAAGAAGAAAGTGATTTATTAGAAACAATGTTCACTGACAATGAATATGTTAATGAATCTCAATTGAGTGAACGTGCGGCAATAATTGCTGATAAATTAGTACACAAAGGGGTACTAGTACCAACACTACGGGGATATCGTGTCAACTAACGGAGGATGAAATGACAGCACCTAGTAAAAAAGATGTGAACGCAATGTCGAATTTAATGAAAGCACTTAATGGTGATAAATCAGCATTGAAAGAACAAGTCGCCCATGAAAAACAAGTAATGGCAGACTCAGGTCACATTGATTTATCACAAGGAGTCAAAACCGAAGATATTAAAGCAATGGAAAACATTATGAAAGCATTTAATAGTGCTAGTACGAATGTTAGTAAAAAAGTTGCAACAACAATGAATGAATCTACCAAGATACATAATGGTGTAAAAGTAGGTATGTTTTCAGTTGAAAAGACAGAAGGTGGATACTACGATATTAGAGACAATCGTTCAAAAGACACATTATTTGAAGAAATTTGTTTATATGAAACCGCATATGTAATTACAAAGCATTTAAATTCTGGTAAGAAAATAAACTCTCCTGAATTGACAAAAATAATGGCAAGTAATGCGATCTTTGAACAGTTTTATTTCGATGCTATTCAGTATAAAGATACATATGCTAAAGCAAAGAAGCGCAAGGACACTGGCAAAATGGATATTGCGGAAGCAAGATTTACTAGAGCCAAGTCAGAAGCAGGAAGTGCAAAACGCAGTATAAAAGCAATATACGAATCTATTAAGTAAATTAGGAAATGAAACTAAAAAGATAAATACATGATATAACTTAATGTATTGGGGCAAATACCATGAGAAAAACAATTTTTTACAACTCTAACCCGGTTGCTATCTCTTCAAAAATGAATGAGTATATGAAAAGCAATTTTGGTTATGAAGTTGAAGGTGATATTGAATCACTAAGAGAAGCAAAAACTAAACTTGAAGAAAAAAAGCGTGAAATGCGTTCTGATTATCAAAATCATGAATATGTAGAAACCATGCTTATGATAGAGACTATTAAATCACTTTTGAAAGCACATGTTACGGAAGGTGAACTTCCACCTGGACTAAAAGCATGGCAAGATAAGCAAAAAGCCAAATCTTCTAAAACGAGTAAAGCAAAATCAGATAAGATGCCAATGGACGCCGGTAAAGACGGCAAAATGGGTACAAAAGATGATAAGCCAGCTTTCTTAAAGAAAGATGAATCAGTAAATGAAGCAAAAGATACGCATTGTTCAGACAAATGTTGTGGCGCAGATGTTAAAAGAGAAGATTGTGAATGCCCGCCAACTTGCAAACACTGTAACTGTAACTCTGTTTCTGAAGGCAAATCACCGCATAAAAAAGGCACTAAAAAGTATAAAGCACATATGGCAGCAATGCATGCCGAAGGCAAAGAACGCACTGACGAAGTATTGCCATTAGTGCCATTAGTTGGTATAGCAGCAAGAGCAGTTGGCGGAGCGGTTGCAAGAAAAGTTGGTAGTAAAATTGCTGGTGCAGCAGCCAATGTTGCTACTAGAGTAGCTGGTGCTAAAGTGATTAATAAAAATGCAAGTGCAACGGAATCAAACATTCCAAAAGTACAGAAACAAGATGAATTTTCAAATTCATTTAAAGGTCAAAAGGAATATAAAATGTCAACTCAAAAAATACAAGAAAATTTACTTGCAGAACTTAATACACTATTAGAAAGTGATGCCGCAGAAGCAGAAGTGTTGATGGCAGCCCGTGGCATGGTAGATGAACTACAGGATATGATTGAAAAACTAGGCAAACTACAGAATGATCAACTTGGTCCTCTAGCAGACGAAATGGCATATTCACATGGTTCAGAGCAATCTGAGTCGTTCAAAGATTCAGTAAATGATGCTATCGCTGGTTTATTAGGTCAGGCACGTGCAACAAAAGATACTGTGAATAACGCAGTTTTGGTTTTGAATGGTGAAAAACCAGCTAACGATATGACTGATAGTGATGTAATTGGTGGTGATATGCAAGATGATTTTGAAGATGATGTAGAATTAGATTCAGATGATTTTGCTGGTGGCGACGAAGCGGCATCTGGACCAAAAGAAGATCCACTAGGCAGAGCAAAGAGATAATAATGAAAATTTCAACACTTTTACGCGAAGATAGCAATTATAAGTCACAACTTATTAATGATATTAATGTATATCTTGTTCGCTTAAAAGCCAATGATATTAATAATATTGGAACAGAAATAATGACACGGGAATTAAATGATTTGGGTCATTCAATAACCGTTGCCGGCTTAGTTGACTTACTTACAAATAGTAAATATGTAAATAGTGTTACGACTAATAGTATAGAATTAGAATTTGTCCCCACATCAGATAATGATGATAGTTCTAAAGAGGCTGTTAAGAAACTTGCCACTAAAGCAACATCAAGGAGAATGAAATAATGCCACTTATTATAAAAAGCGGAAAAGAACTCAAAGTAGTTTCTAAAGCAGAAATGAAAGAAATTATATCTAATATTGAAAATAATAAACCAGAAGCAGTATTAAAAGGTTTATCACCTGAGGTTGCAGAAAGACGCAAAGAGACGCTGACAAATAAACTAGCAAGAGAAAATGCTGCATTGATGTTAGAGAAGAAAACAGAAGCCAATTCAGCAAAACTTGAAAAAGAACAAATTCAAATTGCGATTGAAGATAAAGTAAAAGATGCAGTAGTAGAAACCGTTGCCCCAATAACAGTTGATACAAATACATCTTCAGTAATTATTGATACAAAAGAAGAAAAATCAGAAAAATCTACACCAGACTTTACTAATATGACTAAAAAAGAGATTGATGTATGGGCAGAAGAAAATTTAGGTATTCAGTTGGACCGTAGAAATACAAAAGTTCGTATGATTGAAGACTTAAATCGTCATTTATGATAGTATCATAAAAATATAATTTACTATAAAAGCGTAAGATATTATCTTACGCTTTTTTTGCTTGACAATCTTAAATTTATATGATATTATTGTTTTATGTTAAAAGAAACTTATTCATATGCTCCTTTGTCCCGTGTTAATGTTAATGGCTCTAGGCATTATCAAACACCAGACGGAAAACCTTTACCGAGTGTCACGACAGTTTTGAGTGCACTTGCAGATAAAGCCGCTATTCATGAATGGCGAAAACGTGTTGGAAATGAAGAGGCAGATCGTATTATGCGACTTGCTACTGGTATCGGTACACAGGTACACTTGCATTTGGAAAAATTCATATTAGAAGAGAATCGTCCTTCTGGTACTAATCTTATACATCAGATGGCGAAGGAGTTATCAGACATTGTGATTACTGATGGCTTGAGTAAGATTGACGAAGTATGGGGAACAGAAGTACCACTCTATTATCCTGGTTTATATGCTGGAACTGCTGATTGTATCGGTATATACAAAGGCAAACAAGCAATTATTGACTTTAAAACAACCCGTAAACCAAAAAAACGAGCATGGATTGATGATTACTTTCTACAAGGTGCTGCATACGCCGCCGCACATAATGAATTATATGGAACAGATATTCGTACAATTGTTATTATGATGATTGGTTGGGATGCCGAAGCAGATAATCTAGGAAACTATCAAGAATTTGTAGTTGAAGGTGAAGAATTTAATAGTTACTCTTTACAATGGGCTAATAAAGTTCAAGAGTATTTTGATAAATACATGTAACTAGGTTCTAGGAGTTACATTAAATGGCTATAACAAACGTAAAAATTTTATTAAGACGCGGTTTGCGGGAAGAAATCGGTGTTGATACATTTGACACAGGCGAATTAGGATTCGCTACTGACACAAATCAACTCTTTGTTGGTATTGATGATTCTATTGATGAAATTCAATTTGATACATTTGCAAACGCACATGCGGTTATTCAGTCATGGTTAGATAGTCCAGATAATCCAGAACCGGGACTAACAGTAGATGAAGATTTAGTAATTCGAAATGTCACTGACGTTGAAGGATTAATTGAAGCAATGCATTTCTATTTACAAAATGTAGAATGGGAAGGAAATGTAAATCTTTCAACTGGTGAAACAATCTATTTAAAAAGATATCTATATGATAATAATAGAATACCTTCATCAGAAATAGACTCTGGCAAAACTTACATTATTAAAGAAATTGGTAATACTGATTATGTGTTAATGGGAGCAAGTGCGAATGAAATAAATGTGAAATTTACATCTACCGGAGTTGGACCACTGAATGGCGATGGCAAAGTACTTGAAGTAATCGGAGTAGAAGATTATACGCAGGGTATTGTAACATCCGTGGCATATGATTCTGTAAGAGATATAACAGTTACATCTTTATATATGAGACATAGTGCAGCAATGCCATCACAAGATATTGCTCCTAATAATAATTCAACTTATATGACTAAATCAAACTTTGGATTATTTAAATGGAATGGAACTTCGTGGATATCAGAAGTTATAGACTATACTCTTAATTATCATCCATTAAATGATAATATAGATTATACAAGCAACTCACCTGTTTCTGATCTTGGATTAGATGGTGACGTAGCAGTAATAACTGGACCAGATAGAGTTACCTATTGGTATAAACAAACTACATGGCAACATCTTGGATCAGGCGATCAAGATTTCCAATTTCATACAACTGATGTAGAAAATCAGAATATAAATGATACGCCATTATCAATTCCTAATGTGAGAAGTGACGGAACTTCTCTTGTGATTAATGATTATTATATTGATTATAGTAGAGATTTACAAAATGGATTAGAGTTAACTATTTCCGAATTTGATTTTTTATCTCCTAGAATTGCTAGTGTTCCACAAAACGAAAATTTGTCATCAATGACATTAGAACAGATTAATAATTATTATAGATATGATGATACTGTTTTACCAGCGTATGCTTCAGATGCTCTCGCCGCTCAAAATTTATTAGAGTTTCAATTGGCATGGGCATTACCAGATTTTGAATCATCACTTGCTACAATTCTTATAAAAGAACGAGACCGAGCAGGAGCAAATGATTTTACATTGTATGATTATAATAATTCACATAGAGAATACTATTACACAAAATTATTAGTTGGTAGTCCATCTGATATAGATTATGCTGATACTACAAATGTTGGTTATATAGATGTGCCAGAGTTTGAAGCACCGTATTATGCACGTTCTCGCAAGAATGTAGAAGTATTAACAGAAAACACTTATAATCAGATGTTTGCAGATCAACATCTATCATCATATTCGCATCATAGCGGCAAACGCTCAAGTCTATTTAAAAAAGTTTATTCAATTGAAAGAGACACATTTTTAAAATATCATTATGAAAGTTGCAGTACATTCCTTATTGATTATTCGTTAAAACAAAAAAGTGTTACCGAAGGAAATTTATTTCTACGAACTGGCACTATAAGAGTAATCAATGGTTATCCTCACGGTGTAAATCAAGTTAAATTAACAGATGATAGTACCGAATTGTGGCAAGATTTAAACAATGATGGAATTGCAGAAATGTATCCTAATCCATTATATCCTACGCCACCAGCAGTGCCATCTTCTCCAACCGCACCAGAAGTAGAATTTTCTAATTTAAAATTCAATGTTATGATAGAAGATGTTATCCGTGTTGAAAATCAAACTGAGTTGGCGATTAATAATTGGTTTGAAACTGTGATGAATACAACTGATATCATAGGTGACACTAAACAGGATGGAGATGATGTTATAATTTCATCTGGTGATCCATTATGGAATTATACAGTAATGCTAAATGATTTGAATAATACAACTTTATCAGCATCCGCAGAAAAAGGCGATATTTTAAAAATTTATTTTGAACAAGATCCCACTTACGATGTGGAAATTAGTTATACTGTGAAAAGATGGTCAATGTAAATGAAAGATAAATCGGCACTGCTTTATGAATGGCGCCAAATTAGACTACAACTAAAAAATGATTTTACTGAAAATAACTTACAAGAAGTAGTTGACTGGTGGAAAAATCTTGATTATCATAGTCATGGATTTAACTATGACAATCCTAATACGTGGCCTGATGTTTGGGAATACATCAGTGAGAAGTTTTACACGAATAGTGGCAATGGCTTAGGATGCTTTTATACTGTATATCATTCTGATATAACTTTAGAACCCGAACTTAAATTAATACATGATCTACTATATGGTGATATGTATCTTGTATGTGTTGTTGATGGATGGGTATTAAATAGAAGAAGTGGAGTTGTTGAAAAATTAGAAGATGTCAATAAAGACATTGATATTCTAAAAAATTTCACTAAAGATTTCATTATAGACACATTAAAATTTAGAGATATATAATAGTAGACGATAATAAAACGAATAAATACAAACATAACAAAATGAGGAAAAAATGTTAGTAGAACCCAAATTTAAAGAAAATGACATTGTAACTATCGCACTTCCTGGCGGGCAGGAAGTATTAGGAAAATTAGTTAAAGAAGATGTAACTAACATAGTTATCGGTCGTCCACTCACTATTGCATTTAGTCAACAGGGCGTCACATTTCAGGCGTTCACCGTAACTGGTGCGAGTGAAGGGGAAGTAACCATCAATAGGCATCATATTGTTGCAATGATGAAAACAAATGATGATACCGCTCAATCGTATCGTGCGGCGACATCCGGACTTGTGGTGCCAGAAACAACAGGATTAATTACATAATGCCGCAGGCAGCGAGAACAACAGACATAATTACTCCTCACTCACCTTGCGCACCAGGAAAATGTGGCATGGGAAGTGAAAATGTAATTATTGAAGGCAAACTTGCATATCGGGTGGGAGATAAGACTTTTCCACACGGTATACCTATGGGATCGCCTCCTTCTTGTGTTCCTCACGTAACTCCTTTAACGCAAGGCTCTAGTAATGTATATGTTAACGGTAGACCTGCTGGTAGAGTAAATGACTCACATTCGTGTGGTATTAAAGTAGCATCTGGTGCACAAAAAGTATATATAAATGGATAAATAATATGTCGAGCGAATCTGAATTTGAAAGATTATATCAAGAATTTATTGCAAAGGGTGGAGGAAGTTTAACTGGCTCAAATACTCCTGGTTCTTTAAATTCATTTTTACAATCTTTAGGAGAAACTGTCAATACTCCTGCATCATATTATGATGAAACTAACAGTGTAAATTTATCTCCTTCAAAATTAGCAGAATTAAATGCTGCAGAAGAACAATTTAATAGAAAACAGGCATTATCTATCATTTCAGGTGAACTTGCTGAAAATAATTTTTCTAATCCATACGCATCATTGGCACAAACAGGCATTGCCGATTTCACAGAATATCTTGCAAGTCCTGGATTTAGTTCACTGTCTACTACGAATGACGCATTTAATTTATTATCAAATGCAAGTAATGGTGGCACATCTCTTGCAAAAAGTCAAATAGTTTCAGGAGTTCTTTCAGAAACTGGCATAAATTTTGATAAAATTTTACAAGGCAGCGCACTGGGAGCTTCTGCAGTTAGTATGTTTAATAGTTTAAGCACTCATACGGCGCAACAAGTCTTGGATTTGCCACAAACACTACAAGATGCTGATACATTATCTGGTCTTAATAAGAGTTTTGGAGAACAAGATAACAGTTGTAGTTTATTTAATGAGCTTATGGGAATAATGTCTGGTTCATTCGATAGTGCATTTAGTTTATTATCTGGTGCAAAAGATTCATTATTGGGCATTTTAAACCAGACTGGTATTCAAAGTTTTTTAGATACTATCTCCAATGATATCTCAAATATAGTTTCAGGATTAGTAGGACCTATAACAGATAATATTAATTCATTAATTGGTAGTATATCTGGAATAGTAGATGGCGCAATAGCAAATATAGTAGGATCATTGCCAGACATTAAAGGTATGTTAGGTAACTTGGGTGATATGGCATCAAACGCATTTAATGCAGTATCAAGTGTAACAAATCAGATATTAGGAGAAGTCTCCAAGATTGCAAATATGGCAACACAGATTTCAGATAAACTAGCATCAATCGCAATGGCATCAGCAATGTTAGATCCTTGTAAACTTGCAGTATTGATGAATACTGGTTCACCTGAATTAAAAAATGCGGCATCATTATTAAATGCACCGTTGCCGTCGGGATTACCAGACTTCAATATACCTACAATTCCAGATCCAAGAGCATTCGCGGGTGAGGTGGATGGATTGTTGAATGATGCAAAATCATTAGCAAGTTCAGTGCCGGGTGTACCACAATCGCCATTTAGTGCAGCAGCAAGTATATATCAACCAGTTGATTCATATTTGTTTGATTTAAATAAAGATGTGCCATTAAATGATGTTATAGAAAATGCTACACAGTCTACAGATCAAATAAAATTGCCAGATATGAATATTGTTCCAAGTATAAATGATTTGACAGGCATTATACCTGGTGGTTTACAGAATATATCGAATATTATTCCAGGCAGCATAAGTGATTTATCAGGAATAGCCCTGAGTGTAGACGGACTATCCAGAAGCAATTCTCTAAGTCCTCAATTATCAACCGCAGCAAGTAGTGCAGATGTTGTCAATACATCCAGTAAAAATCCTATGTTAGATAATAAGAAAAAAACTTTATCCTTGCTGCCAGTTAGGGCACAAGTTGAAAAAACTCAGTGGCGTATTGAGATTGCACAACAGATTCAAACACAGCAGGGATTGATACGTACAACAATCAATGATATGAGAAAATACACAGAATCATCTACAACTTTATTCCAATCAGGACAAAAAAGACAAGTAATAATTCTACAGGAAGAGTTAGCAGGATACAAAAAAACATTGAGAGGATTATATAAGATACGAGAAGAATTTGTATATCAATCTCCAGGCGGAGATATCAATTCTGCAAAGGAAGAACAGGCTCGTCTTTATTATGTCAATGAAGTAAAAGTTCCACAACAAAAAGTTATTAATAACATTATTCCTAAGATTGCCAATATTATCAAAACTTGGCAATCTATTAAAGACCAATCAATTCTTGGACCAAGATAAATACATATGATGAATTGATGGAGTAAGTATAAATGCGGGTTAATGAAATCATACAATCTATGGATGAGGGCGTAAATGATCCTCATATTTTCAAAGCAGTTTTTATGGCTGGTGGTCCTGGATCTGGAAAGTCATATGTGGCTGGAAAGATGTTGGGCGGTACTGGTCTCAAAACTATCAATAGTGATGAAATTTATGAGTACTTAGCACACAAACAAGATATTGACCTAAGTGATCCAGAGCAAGTGTTTTCAACACAAGGACAAGAAGTACGCAAAAAAGCAAAAGACCTTACACAAAAAAGACGAGGACACTTTTTAGATGGTAGACTGGGTGTACTAATTGATGGCACAGGCAAAGATGTGGAAAAAGTTAAAAAAGATAGTGAAGCATTAAAGTCATTAGGTTACAACACAATGATGATTATGGTAAACACCAGCCTTGAACAAGCATCAAGGTTAAACAAAAATAGAGCTAGAAGATTACCAGACGAAATAGTAGTAAAAATGTGGCATACAGTTCAGAATAATCTGATGCAATTTCAGCAAGTTTTTGGTGCTGCTAACTTTCATGTTGTAGATAATACAATGGGCCAGGAAAATAAAGAACGCCAAGAGAACTTTAATACCGTATATAAAAATGTACAGAAATTTTTAAATAGTTCTCCTGACAGTAGACAAGCAAAGGCATGGATACAAGATCAAAAACGTTGACATCTACAGTAGAATCGTATATAATATAGTATTACTATAAATTAATGAAGTGGATAAAAATTGAATAATAGCGCATTAGAGCATTGCCTGCAATTTAGAAAAGAAATTGATTTAGACTTCATTAAAAAAACACATGTACATTATTGTACTCCCTGTTATGGCGGACAAGTAACCGAACCGTTTTTTAGATCGTGGACACGTGCACATATGATGTTCACAAAACATGAAATACCATACTCCCTGACTACAAGTGCGAATGAAAGTTTAATATCCCGTGCTAGATGTCATATGGTAGCATATTTCATGGCTAATCCAGAAGCAACCCATATGATGTTTATTGATGCAGATATAAATTTTGATTCACTTGATATTTTACATATGCTACAACATGATAAAGATATTATTGTAGGCGCATATCCTAAAAAGGATTTGAATTGGAATAATATAAAACATAATGTAGTAAATAATACATCAATTGATCCAAAATTACTAAATTCATCTGGTTCAAATTATGCACTTAATTTCAAATATAATCTAGCCGGTGATGAACCACAAATACAAATGACAGATGGTCTTACAGAGTTAAAAGATGCAGCCACTGGTTTCATGCTAATCAAGCGTGGAGCAATTATGAAAATGATTGACGAATATCCGGATCTTTATTTTAATAATGATTTGAATATGGATCCAGAATTTGCAAAATGGACATACTTGTTCTTCGATACATATCTAGAACCTGATACAAAAAGATATCTATCCGAAGATTATGCGTTTTGTAGAAGATGGCAAAATATTGGAGGCAAGATATGGCTTGATCCTTTGGTAAAATTAGACCATACTGGACATTTTATATTTGAAGGTAATATTAATAATATTTTTTCTTAGATTTTACTTGACATTCTTAACGAATCACTTTATAAAGAATGTATAAGTTAGACAGCTGGAGAATGTAATATGTTTAGAATTCCAAGTTTTTATAAGTTTAATACTACCTTTGAAGATGCTAAAACAGTAATGACTTCTTATGGTCGTGGTGATTTGCTTGAAGGTATGGAAGCAATGAACCGTGTTTGGGATGAACATTGTGCTAGTTATAATTGTGACCACGCGCGCTTCGCTGATGATTCTGATTTTTATGAATACTATGAAGCAGAAGTAAATGCTTACAACAAAGTTTTCGAAACAATGCAACCACTTTTTGCTTGACATTCTAAACGAAACCTTTTATAAAGTATGTATAAGTTAACAAGAAAGAGAATCACATGACACAAGAAATCATCATTTCATCACACCCATTTCTACCAGAAATTAAAGAGTGTGCAGATTATGACCAATATTGTCAAACACGATTTGCAGTTGGTCTTAGCGTTGTTCCTAAATCTCTTTTTGATGCCATTTACTTGGGCGAAGATGAAGAGGAAGACTGTGTTTTAATTGATGAATCATGAAAAAAGTACTTGACATTCTAAACGAATCACTTTATAAAGAATGTATAGATAGCAACAAGGAAATCTCATATGTCAGTTCAAGTTTTCAAAGTTTATCAAATTCAATTAGATAAAAAACTAGTAGAACTAGTTAACAAAGAGGGCTGGAATTGTCATGAAAAAGCAACTGCATATGCAGATGCTACATTTGGAAATAATTTCAAAGCGGCTGCTATGAAATTCGATGAATGTTATACTCATGTTGCAAACATTGTTGCTGATAGCCTTGACCATGTTTTTGAAGTCGGAAACATTGGACCAGAAGATCGTATTGAGCGGTTTGGAAAAATGTCTAGTATTTCAGTTGGAAATATTATTGAAGATGCAGATGGTAATCGTTCAGTTGTAGCTAACTTTGGATTTGAATCATTAAATTCAGAAGTTGATTTTTAATGAAATCATATGGACCTAGAATATTTCCCAGTGATATTATATATACTAAAAATCATTGGGCACTCGGAACTACATGGACTGCAACTGGTAGCAAGGGTGACATATATAATATTGAAATGAAAATCAACGGATTTACTTGTGATTGTCCAGCATTTAAAAAATGCAAACACATTAAATCAGTAGAAGAAAAATTTGAGGATACGTTAGATGAATTTTTGTGATTTAAAATTTAGTGAAATACACCCACGACACTTTCAAGCCAAACAATCTTTTGGTAAATATGATTTGAGTGTGATCCGGGAACCCGGCAAAGACTTTTATGAAATTGCGGTGTTCAAGGATAATAATTTTGTTCAACTGCCCGGCATACACATAGATGATGATGTTATACCTTATCTTGAACCAGCAGATGTAGAAGGCATTATGCGTAAACTACAATTTATTGCTGGTCCTAATTAACTTAGATCATACCATTAACTAGTAGGATACATATTGTGTTTGAACTCGCTTATACGTTGTGCTTCTGTGTACAGGCCTTTGTTGCGTAGTTCTCTAATTGCCATACAGTAACTTCTGTATTCCATTGCTTTCATAAATCTCTTTAACATATTATATTCCTTTACAGTCGAACATCGACTTTTCTAATTGTACTGGCACACCGCCTTGTTCGATACACGCTTCTTGCCAATTTGGTTGTTTGAACTGATCAATCACAGCGTAGAAGCCAAAGGCTATACATATAATAAGCAATGAAGTCATTACTACAAACATGTAGAACCCTAGCTTCTGTACTACCTGTGCTGATATCTCTATGTGTTGATCGCCTACCATTAGACAGCAAACATTAGTAGGAGTGCTACTAAGAATGCAAAGATGCCTAATGCTTCCGCAAATGCTACACCAATAAACATTGTACTATTGTCTGGTTTCTTTGGCATTACTTTAAGTACACTACCTACAATCATTCCTACTGCGATTGCTGCGCCACCCATTCCTAGAGTTGCTAGTCCGGCGCCTATCATTGCGCCCATTGTTGCTATATCACCTGTCATCTGTTGTCACCTAACATAAGACTTTTTGCTTCTTCAGTATAGCCTAAACGATGTAGTTCTGCGGCTGCTCTTGCTCTACCCATTGATTCTAAGAATGCATATGTGCCAATGCCAAATGCCCGTAATGCGTTCCAAAAAGGATTAATTGTATATTCCATTACTAATGTTGTCATTATACAAATCCTCGTAAATTTTCATTTACATTAACATGTACACTATTAACTTTAATCGTTGTTGGCTTTTCATATGATGTGTGTGCAATATGATGAATTTCGCCTCGTGAAATACCGATATCATTTAGTTCATAGTTTGATAGTGCTGATAATTCTCTAATTGTTTGTCGTACTTTTTTGTTATAATGCATTGCATTACGAATGTTTGTGAGTTTTGCAATTAATTTGTCAATCATTACTTTATTCCTTGTGTGTGTCTGTGTGATGGCGCCTTACCATCATTGTCTAGCATGTAATTGTAAGCAAATTGCCAATCACGTGCGTATTCTGTTTTTGCCCAAGTCATTAAGTCTGAGCGTTTTGTTGCCTTACTAGCAAATCCGCCAAAAAGATTTGCTAAGGCACTAAATACATTTAGTGTCATATAGTTTCTCCAAATTGTCTGATGCTTGAGGGAAGCAATACCCTAGTCTTTCCCAGTGCCACTCATTTTTTATAAGCTGAGGTCGCTTATCTTATACTTTTATTTATAGTAATATAACACTAAAAAACACAAAAAACAACTGCGGTTTGTGCAATCTCGTTATGCGTCTAGCGCAACTGTGACAATTTGACAATAGAAAAATAACACTTGCTATTTGTATATTATTCTGTTATAATAGTAGAAATGTTAATAGACTAAATATGTTGAATAAAGAAATTTAGAAAGAATTAATTCATATGTTAGCAAAAGGTAAAGTTCTTGTCACTGGCGGCGCTGGTTTTATAGGCAGAGAAGTTGTTAGACAACTACTTACAAAAGGATATGAAGTAACTGTTTTAGATAAATCTGAAAAGCCACAAGATTTTAAATATGTACGTTATATTAAAGGTGATATACAAAGTGCTGCTAAATGTGTCATGGCAGCGGTAGGACAAAATTATATTATTCATCTTGCAGCAAAGGCAAGAATCCCACAAAGTTTTATTGATCCAGATACATACTTTGATAACAATGTGACTGGCACCCGAAATATACTAACCGCCGCACATGCAGTAGGTATTAGAAAATTTGTTTTCGCTAGTTCATCAAGTATATATGGTAATAATCCACCACCACACAAACCATTTCATAAACCAGATCCATTGAATTATTATGCTATGACTAAGCTATTCGGCGAACAATTATGTAAACAATATAAAAATATATTTGATTTAAATTACAATGTCTTGCGTTTTTTTACAACATACGGAACAGAACAACCATCTGATGATGATAATGGATTAATGATTAGTAAATTCTATCGTTTGGCAAATGATGGACATCCTGTGACAGTTCATGGCGATGGTGAATTCAAAAGAGATTATATTCATGTGAGCGATGTAGCAAGAGCATGTATTGCTAGTATGGAATCAAAAGTCAAAAGTGAAGTGTTTAATGTTGGCACAGGTACAAATTTTTCGGTAAATCATATAGTCAATATATTACGGGAATATTTTCCTGATTTGAAAATAGAATATCAAGATAAGCCGAAAGGATATGCAACTGATACCCTTGCAGATATATCTAAAGCAAAAAAACTTCTTGGATGGCAGCCTAGTATCCATACAGATGCGGGCATAAGAGAATTATATAATATAAAGAAAAATATTAAATGAAACATACTCAGTATCATATACGACAAGCAGGCAAAGAAGAACACGCTTTAAAAATAAGCATTGTTATCTTAGTTTTGTTTGTTGGCATCGAATTATTTGGTGCACATATCAGTAATTCACTTGCATTACTAAGTGACGCATTTCATCTTTTAACTGATGCTTTAGCAATGATTATCGCGGTATTTGGATTTTGGATAGGGCGAAAACCACCAACTGAAACATATTCATATGGATATATGAGGGCAGAAGTTATTGCCGCATTTTTAAATGCTATAATGTGGATAGTACTATTTGGATATATTATATATGAAGCTATATATCGTATATTAAATCCAGAAACGGTTGATATCTATTGGATGTTACCAATTGCGATATGTGGATTAATTGTCAATTTAATATTATTTAAAATAGTACATCATCATCATGATGGACATAATATTAATATGCGCGGCGTTATACTACATATTTTATTAGATATTTTAGGTAGCGTAGGTGCTATTGTCGGTGGTGTTATAATATACTTTACCGATTGGTATTATATTGATCCCATTGTAAGTGTGCTTCTTGCAAGTTTAATATTAAAAAGTGGATGGACTTTGTTAAAAGATTGTCTGCGAATTCTAATGTCTGGAAAACCAGAGCATATTGATATTGATGTTATAATAAGAGATATTATGACAAATGTTGATCATGTTAATAATATTCACCATATTCATATATGGGAATTAGCAAGCGGACAAATTTCTGCCGCTATGCATATAAATATATTGGATGATGGCGAATGCGACGATACAATATATAATACCAAGAAACTATTAATCGAAAACTATAATATAGTTCATACGACAATTCAAATTGAACATAGCAATTGTCCTGATGAAGAACTGTATTATGTCAAATTGAAAAAGGATAAAAAAAATGATTGATTGGATTAAAAACAGACTAAAAGAACGTACAACACTTGATGGTGTAGCACTAATCGCAACTGGAATTGCAATGCTTATTGTACCAGTTGATTTGATTGCCTATGCCGCGATTTTATATGGTGGGTGGACTATCTGGAAATCCGAGTGAACTGGATAGAGATAGATAAAATACTCTACGGCATTATAAAAAGACATGATGTCGTAGAGGATATGCTCAAAGAAGCAAAGATACAATTCAAGTGGACTGATAACCAAGCCGAATCAGCACTACTACCATTGCTTAAACGCAAATAGAATTGTGATATTAATGACACATCTATTGATATTAATTTTATAATCCCTTGATAATAAAGCAAAAATGTATTATATTAGTATAAGTAGAATAGTGTGAGCAGTTATTAACTGCTCATATTTTTTTGTTTAAAAGGAAATTTAATAATGAAACTATTACTAACAACCGTAGCCGCAATTGTATTGGCTACGACTTCATTTGCTGCAGACATTGGTGTTTCTGCTAAAATGAAAGTTGCTGAAAATGAAGCAACAGATAAGTATGAAGCAACAACTACAATCGGTATCGATGTTGCAGCCGGCGAAGGTGCGGCAAACGTTGGACTAGAGTTTGAATCAGTTGATGGTGACACAATTGAACTAGATAAATGGCATGTTGGAACAGAAGTTGTAGGTACAACAGTATCATTGGGTGACCAAGACGGTATTTTTGTAGAAGCAACATCAGACTTTTCAGCAGTCGCAGTACCAACTATTGATGAATCAGTGACATTATCATACGGTCCAGCTGCTGTAGCAGTAGGTTTTACTGATATCACAACTGATGTTACCGAAGTGTCAAATGTACAACTTGCATATAATGTTGATTTGGCAGTTGTAGATGTAACGGCATCTATGGATTACAATCGCACATCTGAAGAATATACTTGGGGTGCACGGGTTGATACGGTAGAAGTTACAGGTGTTGCACTTGGTACAACTGTATCATATGAAACAGACACATTAGCATATGAATTAGATTCTACTGTTAGTACATATGGTTTAACAACATATATAAATGGTGACGAAGACGATTTACTAGAAAACGTCGGTGTAGGACATGAATTTGATTGGTCTGGTGCCAGTGTAGAAACAGATGTTAATTATAATGTAGATGATGAAACAGTAACACCATCAGTTACACTAACTTTTGCATTCTAATATAAAAGTGAATATATTGAGAAAAAGGGGTGCTAATAGCGCCCCTTTTTTATTGCTTATAAATAGATATGTTAACCTATATAAGTGAGAAGAATAATGGAAGATGATAATATTGTACTCTCTGAATTAAATGATGAAGAATTAGTAATTCAAATGGGCGATGATTTGTATGATGGTCTAAAAGAAGAGGTAGAAGAAGGCACAAATATTCTATTAGAGCGAGGATGGGAACCATATCGTGTACTAACAGAATCACTAGTTGCTGGTATGACAATTGTTGGCATCGACTTTAGAGATGGCATATTGTTTGTGCCTGAAGTGCTACTGGCAGCAAACGCTATGAAGGGCGGCATGTCTATTCTAAAACCATTACTTGCTGAAACAGGAGCGCCACAAGTTGGAACTATGGTTATCGGCACAGTTAAAGGTGATATACATGACATTGGTAAGAACTTAGTTGGCATGATGATGGAAGGTGCAGGATTTGATGTACACGATATTGGTATTAATAACGATGTCCAGGCTTATCTTGATGCAATCGAAGAACATAATCCAGATATATTAGGTATGAGTGCATTACTTACAACAACGATGCCGTATATGAAGGTTGTTATTGATGTAATGACTGAAAAAGGTATGCGTGATGATTATACAATACTAGTAGGCGGTGCACCACTAAATGAAGAATTTGGAAAAGCAATTGGTGCAGATGCGTATTGTAGAGATGCAGCAGTCGCAGTTGAAACAGCAAAAATGTTTATGGACCGTAAACATAATTCAATTTAGGTTGTAGTCAAAATGAGAATAGTATATATCCATGGTGCGACAGCCAGTGAACGAAGTTTTGCATTTATACAAAAGTCTTTAAAATCCAAAAATCCTATCTATTTAAATTATAATAAGAAAACTTCTGCTAAAGATAATCTTGCTATAATGATAGACACTTTAAACAAAATAGATGATGAATTTTTTGTTATTGCACATAGTCTTGGTGGAGTATATGCTACATATTTACAGAACGAATTTGATAGTATTAAAAAAGTTGTAAGTCTAGCAACTCCATTCAACGGCAGTGAGATTGCTGTATGGGGAGCAACAATGAAATTCTTTTCTGGATATGAAATGTTTAGTGACATTACAACACATAGTAGATTTATCAGAGGTAGCCGTAATATTGATATTTCGTGTAATTGGCTTCAGGTAGTCACAACAGTTGGCGATGTACCATGGATATCAGGTGAAAATGATGGTATTGTCACTCGTAAAAGTATGACTTGCCGTGATGATATAGAATATGCAGAAGTAGATAGAAATCATTATGAGATAGTTCTATCTGATAGAGTGATTGAAATTATTAAAAATAAATTCAACATTTGACAATACTATAAAAATATGTTATAAATAAAATGTAGGCAATGTCGAGCCTATCTTTAACGTGAGCGATGGTGTAAAGCCGTCAAGCAGAGGAGAAAACAATGGACGCACTCACTTTATGGAGCCTAATCGGGTTTCTACTTGCTGCTTATGCAGTAATAGCTAATGATTCAGTACAAACTCTCGGTACATGGATGGCATCAAACAATGAGAGATTCAACTACAAAACATTATGGATAGCGGCATCCGCTGTCCTATTGGCCACACTATGGTATGGCTGGACTGTAAATGGTGGCGACATCAGTTACGGTAGACTTAATAAGATTCCATGGCAAGAAGTACAGTGGTATCATGCTGCAGCGCCTCTTATCCTAGTTGCGCTAACTAGAATGGGCGTACCTGTATCAACTTCATTTTTGGTTCTATCAGTATTTGCTTCAACCTTTGTGTTGGAGAAGATGCTTATGAAATCAATCATGGGCTATGGTGTAGCGGCAGGCTTTGCATATGTAGTATGGTTTGCAATACACAAATACTTTGGCAAATGGTATGATGAAACAAAGCCAGTTAGCGAAAGCAACAAAAACTACTGGCGCATCGCACAATGGGTAGCCACAGGCGGCTTATGGTGGACATGGCTGAGTCATGACATTGCCAACATCGCAGTGTTCTTACCAAGAGTTATTCCAGTTGACCTAATGATGTTTATCAGTACGGTGTTTGTAGTAGGCTTGTTCTTTATGTTTAAAGAACGCGGCGGTAAGATACAACAGATTGTATTAGAGAAACACAACACAAGATACGTGAGGTCAGCAACGCTGATTGACTTGTTCTATTGGTTGTGCTTATACTTCTTCAAAGAACTAAACGATATTCCAATGTCAACAACTTGGGTATTCGTGGGCTTGCTTGCAGGCAGAGAACTTGCAATGGCAACATACTTTGGTAAAAAGAAAACGAAGTCAGTATTTCCACTAGTTGCTAAGGACTTTGGCAAGATGATGGTTGGTTTAGGTGCCTCAGTGGCTCTTGTGCTAATGATTCATTATATCATTGTGCCTAACGGACTTTGATATTTAAAGGCAGTGAATCGACACACTGCCTTTTCTATTGACAACACTATAAAAATATGTTATAAATAGAATGTAATGTTGAAGTGATTTGATGATTGGACAGGACCGCGGGGCAGTACCGCGCAGCTCCACCATAATTACTTTGTAGCGTAAAAACTACAAATTTACGGCATAGAGTAATTATGATGGGGCTGAACTAGGATCGACTGACAAGATAGATGAATGGAGTTACCGGGATATAAGCGCCGTTACCGCGAATAAACTTTATAATTGCAAATAACAATTATGCGCCAGAAATGGCATTAGCGGCTTAATTTAAGCACGTGGGGGTTGGTCACTTACCTAGCAACAGAAAAGTGACACTACACACATAAACACAGAGGAGAACAATATGTTCGATATTAAACAAATGACTGAAATGGCTGAAAAATTCAGCGATTTATACAAAAACACTGGAATGAAACCAGAGGCATTTACAGAAGCATTTCAAAAAATGACACCTCCTTCACTTCCTAAAGTAACTTTTAACAAAAATGGTTATGAAATTCGCACTCAAGTATTAGAAATGGCACAATCACAAATGTGGCAAGACTATTATGCAAAATATGGTATGTTTGAAACATCCGTTCGCAAAGAGCATGATGAAGTTGTGACAAAGGTAGAAATGCCAGAAGTTCCAGGAACAGAACAAATTCTTGAAGCAGCGCAACAATTTTACAATTTCGTAAACAAAGGAAAATAATAGATGTTGGTCTGGGCAATGTCCAGACCAATTTACTTAATTACATAAATAGATAGCTAGATAAATTATTTAATTAAAACAAAAGGAAAATGAAAATGGCGTGTAAATTTACAGTTACTATAGATTACCCAGATGGAAAAAACCATAATCAATATCTATCGTGGTTTGAAGAAACAATTGGTTCAGATAAATTCGCAATTCTAACATATAGGCTATCTGATGAAAATGAGCTTGACACTAGTGGTGATAGAAAATCTATCAGAGTAGATAACGGTTACAATGTTATACAGACCAATTACTACCGATATGAGACTCATGCATCTGCTATGCATACGGATCTAACAATATTATTACAATCATTGGGTGAATATTTAGTAATAAGTGACATAGAGACTATAACAGAGGCAGAATACACATCAATTGAAACATAAATGAATTATTACGAATTAGAACCAGAAAATAATACATTCAGTAACATTGTAGTTGATCTAACTCATCGATGTAATATGGAGTGTGCTAACTGTTATATTCCAAATCGTGATATTCCAGATATTGATAAAGATAAACTATTTGACATTATCAAACGATTACCTGCTCGTACCTATATCAGATTAATAGGGGCAGAACCTACTATGAGAGAGGATATATGTGAGATTATTGCAACTACAAAAAGATTAGGACATCGCCCTAGTCTGACTACCAATGGACTAAAGTTAGCAAATAAGAGTTACACATCTAATCTAAAAGATGCAGGCCTCAGATTACTATTGCTTAGTATGAACGGCGCGGATGATGATAATGTATACAAAGTATTAGATGAAGGCAATTGGTCAACGGTAAAAGTCAGAGCATTGAAAAATATTTTTGATGCGAGACTGCCAGTGAACACTGGTACAATCATTGCAAAAAATGTAAACGAACATACATTAAAAAGACAAATAGAATTATTTGGTGAACTAGCCCGCAATAGTGGAATAGATTTTAATACTACTCCGCCATATAATAGAATTCGTCCTGTACTTAGAATGAAAAGTGTGGGACAAATTGGTAGATATATGGAAAATTCTTCATATAATATACAAGAACTTAAAGATATAGCAAAATCACAACTAGGTATTAATGAAAAAGACATATATAAGACTGCAGCGGGAGTTGTTGCGGCAGGGCCACAAAGTGGTGAAACTCTTTCATCCTGGATGTTTGAGTATGAAACACAAGCAGGACCAGTATATGTAAGATTAATTGATTGGGAAATTGACGATGACGGTGTTATTGATCATGATAACACTAGTAGAGGACGGTTGACTCAGAATTGGACAATTGCGCCATTCTTTGAACATGTGAAGCAAAATGAATTTAACTATTAAAACAATAAATTCTGCCGATAATAATTGGGAATCATATATTGAAAGCATAAAACAGTTTATTACACAATCAAATTTTCAAGACAATCTAAAATATAATTATACGATGAAGCGGTTAAACATTGATGATTGGGTTGGAGCATCAACATATGAAACACAATCTGGTAAAATATTAGGGTTTTCTTCTGTTTTACATAGAAAACAATTTTATGGAAATGGATGTAGGGTTCTAAATAGATTTATTAAATCTTCGGATTATAGATTTGCGGCTAACGACATTGAATATACAAAACAAATGATTGAACAGCAGATAGAATTAGTTAGCAATCTTAAATTTAATTATGCATTCATGAGTAGAGAAACCAAGTTCGGTGCTAATGGATTTAAACACTTCTTGCACAATAAAATGCAATGGTCAGAGTGGATTATAGAAACAGGCCAGTTTTATGTATGTAACGGAGATAGTAGTTGTGAACAAAACATAACTTGGCTCCCATTGACAAAAGACTGTATAAATATAGAGTTAGAAAGAGTAAAAAATGATTGTAGAAAAAAATAAATTTGCAGCAATTGTGACTGAATGTGATTATGAAAATGATGCAGAAAAAATTCGTCAACTCATTGGCGATTGTCGAGTAGTAGTGGTTAGAAATAATGATCCAGTGCCACCAGAAACACTAGTATCATTTTATAAAACAATCGGAGAAGTAGTAGCACAAAATACAAAAGTCAAAGGAAGTGTAGATGGGCACGGTGAACTGATTAAAGTCAGGAAAAATGGATTGTTTAGCGGTGAAGCCGACGGTGAATTAGAATGGCATAGCGCAGGAATGAATCGTAACGGACATGATGATATTGTAGTAATGTATATGCATCAAAATTCAGAAAGTGGCGGAAATACCTTCTTCTCTGATAGTCAAACTGCATTTGAAGATTTAGATAGCGATACTAAAGAAGTCTGTCGTAAAATAAAATCAAAAACAGTTACATATAATGCTAAAATGAAACTAGAAAAAATGCATTATAAGAATGTGTTTAGCGATGAACAAACAATGATGGAGTTTAGAGATATAGACGGAATGACTTCTTTTGAAAAACAGACGCCGAGAAAAGACCTTGTAACTGCACATCCAGTTAATGGCAAGGAAGGGTTATATTTTCCCTGGAGTGTCATTCGAGGATTTTCTGGATTATCCCATGATGAACAACATGATCTTTATTATAAACTAAAAGATCATACACTAAGTGAAAAATATGTTTATACACACAAATGGAATTCTTATGATATTTGTTTTAGTGATCAACATCATAGTCTACACAAGAGAGAGGCATACACTGGCGACCGAGAACTATGGAGAGCAGGTATATGGTATCGGTCCGAAGAACTAGAAGATAAAAAACTAAATGAATGGTCTTGTGCGAGCCTTATTGAATGATAGATTTAGAAGACTTTATACGACCTTTAGATATATCTTCTAAAACACTTGATTATTTTGGCATTGATTCCCCTGACAATTGGAAAGAACGCTGGAAAACTTTTCTAAAAACTCACCCTGATAGTTATTATGATGATACAAGCATGGATATATCATATGTATTTAATAAACACGGATTTAGATATAAAGAATTAAATACTGTAAACTGGGATAACTTTGGTTTATTTTTAGGATGTTCAAACACATTTGGCCAAGGTGTCCCAGAAAGTTTATTAGCAAATAAACTAGTTGAAAACTATTTAGGAATTGATTGTGTGAATCTCGGTGTTCCTGCTGGTAGCAATACTTTAATGAGTATTATTGCGTTAGAGATTGCTTCTAGAAATTTAAAGCCAAAGTTTGTAGTTGTGAATTGGACAACTCATGATAGAACTTATGATATTATTGACAATAAAATAGAAAACTTAGGGATATGGAGTATATCTTGGTATAAAACTATTCACAACATTAGTGCCGACTACTATAAAAGCTGGGTGAATAATAGGGAAAGATCATTATATTGTTCACATTTATCTCAAAAACAAATAAAACAATTTTTTCCAAACACTATCGTACTAGAATCTAGTTATATACACTCAGTAGCAAAAGATTTAGATTGTCATTTTATAAATAGTGATAAGAACGCAAGAGCAAGAGATGGGTATCATGAAGGATACAAGTATCACAAAGAATTAAGTCAGTGGATTTTAGAAAATGTTTGAAGTTCAGTATAACGATATTAATAATTTTGATTTACATAAGATACTACTAGAACGCGGTCTAATAGTTATTAGAAATGCTTGTTTAGAAGTTGATGATTTTGAAGAGTTAACCAACAAGATGGGAAAATCGCTGGTTACAACAAAACATGTATTAAATAAAGCAAGAACTATACAAGAATTAAGCAATAAAGGTTTGTTTTCTAACGGTGATGTGGGATGGCATAACGATTGGAGTTATGGAAGAGGAAACTATTTTGGAACTATTTTACATAATGTAAAAAACGGTCATCTATCACCTACATGGTTTTGCAATACAAGTAATGCTCCTAAGGATTTAAAAAATATTTATAAAAATTCTATAGGAAAATATTATCCGCCAGCAGATTTGCATAACTTGTGTTTTACAGAAAAACAACTTGCTTTATTAAAAAAACAAAAAATTACAAGACCTTTTATTACTAATCATCATATTACAGGCGAAGAGATTTTATATTGTAGTATAAGCACCATACAAGAAAATAAGGTTGATTTAAAACCGTTCGAAAATTGGATTGAAGAAAATGCATATATGCACAACTGGGAAGATAATGATGTTTTAATTTGGGATAATCTAAAGATGATTCACAAACGATTGTCGTTTGAAGGCGAAAGATTATTGTGGCGAACACAATTTATAATATAACGGTAGTTAGTGTGTCATAGAAGATTGTATTGTTTACAAATTTCAATAGATTCTTCCCAACTATATTCGGGTTTAAATCTCCAACTGAGCATTAGTCTTAAATCTTTGCATTCATTTTCTACGCTGTGCGGATATTCATTTCTAAATAAAACAGCAGTATCTTTAAAAATATATTCATATTTCTTTTTTAATTGAGATTTATCTACTATATCTCTTGTTCCCAAATCCTCTAAATGAATATATTCTATAGAACGTTCATCATCAAAGTCCCAAAAATAAGTTTTAGTATCTTCAGTACAGTTTTCTACAGGAATATTAATACTTACATTATAAGTGTTATCTAACCGTGTAGCTGCTCCATCTGCATGTATGTTTATTCCATTTTTTGGAAATAATGTAAGTATTAAAACACAATCTTTAAGATGTTGTGTAATCGGACCGATGTGATCAGTTAGTTCTTGTGTTACTAAAACATTATTATGCCATTTATTTTTTTGTTTAATTTTTTCAAAATCAATAGACGATTCTTGTATAAATTTTTTACAAATAGTTTTATCAAAATCTAAGTTAAGTTCTTGTATATATTTCATATATCTCACCTACTGTCTGAGTAAAAGATAGACTTAAAACAACTCTATTAAATGGACTCAATCTATTATCAACCCTGTGTGGAATATCTACTCTCCAACATTTAGGAGTTTGTAAGCCAACGGTTTCTAAAACAACATTGCTGTCTAATGATTCCATGTACTGAAATACGCTAGTTTTATGTACTGCGATAGGAATATTTATAGCAGTAATGCGTTGACGTTCACTGCTTGCAGCGGCTTTATTATCGACATGCGTTTTGCACATTGTATTTGCAGGTACCATAATAATAGCAGCATATTCTGGTTGTAAAGGAAACGCATATGATAGACGTTCCATTTCTGCCTGGGTTAACTTGTACGGTCTAATGGTCCAAGCAGGCTCAGCAATGTTGTTTCCAACGTTGTAAATCCATTGCTTGTCTTGCGGTTTTAATTCAATATCTACATTAAAATGTTTCATATATTTATTTATCATACAATAAAAACTTGACAAATGCAAGAAAATAATGTAAATTATTATAGAAATGGAGGCTAAAATGCGAAGAAATGTTAGTAATCAATCCAGATGAATGTATTGATTGTGGCGTATGTAGAAACAATTAATGAGTTACATCAATCTAACTTATCTACTTTTTAAATTTTTTGACACAAATCTAATGGTTTCATCGCATACTTTAGCATTAATTACTAACCAGATACTATCTTGATTACTAGCATTAAACAATGTGTGTTCTTTGGTTGTGTTTACTGCATACATTCTACCCTCTTCCCAATATAATGATCTATCTTCTATCATAAATCGTGCATCTGGTGGATTGAATGACTTAATGGGAACAATTAATCTAAATGTAGATTGCTCTTTTCCAATATGATCTCGGTGAGGTGGGAAAAATCCTCCTGGTCCCAATCTTAAAAAATGGGTTCTAACACAATATGGAAGAATTTCTCCAAGTATAGATTGTAGTTGTACACTATTATTATATACTTCGGTAGGCTTATTAAAATCAGATTCAGCAAAAGTAGTATTGTATTTTTTATTCCATTCTCTAAGAGAATTAAGTGCTGGGCCAGGCCCAACATTTCCTCGTTCATTTAATACGCATAATCCTTGCCGTCTAATTGTTGGTTTTAATACATTATATTGTGACCATTCATCATCAAACTGATTTAATTCTTGTAACAAATGACCACAGTTTAGATTTGATTGTAGTGCTACTTGATCGCCATATTGATGAATATACTGAATCATGGTTTTTCTTTCTGTTGTGAGATTTTTGATATGCATATATTTATGTTATTATAAATACAACTAATTTTGCTTGACATTGATAAATAATTGCTGTAATATGTATATATGCTCTAGAGAGGATATTGTGAGGGAATCAAATTCATGAAAATATTAATATTTGGTTTGCCCGGCAGTGGCAAATCAACTTTAGCTGAACCTTTTGCAAAACTAATTAATGGGGTATGGCTAAATGCTGATGCAGTCCGTACAAAATATGATGATTGGGACTTTAGTGTACAAGGACGAAGAAGACAAAGTAATCGTATGCGCCATCTCGCTGATGGAATTAACATGGCTGGTAAAATTGTTGTTGCTGACTTTATCTGTCCTGTGGATGAAAATAGAAAAGATTTTGATGCAGATTTTACAGTATGGATGGATACGATTAAAGAAAGTATATATGATGATACTAATGCATTATTTTATCCACCAGAAAGCGTAGACTATCATGTTAAAGGCTGGTTTGATGATACACATAATACACTTATGCCAGTAGTACAACGGTGGATGCGTATTAATAATGTTTGATTACAAAAAACCTACAGCACAAATGCTAGGAAGATGGCAACCTTGGCATGATGGTCATACTGAATTATTCAAACGAGCTTACAAAGAAACTGGACAAGTTGCAATTATGGTACGCGATGTTGTCGGTATTATTGATGAGGACGCCGGGGCCGGTCGTACATCAGCACAGGATGATAACCCTTTTGATTTTGAAAATATTGTGTTTAAAATTAGTTTAGAATTAGGCAAAAAAGGATTTAAAAGAGAACATGATTATGTAATATTACTCGTACCTAACATTGTAGATATTAGTTATGGGCGAGGTGTTGGATATACATTTACTGAACACGACTTAGGAAAAGAAATTCATGATATTAGTGCCACTAAAATTAGAAAACAAATGAGAGAAGACGGAAGTTTAGAGTAAAATGCGAAAAAAAAGATTTAATCTGAGTCAATTAGAACAAGAACAGAAAAATATAAGACAGGCAGACTTAATAGAAAAAAAAGAAAAAGTACTATTAACAGACGAATGGAGTGGATACTGTGATAACAATGACCATCCATTATTTTCTATTAATGTAACATATAGTAAACCATGGGCAGCATGTTATTATTGTAGTAAATTATGGCTACTTGATGAAAGCACTTGACAATACTAACGAATTACTATATAAATTAAGTATAGATTGAAGAAGTAATTTATATTAGGCAATAGAAAATGATTGAAAAACAAGAGAGATACCATAATTACATACTACGCCGTAGTAGGGAAGATAGGGAAGAAATGAATACAACAACAAATATCTATGTAGTCCATACATATGATAAAAATAACAATTCTAGTGTTAATAAATTTCTTGGAGTATATAGTAGTAAAGAACTTGCTGATGCAGCGGGAAAAGAACAATGTGAAACATGGGGGGATGGTAACTTACATTACACTGTGGCACTTAGTGCATTAGACGGTATTATTAATGGTGAACAAAAATGACATATGTAGTAACACAGGACTGTATTAAATGTAAGTATACTGATTGTGTAGAAGTATGTCCAGTTGACTGTTTTTACGAAGGTGAAGAAATGTTGGTAATCAATCCAGATGAATGTATTGATTGTGGTGTATGTGAACCTGAATGTCCAGCAGATGCAATTATAGCAGATACCGATCCGTTATTCACACAACGATTATATGATATTAATACAAAATGGTCTGAGCAATGGGAAGTAATTGTAGATCAAAAAGAACCATTAGATGGCGCAGATGAACTTAATCCTGCCAAAGGATATACTGAGGATAAAACACATTTATTGGACCAGTATGATTAGAAAACAGGTCTAATTTATAAGTTATTGAAAACGCAGGATTCTTTATTGCTTTTTTTTCTTGACACTCTGAACGAATCACTATATAAAGTAAGTATAGATTGAAACAGCAGAGAGAATTATTATGAAACTATCAACATCTGAAATGGAAACAGTTCTTGCACTTTTGGGCAAAGCAGATTTCGATCAATGTCGTGAAGTAAATAACCGCCTTCAATTACAGCGTACATTCTTAGCCAATCAAAAAGTGCGTTCATTTGTTATTGGCGACAATGTTAAATTTACTAACACTCGCAGTAATATGGTCGAGACTGGAGTTATCAGTAAAGTAAACCGTCGATATATTCATGTTAAAGTGGGATATATGAATTGGAAAGTTCCTGCAGAAATGTTATCTGCAGCGTAATAAAAAGCTTGACATTCTAAACGAATCACTGTATAAAGTAAGTATAGATTGAAACAAAGGAAACACAGTATGACAAATCAAGCGCAATACGATGAATTCACAGTTGCAATGAACCACTTTGACGAAATGCAGCAAGAATTGGGTATGTCAACTGTTTGGAGTATGTATGAATTCGGCACAAAGGGTCCCGAGTTTGAATTGTTCTCCAATAAAGTTCGTAAAGTAACTTATGAGTTTGTTCGTCCAAACGCAACGGTTGAAGAACTTAATGCAGATTTGCGGAATGGTACTAACGACACAATGATGCAAGTTAGTTCTCTTGCAGTAAATGGCTCAATCAAGGCATTGTGGGCTGCTGCGGAATCATGCATTAAACAAAGTGGAACCCATCATTCTTATATTGAAGACTTTGAATTTGGTGATGATGGCGCACTTGAACTTGTAACAGGATCTTAATCGATGAATAATTCTCAACTATTAGAACGAAAAATTATTCTACTTGAACAGCGGGTAGAAAAACTTGAAGATATTATTAAAGGAGTTAAACAATGAAAAATGTAATCTCAATTGCTGCTGCCCTACTAATGACCGCAACGGCTTCATATGCTGAACAGGTACAAGGAACAGTTGTTGGTATGAAAGAAACATATCGTGATAGTATTCAATCAGTGCCAATTGAAACGTGTACTAATGTAGAAGTTCCAATTTATGAAACACGCCGAACAGGTCAAGCAAGTTCTGGTGATGCGCTAGTAGGTGCAATTATAGGTGGCGCCATCGGTAATCAACTCGGTAACGGTAGTGGCAAAGATGCGATGACGGTACTAGGTGCTATTATTGGTGCAGATAAAGTTAATAAAAAAGGCAAAGAAGAAACTGTTATTGTAGGCTATCAGCAAGAACGTCAATGTCGGACAACATACACAAATAAAGTATCACAAGTTCGTGGTGCTAATATGGTTACTATTGATGTAGGTGGTCAAATTATTCAACTATATACTCAGAATTGGTATAGAAAAGGTTCCATTGTAACACTAAACATTGGTTTGTAATATGCAAACATTATTTTACTCTCTAAAAATGATAAATACAGATGAAGAGGGCTGTAAATATCCATAGGAGAGTAAAATGGTTTTTTCACTTTTGGTGTTCTCAGTAGCCCTTACTATTGCTGCTGTAGCAGCATGGTTTTCTGTTGCTGGACTAATGGCAATTTTTGCCGCATCAGCAATACCAGTCGCAATAATGGCTGGATCTTTAGAAATAGGCAAATTAATTGCTGCATCATGGGTTTACAGAAATTGGCGTAAAGCGCCATTTTTTCTAAAATCTTATCTTACATTTGCAGTTATTGTATTAATGTTCATCACTTCGATGGGCATTTTTGGTTTTTTATCTCGCGCACATTTAGAACAGGCAAGTGAAGGATTGCAATCACAGGCGCGTATTGAACGTATAGATAATGATATCAGTCGATATGAAGATACTATAAAACGTTCAGAAATAAAGATTTCAAAACTTGAAACACAAAATACAAATACTACAGATGAAATACAATTACAGATTGATACAGAACAACAGCGCATGGACCAAGCATATGCTAGAGTACAACCAGCAGTAGACGAACAACTTTCTATTATTTCAAATGAACAACGTGGTGCGGAAGATCAAGTCCAATCATATCTAGCGCAAATTTACAAGATAGATACTACACTTGACAATTTACAATCTTTTGTTTTAAATGATGAAATAAAAAAATTACAAGCATTGGTTGGTGTAAAAACAGATGGCAATTATGGACCACAAACTGCAAAGAAAGTAGAACAGTTTCGTGTAGCAAAACAGTCAGAAAAGAAAAGATTAGTTAATATTGTAGAAGATATTCGTACTAGTGTTGATTTGTCTATTATTGAACAAGCAAGAGTTGAAATCAAACGACTTCGCTCAATTGCTGACCGTGATGTTCAAAAGTCACAAACAACTATTACAAGATTACGCAGTCAATTAGATCGTGTTGCAGAAATAGATAACACAACAGAAATTTTAGAATTACGGAATACAGTTCAATTAACTGAAACTAGTATTTCTACTTTATTAGATAATAAATTTGAATTAGAAACTGAAGTTAGAATGTTAGAAGCAGAAGTTGGACCAATAAAATATATTGCGGAATTAATATATGGTAATACTGAAAGAAATACAATAGATGATGCTGTTCGCTGGCTAATAATTGTATTCATTTTTGTTTTTGATCCATTAGCAGTTTTGTTATTAATTGCTGCTAACTATAGCTTTAAAAATCGTCATAATTATGATGGTGATGATACTGAAATCTTCGATGCACTTTTTTCTAAAAACGATAAAAAAGAACTTGACATTAGTACTAATATAGACGATACTAGAATAGAAGAACCTGAAGATATAATTAGAAAAAGAAACACGAATCTAGTTAAACAACTGGGTTGGCTAGACAAAAGATAATATAGGTGATACTTGACTAATACTAAAGATTATACTTGCTCATTCTGCAATAAAGAAAAAGATGTAGTAAAAACATTAATTGCTGGACCAAATCAATTTATTTGTAATGAATGTATTGATTTGTGCTATGAGATTATACACGATTCCAAAGATAAATTTACAGAAGTATCCACTAACATGGGTACAAATTCTCTGCCTTCTCCAGAGGATATCAAAGAGCATCTTGATTCATATGTGATTGGACAAGATGAAGCAAAAGAAGTTTTAAGTGTTGCCGTATACAATCATTATAAACGTATTAATTCTGATAATTCTGATGGTATAGAGTTGGATAAATCTAATGTGATGATTCTAGGACCATCTGGCACAGGCAAAACATTACTTGCTAGAACAATTGCAAGATATCTTGATGTACCTTTTGCACAAATAGATGCGACATCACTTACTGAAAGTGGGTATGTTGGAGATGATGTAGAAAATGTAGTTCAGAAACTTCTTATAGCAGCGGAGTTTGATGTAGAAAAAGCACAATACGGTATTGTATACATTGATGAAATTGATAAGAAAGCTAAAAAAGGCGAAAATGTATCAATTACAAAAGACGTGAGTGGCGAAGGTGTTCAACAAGCATTGCTTAAAATTGTAGAAGGTTCAACAGTACGGGTTCAGCCTAGTGGTGGAAGAAAACATCCTGGCAGTGAAATGATTGAAGTTGATACTAGCAAAATCTTATTCATAGTTGGTGGTGCATTTGTTGGAATTGATAAAGTTATTGAACGCAGACTAACTAGTAACTCTGGCATTGGCTTTGGGGCCAAAGTATATGATAAAGTGACTAATAAGATAAATATACGTGAGCAAATAGAAGCAACCGATTTAATAAAATATGGTGTAATTCCAGAATTTATGGGCAGATTTCCTATAGTTGTTGGATTAGACTCACTTACTGAAAGTCAATTGGTGCAGGTATTAACTGAGCCAAAAAATAGTATTATTGCGCAGTTCAATAAACTATTTAAATTAGATGGAGTAGATTTACATATTTCTGATTCTGCGCTTCAACAGATTGCAAAGAAAGCAAAAACTGATGAAACTGGTGCTCGAGGTTTAAGAAGTGTAATAGAAAAATCACTTTTGAAATTACAATTTAAGTTGCCAAAATTGGCATCTGAACAAGGACTATCATCTGTTCACATAACAGATGAATTTATTTTAGGAAACGAAGAACCAATATTAGTGTTCGATGAAGAAGCGAAGGTTACACAAAAATCATAAATGGATAGAAATAAATCCTCAATTATAATTAATGAGAACATAAAAAATAGTGAATTACGCATTATTGGAAGCGATGGCGAAGCACTTGGTATAATGTCAAACAGTACTGCACAGCAAATTGCAATTGATGAAAATCTAGATTTGGTACTAGTAGTACCAGATGCAACTCCACCTGTAGCAAAAATTATTAGTTTTAATAAATATAATTATGAACTTAAAAAGCGTCAAAAATTTCAACAAAAATCTGCTAGAGCCAATGCGATTGAAATTAAAGAAGTTAAATTCAGACCTGGAATTGGCATTCATGATTTAAAAATTAAGATGCGCAAAGCACAAAAATTTATTGATAATGGTTCAAAAGTTAAAATAACTATACAAATGAAAGGCCGAGAAAATGCAAAAGCACATGATGTGTTAACATTTTTTATAGAAGCGATTTCTAACAGTTTGGCCAACTGGAAATATGAACAGCCATTAAAACTTAATGGCAATAGAATTATAGGTTTAATACAAAAAAATGACTAAAAATAACCACTATGTAAAAGGAAACGACTCTGACAGATATGCGAAGTCTGGAATGACAGTTGAAGTAAAAAATGGAAACTTTGAAAAAGCGTTTCGTAGATTTAAAAAGAAATGCACAGAAGAAGGACTAGTTCAAGAAATTAGAACACGCAAAGAATTTGTGAAACCAAGTGAAATTAAACGTAAAGCAAAAGATGCTGGACGCAAACGTTGGGAAAAAATGCGTAGACAAAAAGAAAATACATGATTGATATAGACAATCTTAGTCTACGAACATTACAAAAAGAATCAACCCGAGCATTACTTACAATGGATGGGTCTTCTGGTGGTATTGCAAAATTCAATAAACAAGCACATCATAATAGTCACCTTTGGTATAAAGCAGTTATTCAATATTATATAGATGAATACGGTGACTTGCCATGTAACATAGGACCAGCAAAAGATATTGTACTTTTTTCTGAAAAAAATGATACATAGCATTGACATTCATTGATAAATATTATATATTAATATAAATGAGTTAGGAGCTAATGTATGACAAAAATTCAGGAAGCATCACTGTCACGGATTTGGCAACATGCAAAATCAGATAGACCTATTGCTTTATTGACTGCATTTCGTGGTGAGTATGACCGTGAAGAAAATGTAAGACGGAATAAACAACTTGCGGCTACAATTCGTAAGTTAGGTTATGGCTTCTTTTTTGTGGATGGATATTGGATTGAAAATCAAGACACTCCAGAAGAAGTACATGTAGCAGAAGATTCACTTTTCGTTATTGCTCCAGAGGGAGCAGATGAAAAGTTTCGTCAACAGATGATTGAACTTGGTGCAAGTTATAATCAAGACGGTGTTCTTATTAAAGATAAAGAGGGCGCAAAAGTCTATGACAAATCTGGTGGCGAGATGTTTGATGTAGGTACATTAAGTCCTGGCAAAGCAGGTGAAATGTATACCAAGTTGCGAAACAACAAAAAGTCAAACACATTTGTTTTTGAAGGTGAACGTGATGATGTAGGTTTCATCGGTCGTCTACAAAAACTTGCAGGTGTTGCTAAAGAATAGCAACACTTATTTAACTGGGATCGCCTATTGGGATCCTACATTCTTGCTTATTAAAGGAGAAAAAAATGACAAGAGTAACAACACTAAACTTACCTGATTTTCATCGCTCAGTATTGGGCTTTGATAGACTACTAAATGATTTTAATCGATTGGATAACACAGGATATCCTCCGTACAATGTAGAAACTATCGATGAACACAAATATCAAATTACATTAGCACTCGCAGGATTTAATCGTGATGATATTGAAATCACGATTAAAGAAGGACTACTTACAATCAATGGATCAAAACCAGAAATTGATCAAGAAGGCCGTGAGTTTCTTCACCGTGGTATCGCAAATCGTGCCTTTTCACGCGAATGGAAACTAGCAGATTATGTTGAAGTAATTGATGCAACTATGGAAGATGGACTATTATTTGTATCACTAGAACGCAAGGTTCCAGAAGAAAAACAACCAAAAACTATTGCAATTCGTTAATAATTGTGATATAATATTAAGAGAGAAATAGAAATATTTCTCTCTTTTTAATAAATATACTAACAATGTAGGATTAATATTTCAATGATAGCAGATGAAAAAGTTTTAATATCTGAAAAAATGGACACGGAGTTAGAACTTACCGCGCCGAAACAATATTATGTTATGATGCATAATGATGATACTACTCCTTTTGATTTTGTAATTGAAGTATTAGTAAAACTTTTCCATCATGAACCAGAAACAGCCACAGATTTAGCTGCTAAAATACACAATGACGGAAATGCAATCGTTGGTATGTATTACATGGAAATAGCTGAACAAAAAGTAGAAGAGACCACACGAATATCTCGTAATAATGGACTTGCGTTAATAACTACTATAGAACCAGCAGAATGATTGAGGATTAAATAATGGCAGTAGGAATGATTTCCGCCATACCAGAAGAATATTCAAAAATAAAATGGGATAATTCACCCATAACTGTAACAGTTATGAAAAAAGAATTTCATATAGGCAAAATTAATGATATTGATGTTATTGCGGCTGAATGCGGAATTGGAAAAGTAAATGCGGCAATAACATCCACAATACTAATATCACATTTTGATTGTAAAAGTATCGTGTTCAGTGGCGTTGCAGGTGGACTAAATCCAAACTACAACATCGGTGATGTAATAATCGCAGACAAACTTATTCAACATGATTATGGCGCAATAGTAAACGGAGAAGTATACTCTAGTCTACCTGGAAGTTTTCCAGCACTAGAAGATTCTAAAGATCCAATTGCGTTTGAAATGAGTGATCCAATGCGAGATTATATACAATCACACTTGGGAAAAGATGTAAAATTTGGAACAATAATTACTGGCGATACATATCTTAGTTGTTCACAAACAAGAGAAATGTTTCACACACAGTTTAATGCAGATGCGGTAGAAATGGAAGGTGCTGCAATTGCACAAACTTGTTGTCAATGCAATGTGCCATTTATTGTAGTCCGAGTACTAAGTGATCTTGCTGGAGAAAACTCACACACTGATTTTGATACTTTTGTCGATGATAGTTCAAAAAAATCAGCAACCGTCGTTTCGCACTTATTACCAATATTGGATGTATGGACATGATTGAACGATTTGAAGATACTCCATTTGAAAAATCACAACACTTAAAAGTACATGAAGAATTTTATTATACTATATATGAAGACAAATGGCCAGTATGTGATGGACATTTACTTTTTGTTCCTCGGCAAAATAATATTAAATTTATCACACTTGCATTAGAGGCAACTGTTGAATATGGTGATAATCTTAGAAATGAAGGCAAGATTGATGGATATCATTTTGGCATGAATATGGGAGAAGCAGCAGGTCAAACAGTTATGTGGCCACATATACACTTTATGCCACGACATAAAGATGATATCGAAGGATTTCCTGGTAGTGTAAGACTTGCATGTAGACACGGCAAGAATGCAAATTATTACTTTGAACATCCCGACTTTAAAGAAGAATACACACAAGCACATCTGGAATTAAAAAATAAAAAAGGATTAATTTAATGAGTACATATGAAAAAAATTCTGCAGTAGTAGTATTATATGGTTCAAAAGAATTTAAGGCTCTTGATAAAAAATCGAATGGAACACTATCAAGTGTATGCACACTTAAAAAACTTGATACCAAAGACACAGGTGAAGTGGTATTATCTTTTCCATCTAAGATTAATTTGGATGCCATTATCGTTGCGAAAACCGATGCCATGACTAGTAATGACTGGCGCAACTTTGGTGGTAAGTTAGCAAAACAATGGAAAGATCGTGTTGATAATTTGTATTTTGAAATTAATAATGATTTTAATGAATCAATATATGAAGGTGCACAACTGGCATTGTATACGTTTGACAAATATAAATCTAATAAAGACACAGAAACTCTAACAATTCATATCGAGGCAGTAACAGAAGTATCAATACATCAAAGTGTTGCATTTGCACGTGATCTTGTTTCAGAACCAGGTAATGTTTTATATCCCGAAACATATGCAAATATTATTAGTACTAAACTTATGCCATTAGGTGTAACAGTAAAAGTATATCATGAGGCACAATTAAAGGCAATGGGATTTGATTTACTACTAAGTGTAGGACAAGGATCCCGCAAAGATTCGTATGTCGTAGTGATGGAATGGAATGGCGGTGATGATGAACAGCCTGTTGCATTAGTGGGCAAAGGTGTAACCTTTGATACTGGTGGAATTTCTATCAAACCAAGTGCTGGCATGGGTGATATGAAATTTGATATGGGTGGTAGTGCTGCCGTGGTAGGAGCAATGCATGCCATAGCCTCACAAAATATTCAAGCCAATGTCGTTGGAATTGTTGGACTAGTAGAAAACATGCCAGACGGTAATGCTATTAAGCCGGGTGATATTGTTACATCACTGAGTGGACAAACAGTTGAAAACTTAAATACAGACGCAGAAGGTAGATTGGTATTAGCCGATATCTTGACTTATGTACAAAAAGAATATGATCCAGACCGTATTGTTGATCTTGCAACTCTAACTGGTGCTATCATCGTATCATTGGGACACGAAATGGCTGGACTATTTACAAATTCTACTGAGTTTGGAAATGATATCATTGAAAGTGGTGAGTTAGCAGGTGAATCATATTGGCGTATGCCGATGGGCAAAAACTGGAATAAAATGATTGATTCAAAGATTGCAGATATGAAAAATATTGGTGGTAAAGGTGGTGGATCAACTACTGCTGCCGAATTCTTATATCGTTTCGTAGATAAAGATCGTAATTGGGCACATTTGGATATCGCTGGCATGGCATGGAATGAAAGTGGCAATGATGTTGTTCCAGGTGGCGCAGTTGGATTTGGTGTAAGAACATTAGTAAATACTGTTTTGATATCGAATGATGTGAGACCAATTGATGAAGATATGAAATATTAAATATAATAAATAGACTCAGTATAGGAGTACTGTAATGAGTTTTATTATATCATATATGATTAGATGGGTTATTCAAGGATGGATAATATCGAAAATTGCAAAAATAATTCGAAGGTGGATGATCAAACGGTATTCGCTTGAGAAAAAATTCAATCAAAGTTTCACAAAATCACACGAAGTTGATTGGCAAAACATAAAATGGTTTGCTAAATTTGCTAGAGCCGCATATAAGAAAGACAACAATGTAATCAAAGAATTGTATCCAGATTATGATGTATATATTAATGAAATAAATGAGATAAAATACATTGTTATATTGGATCCGGATAATAAAAAACAATATATTTCTATACGTGGTACTTGTAATTCACATAATGCAATGCAAGATATAAATTTCTTTCGTAGCAAAAGTTTTAGACTTGGTATAGAACTACACAAAGGATTTCATAAAACAGCAGAAATGATTGCTGATGATTTGATTTCCCGACTTGATAAAACTTGGTCTACATATGTAACTGGGCACAGTTTGGGTGCTGCAGAAGCACTAATAGTAAGTTGGTATTTGGATTACTCAGGACATACGGTATCTGAATGTATAAACTTTGGTCAGCCTAAAGTAACATCATCTCAAGGTATTCGAAAAATGCGAGGTAAGATTAAACTAACAAGAGTTGTGAATGAAACAGATGTTGTTCCACTCGTTCCTCCATCAGGTACACATATGCATAGATATGCACACACTGGTGAACTAATCAAACTATTAGAAGATGGAAAGTATTGTTACCTTGAAGAGCCTGATAGTCTAAATTTTGGTGTAAATAGTTTTTGGTTATTTGCAGCAAGAGAAAGTTTTTCATTCTATGAAATAGGCAAAGAATTACCTGATCACTTTATGGATTCTTATATTGAAAATATTGATAACATTATTAAACAAGGTGAAGAAGTAAAATGGGCTGAAAGATTACAGTATTTGAAAGATGATAGTGTATTAGGCGAATGGAAAAAATAAAAAGTTGTTGACAAGAATGAAAAATCGTGTTATACTCTTCTCACAATGGTATAAAAAATTAAGAGTGCAAGATCACAAAATACATAATAGTATATCTTGAGTAATATATAATTCTGCACAAATAGGAAATAATATGAAAAGAAGAATTGTAAATTATGGATGCAGTCATGCATTTGGTGCTGAAATTGCCGGTCGTGGAGAAATTTATCATCCTGACAATGTACGATTAAATTTTGGTAATTTAGTTGCACAACACTACGATTGTGATTTTAAAATTACAGCCCGGCCCGGAAACAGCAATAAACAAATTTTACATGACATAATCGAATTCGTGCAGCCTGGTGATATTTGTTTACTAGCATGGACATATGCAGATCGTGAGAGATGGATTGTGCCAGAAAATACAATCCCCGACGGTAATACCAATTATACATCATTTCATACGCTAAGTGTACTAACAGAAAACAGTTACAAAGATTCAAACAAAACATTCAAAGAGAGATTTTTTCCTAGCAAAGACCAAGAAGAAAGAAAAAGAATTGAACGCAACCACTATTTCTTAAAAGATGCAAACGATCCTGTTATAAAAAGTCTTAGTCAAGCACACTATGATTACTACAGCAAACCCGGAATTCAAACAATAAATTTTCTAGAAACCTACAAGTGTGCAAATGAAATAATCAAAAGCCGTGGTGCTGTTGCTGTTAACTTTCATTATGATATGGAACCTGATATACTGATTTTTTTAAAATACTACGAAGAAATGCCTACAAAATTCTTGCATTCTAGAGAAAGTTACTATAATCATTATAATGAAGTTGCACCTGAGGTGCAGGATTTTTTACTAACACATTCTGAAGATACAGAGAATTCAGAGTTGTATAAATTTTATCACAACGATACTACAAGAATCAATTGGGTCAAAAAATCTGGAGTTGATCCTAGCCCTTATAGTTTTAAGCATTGGTATATGGAAAAAAATTATAATACCTCAGTAGGCTGGCCAAATGGTCGTTTAGGACATTTGGATGCAGACGGACATCAAGTGCTTGCTGAGATTATTATAGACAAACTACAAGAGACATTAAATGCCGATTGAAAATACAAATAGGACAAGGAAATTAAATATGAGCGCAGAAGACGATAAAAAACGGGCAGAACAAAAAAAAGCCCAAGAAGAACAAAAAAAATTAAAAGCACAGCAAGATAAAAAAAACGCACAAAATACTAAAAATACTGCGGAAGCGAATAAGAAATCAGCAGAACAGAAACAAGCCCAAGCACAGGCTGCACATGATAAAGCAGAATCAGACCATGTAGCCGCAGAAGCCGCAGAGAAAAAGGCAGAGGCAGATTATAATGCTGCCTCTGCTACAGTAGCTAGTGCACAGGCCAAAGTTGTAAAAGTTTCTCAACCACAATATTCAGTAACTGTTGCCGCAGGTGTGACAGTTGAAACTGGCGATTCAGTGGGAAACGATCAAGCAGGTGCTAGTTACAGTGCTGGCGCTAGTGCTAGTGCTGAGGCAGGCGCAAGTGCGGGTATTGAAGTAACTGATAGTTCATTTTCGGCGGGAGCAGAAGTACATGCAAGCGCAGAAGCAAGTGCTAACGCAAGCGGCGAAGTACACGCAGAACAAGATTTAGGACCTATTGGTACAGCACATGCTGAGGCAGGCGGCGAAGCCGAAGCACACGCAAGTGCAGAAGCAGAAGCACATGCTAATGCCAGTGGTGGCTGGGACGGAAGTGATGCCTCTGCTGCAGCATCAGTGGGTGCTAGTGCAAGAGCGGAAGCGGGTGCGAGTGGTTCAGTTGACGCAAATGTTGGATTAGATACTCCTCTGGGTGATATATCAGTCGATACGGGCGCAGAAGGCGAAGCAAATGTCCATGCTGAAGCATATGCTGAAGCAGGTGCAAGTGCGAGTATTGGCGAACACGGTGCTTCTGTTGAAGCCGGTGCGATTGCAGGTGCAAGTGTTGGCGCGGAAGCAAGTGGATCAGCCCACTTAGGTGGGGCCGAAGTATCAGGTAGTACGGAAGTAAGTATCGGAGCACAAGTTGGTGCGCAAGGTTCTGCACATGCTACATATGAAGATGATACAATTTCGTTTGGAATTGATGGCAAAGCAGCATTGTTAGTAGGATTGGATATTGATGTTGATGTTGATATTGATATTGGACCACTTGTAGATGGTGCACAAGAGATTCTTGATGCGGGTGGATCACTTGAAGATGCTATGAACCATGTAACAGACGGAATTGATGATGCACAGAAAGAAGCAATTAAAGTAGCAAAAGATGCGGAAAAAGTTGCTAATGATACGGCTAAAGTTGCTGAACAAACTTATAAGGGTGCTCAACAGGCAGTAAATGATACTGGGCAAGCAATTGAAGATACAGGCAAGGCAATTAGTAGTGCTGCTAACGATGTTTCTAAATGGACACAAGAAACATTTAATGCACAAAATATGCTTAATACAGCAAACACTACAATTAAAGGTTGCAATGATGCTATCAATAGTTGTAATAATGCGATTAATGATGCGTCAAAAGCCATTGCTAATGCTGCCGCAGAAGCAGCAAGAGCGGCAGAGAAGGCAGCAAATGATGCGGCAAATGCGGTTTCAAATACTGCAAAGAAAGCAGGAAAAAGTATTAAGAAATTCTTTAGCGATGAACGCCTTAAAGAAAATGTAACACTGGTAGATATTATTGATGGTGTTAATGTCTATACGTGGAATTACTTAAATTGTACAACTATACATCGTGGTGTAATTGCACAAGAGTTACTTGAAACACAGTACGCAAACTCGATTACATTACATGAAAATGGTTTCTACCAGGTTGATTACACTAAACTACCACATGATATAAAGGAGATATAAAATGTCACAAATGCCAAAAGATTGGGATAAGAAAATGAATGCTGCAAAGAAAGCAGCCGACAAAGCCGCAGTAGAAGCCGCTAATGCAGCAACAAAAGCAGCACAAAAAAATGAACATCTAGTAAAAGAAGCTTCAGATGCAGCTAAAGTGGCAGCAGCCGCGGGTGAAAAGGAAGCGAAAAAACAAGCAAATGCAGTTGTAAAAACAGCAAAGAAAGCAACAACTGGCACAGTTGAAAAGTCTGTAGATGCTGCTTATAACGCTGCTAAAAAAGCAACCAAATCATTGAAGTTTTGGTAAATGTATAAATATAGATGCAAAATACTTAGAGTAGTTGATGGTGATACAGTCGATGTAGACATTGATCTAGGATTTGGAGTATGGCTACATAAAGAGCGTATTCGTATTATGGGAATTGACACCCCTGAGACTCGTACTAGGGACCTAGTAGAAAAACAATTTGGTAATTTAGCAAAAGATTTTGTTAAAGATTTGATGCCTGTTGGATCATCACAGATAATAATGACTACAAAGGACAAAACTGGTAAGTTTGGTCGTATTCTTGGTGACTTTAGTATTGATGATAAACTATTCACTGAAATAATGATTGAAAAGAATTTGGCAGTTCGTTATCATGGTCAGGATAAAGATGATGTTGAAGAAGAGCATCTAAGAAACCGAGAAATTCTAATAGAAAATAAATCTATTGTATTGAAGGAGATATAAAATGGGATTTAAGTTTGATTTTAAAGTAGAACACGTTGCGGAATTATTACCGCGCATTGATGCGAATGAATGGTTTGATGCAATGGAACGTGTATTACCTAGATGGGATATTGATACTGAAAACAGAGTAGCAGGATTTATCGCACAGACTGGACACGAAAGTGCTGGATACACGGTGCTAACTGAAAATTTAAACTACAGTTCTAAAGCATTGAACTCTATTTTTCCTAAATATTTTAAACGGGCTGGCAGAAACGCTGATGATTATCACCGACAGCCAGAAAAAATTGCAAATGTAATTTATGCAAATCGAATGGATAACGGTGATACTAACAGTGGAGACGGCTGGCGTTTTCGTGGTGGTGGCATTCTACAACTTACAGGTCGACATAATTATACACAATTTGGCAAAGCAGAAGATATGAGTCCTGAAGATGCAACCGATTTTGTTCGTACACCTATTGGTGCATTAGCAAGTGCTTGTTGGTTTTGGGATACAAATAAGATTAATCGCTACTGTGATGACCAAGATATTGTTACGATGACTAAAAGAATTAATGGTGGCACAATTGGTTTAGAAGACCGAACAAAACATTGGGAACATGCATTAGAAGTTTTAGGTGGACATTATACACCAAAGAAACGTACATTGCGCAAAGGTGACCGTGGTAGTGATGTTGCTGCTATGCAAAAAGTATTGGGAGAAAGTGCTGATGGTATCTTTGGTTCAGGCACAGAACGCACAGTTATGGACTGGCAGCGTAATAACGGTTTAGTTGCTGATGGCATTGTTGGTGTAAATACACAAAAAGCAATGGGTCTTTAGTTCTCTTGTGGTTTAATATCAAGGTCTATCCAAATACAATCTAGTGTTTGATTATTATCAGATACTAATACAACTGCAGGTTTAAATGCTTCTGCACATTCGCTTTTAGTAGTGAATGTGCCAATATGATATGTTTCCATTTGTTGTGTATTAGGTACCAATGCTATCCATAATAAAATCCACATTCTATTCCCCCTCAACTATTTCCTTAATATCTGCTTCTATGTCATCAATCCAACTTTCATGAGTTGCAAATGTAGATTGTAGTTCACCGATTAGTTCTGCTAATCTACGATCAATATATTCACCCAAACGATTATCTTCTGATAATCTGGTGTTATCAATTTCTAAGATACCTTCAAGTGTTTTTTCTTTAAGATCCGTGTATTGTGTTTTTAAGTCTGCAACGTCACGCTGTAAGTTTACTTCTTGTTCAACTGCCATACGGCTTGTAAGTTCAGACACTTGTTCATTAAGTTGATTAATTGTTTGTGCTTGCTGTGCTGTCCACCATACAAACGCACTCACTTGTAATACGATTGCGATGACAACACCTATGCTGAATTTGTTATTCATAAATTCATTCCTCCACTAGATCATCAGTATATTATTTACCAAGCCTTACAAGACCAGTATCTTGCTTTGGTTTTTGGTCCAGGATTTTTACAATTATGCCTTGCTCTAAAACTCTTGCGGGCTTTAGGATTAGAAACTCTAATTCTCATAGTTTTCTCACCTTTTGATTTGGCACTTGTGCCACCATGCCCAAAGTTTACTTTAACTACATTACCTTTTTCATTTTTTACATACACTTTGAATTTCTTTACATCTCCACGCATAGGTTTATTTAATTTTACCTTGCGTCCTTGATATTCCGCTTCAAATAAATCATTTTCATCTTCACTATATCCAAGATATCCAAACTCTTCATGGAAATCTTGCGTATCTTCAAGTGTAATTTCTTCATTAATTTCTTGCTTTATCAAGTATATATAATGATCAGCTTGTTGATTATTAATTTGTACTCTCTCATCATTTCTATATGCTTCAATATCAAAATATATATTGCTTCCATTTGATAATTGCTGCCATTTTACATCAATGTTATTTTCTTCATCGCGGTAAATACCTTGATCTAATGTTTTTGATTCTATAATCTGATTAATCTTCATGATGGTTTGCCTTATATTTAATATATTCTTTCCAAAATTTATTTCTCGCATTTGTACTTGTTCGCATAGTTTCATGCTCTTTGTACTTTTTTATATAATATGCAAGTTCTTCTTTGGTCATTTTATTCTTTCACTATCTCAAATAGTTATATTCTCTAAGTCAAAACTAAACATTGTTTTTTCCTATATTTTTATATTTTTTGCATTTTTTACAAGTACAATGACTGCATGTAATTACTTCTCTTATTTCTCCGCCATCACAGTCATAGTCTTTAAACTGTGTATACTTACTAGAACCACAATGTGAACCAGCGCCGCAGTTTTGACAATATGTTGTTGAGTAATCAGTTGTTACTACAATGTTTGCCATTTTAATACCTTACTACTTTGCACTATTGCTGACATGTTTTGCTTTGCCGCGGCGATCCTTATTTGGATCATTTGCTTTTTTCCGTTTTACCGCATTAGCAATGGCTTTTTTACCATCTTTTTTGCCATCATTATTTTTATCAGAATTTCTTAATTTGGCTGCTGCACTTTTACTTAAACATTTGGGCTTACCTTCTCCGGACTTACTATCACCACATTTACCAATACGTTCACCTTTGGTATTATAACGATCCCAACCGCCGCCACCAGCGCCACCCTTTTTACCTTTGCCAAACCATGCACGTAGGTCTTCTTCAATACGTTCAACATTGCCTGCATCATTTAACTTATCCATCAATTTTTGAAACTGCTTGACATTATATGTTTCATGATGCGTGTTACTATCCTTGATAAACATTGCACGAAGTTCGATTAACCAACCTTCTTGGTCTATTTGTTTTGCTTGTAAAGCATACTTTTTTTCAGGTTTATACGCCACAATTATCAGTGTAATCCTGTCATATTTAGAATTGTTTTTGACAACATACCGTATATAAATCGGGTTACTAGGATCACGGTAGTCAGATTTTGCATGATCAATGATATCTTCAACATTATCATCTTTAACAAAATCATAATATGATTCTAATATAATATCATTGATCTTCATTTCTTTGAATTTCCCCAATTTGCCGCACCGACTTTGCGACACTTAACTAATGCACCTGATGCATATGCTGATGGCCACACTTTATATCGTGATTTTACTTTACGATAGCAAGCATCTTTCTCGCCTGCCGCTTCATCAAACTGTGCTTCTGTCATCATTTCTGTTGATTCATTGACACTAGCAGTTTTGTCGCCTACTTTTTTACCCGGAGCATTCATAAGTTGGCCATCTTTTTCTTTGGCAAGTCTACGCATATTTGCTTTATTACCTTTAGCAATATATACACCATCAACCACCACTCCATAGGTTGTATCTTTTGGTATTCCTTCTGAAATATTACACTGACAGGGTTCAGCAGAACAATCACCGCATACCCATTCATTAATCATTCGTGATGGAATCTTTTCTTTTGCAATCTTCTTGGCATGTTTCAAGTCTGCTTTGGCAACAGGACCTTTAAATCCATATGAGCGGTCGTAAATATGTTCCCAACCATTGCCATCATTTTTAATGTATGAGATTGCGGTATCTGGATAGCGAACAATACCATATTCTGTATCATTTTCTGCTTCTTTTATTTTATATTTTTTACCATCAACTTCAAATTCTTTTTTACCAGATTTTCTAGCATCTGCTAGTGCGCCACTAAATTCATTGCCTTCTTTTTGCATGTCTTCCCATTCTTCTGCAATATCTCTAATCATGTCTGAGACATATTTTGCAACTGATTCAGCATCACCTTTATTTAAATTAGAAAACTCAATAATGCCATCTATTTCATTACGAATTGCCAAAGTTAATGGATCATTCGTTTTCTTTAAATTATTTTCAAAAGTAGCATCAATTTGTTCGTCTATTAATTCATCGATTGCATTCATCATATAATCTGCAAATTGCTCTTTATTTGCACCACTATCAGATGCATCACTGAAAGATTGACTAAGATGATTATGTACAATGCTTTTTAAATCATTTAGTTCTTTACTTTCTTCTTTAAGTCGCGCCGCAAGATCCGTTGTGGATACACTACTTTTTCCTGTATCTTTTCTTTCTTTCTCTTGGCGCTTCTTTGCTTTTGCAGTAGCTTTTTTTACATCATCAATAGTCAACTCATTAACATCAATTTTGTGCATTTTGCCACTATCTAGCATACGCCAGTCATCGTATGAAATATACATGTCTGTATCTGGATCGTAGTAGTTTCCAGCTTTCGGATCATAATAAACTACTTTGCCTGATTTTGTTTGAATAGGGCCTTCTAGTCCATCACGCTTTTGATATTTTTCACGGTCGATTCGTGGAAGTTCACTCCAACCTTCTTGTAATTTTTCACCATCCATATAATCAGCAACCGCTTGAAGATAATCTTCTGCTACTGTTAGTTTACTTGCAACCCATCCTGGAATACCTTCGTCTTCAGATGTGTCTGATAGATGTTTGGCAATTCTTGTTGAACTTTTTACACTACTCAACAATTGAGATTTTGCCATTGATACTTCATGATCTGAATAATTTACATCTTCTGCATCTGTTTCATTCATTTGAACATTTTCAATAATTTTTTTCCAATTTTTAATATCTGACATTACTGTAATTCCTTGTAAGTTTATACTTGACTTTAAAGTATTTATCATTTATAATAGTATATAAGAACTTAAAGGTGTAGTATGTCATATGAATTTGAATTTGGTTTTACAAGTCGTGAGCAATTTTACGGAATTGTTAAACTATTGAATCAAGAATGTGGAAAACGAAACTGGACCATTCGTGGTAAAGTTCTTAAAGGGTTGAAGCGTAATGAAAGATTTCAATCTTATCATACGCATTGGTTTAATCCGCCTATAAACAAAACGGTTGTAGTTCCAGAGGAAATGATGTATGTTGAAGCTATGATTCGATTTATTCACACAGATGAGAAGGCAATAGGATGACAGTCAAACGAGTTGGTTTTGCGTGTAAGTTTATGCATTATGATAGAACTCTTAAACCCAAGATGCTCAAAGAAATCGAAGGTCCGTTGAACTTTCGTGGGACAACCATTCGATGGATGAGAGAACACCTTGACGAAGCACAAGAACGTGTATATGATATTGTTGAACATAATCTGAATGCAACAGAGCGTTTGGTTGATTATGTATCAACACTTCCACTATCACAGCGAATGCTTAGAATGGGTAGTGGTATGCTACCTGCTTATACAGAAAAAAACTTTGGGCATCTTACTAAAACAAACTATATTACCGATCGTATTGCAAGTAGACTAAGTACTATTGGTGATAAGGCACGAAAGAATGATGTCAGGTTGTCAATGCATCCCGGACAATTTACTGTCCTTGCAAGTGACAATCCTGACATTGTTGAAAGTTCAATAGAGGAGTTTGAATATCATGCAGATATCGTTCGGTACATGGGCTATGGTCAGCAGTTTCAGGATTTCAAAATCAATATCCACATCTCAGGTAGACAAGGTCCAGCCGGTATCAAAGCTGTCTTACCCAGACTATCAAAAGAAGCAAGGAACTGTATTACCATTGAAAACGATGAAAACCGGTGGGGTATCAGTGATAGCTTAGAACTAGCAGATGATGTAGCACTTGTACTCGATATTCATCACCATTGGTGCCGTGAAGGTGAATATATTGAACCCAATGATGATAGAGTAAAACGAGTAATTGATAGTTGGCGTGGTGTACGCCCTGCTATGCATTATAGTTGTAGCCGAGAAGATTATCTTGTTGGACATAGAACAGATGTAAAACCAGATTATCACCAATTGTTAGAAACTGGGCATAAGAAAGGCAAACTTAGAGCACATAGTGATTATATGTGGAATACAGCGGTAAATGAATGGGCTGGTGGTTTTCGTAATGACTTTGACATTATGGTAGAAGCAAAAGCAAAAAATTTAGCAAGTATTCCCTTTGAAGAGGCAACAAGTTAATGTTTACAGTAGAGCATGAATGGGATCATACTAAAGTTACCGTTATGGACGAAACTGGTGATCATGAAGATATGATTGTTAGTGTAGAAGATGATGGTGTTTACATATCACAATGGATGGAGTTACTGAATGATTATCATACTGTATATGTGACGCATAATATGTTTTTAAATTTTAAAACAGCGTTAGATAGCACCGAAGGCATGTTCATATTAAGATGATACAAAATTGTTTTCTAACCTTTCATATAGGCAATGTGAACGAACCTGACGTGTATGCTGAAATACAAATAAACCATTGGCAGAAAGATAATAAAGAAAAATATGATTATCTTTTAAAACATGGCAAAGGTAATGTAAAAATCGAAAGAAAACAAGTACCGCATCCTGTGTGCATAACATCAGAATATATAGATGATTCAATTGCGTATCAATACAATCTATATATACTCATGACAAAAGCAAAATGGGCATATTTTTATTTGGTCTTAGGAAAAACAGAATTATGAGTATTATGCATTGCTGTATGAATTTAGATTTAAGTAATACAAAACAAGTAATAGTGGCTAATGAATTTAAGTTTATTATTACTATTCGTTATTGTAAAAATTGTGGAAGTAAAAAAGCAGTAGGCACTGGTGTCAGTGATGGTTATAGGAATAATATAGATGTATCATGATATAGAAAATGTAAAAGATGATGTTGAATATCTATTGATGAATTATCAGCAATCCGCTATGGGAACCACGGGCAAGAATTATGCAGAAATTTCTAAAGTAACACCAGTACTATTAGATGATAATAATATATATTTGTTACTAAGTGATTTGAGTCAACATACCAAAAATATTAGAGATATTAGTGAAAATGTATCACTGTATTTTGTTGGAGAAAGTAGACATAGTACTGAAATGAATAATCCGCGTGTTACATTATTTGGCAAATTAGAAATATATGATAGCAAACCAGATGAAATGATATCTGCATTTAATCGCAGAGATCGTGGAGCAAAAATGTACGCAACTTTTAGTGACTTTAATATCTGGCGGTTTGAGGAAAAAGATAGACTTTATATAGAAGGATTTGGAAAGGCGTACAAATGAGTAAAAAAACATGTGATTCATTTTTTTGTAATAATAAAACACCGGCCAAGTATCGGTACTGTTATAAATGTGCAAAAAGTAAAGGTCACATTGGCCGCACAAATTGGATTGGCTGGATATTACTTGTAATAATTATTATGGCTTTATTTGGATGAAAAATACACCTATAAATACATGTCAACAACTAATGGCAATTACTGCTGAGGAATGTGGTGAATTGACACAAGTTTGCATGAAGATACTTAGAAAGTATAGATACAAAGAAGAAATCCATGATAAATGGAATGATAAACTTGTTGAAGAAGCAGGAGATGTTCTTTGTATGATTGAATTAATGATAGAACATGGTCTATTGACAAATGAAGAATTACGGGATAGAGTAGAAGTTAAACAAAATAAATTAAAATTCTGGAGTAGTTTAATTCATGAGTGAAAAAAATGACGATTTTAAAGAATATAAAATTACACGATCGGCCGAAGATAGCAATTTAGATGATACTGATTATGCATTTATATTTGATATTGATGGTGATATAAGATGCATTCAACTGCCATTTCATTTAGATGATAATGATGAAATGCCTAATCAAATACATTCAGTGCTTAAACTGGTAACAGATTTTAGAATCAATCAGTTGAAAAATATAAAAGGGAGAATATATCATTGATTAAAGCAATACTAGCGTGTGACCAAGATTGGGGAATAGGCAAAAATGGCACATTACCTTGGCCACACAATTCTGCCGATCTTGAATGGTTTAAAGAATGTACTACTGGCGATGTGGTAGCAATGGGCAAAGCCACATGGGATAGTTTGCCTCGTAAGCCATTGCCTAATCGCAATAACATTGTTATTACCAGTAGCATACAAGATAAAGATCAAGGTGGATATCATTATATTAAATTTGATAATGCACAAGTTGAACTTTCCAATATGAGTAAGCTACAAAATGTTTGGATTATTGGTGGCGCAAAATTGATTACAGGATTAATACACTGCATTGACGAATTTCATCTAAGTCGCATTTCAGGATCATATGATTGTGACACATTCTTACCCAGTTCATTGATTGAAGAACAATATTCACTCACAGATAGTGGCCTAAGAGGTGATGTATATATTGACGTGTGGACAAAGAAACATTATGATTTATAATAAAATTAAATTTGGAATAATATCGTGATAACAAATTGGAACATACAGACTATCAAAAATGAAATAGATAAGATCGCATTTCAAGAAAGTAACCATGCAATGGATGGATATAATTGTTGGCATGCAAAAAAAGATTTATATCAAATTCTGTGGTATATTGAAGAAAAATTAAGAAAAACTTCCAAATATTCTAATGAGGATGAATATATTAAAAACCATAGAATTGATGAAATGTGGGCTATTCTAAAAAATGATAACTAATACTATAGTATTGTTTGGAGTATTTTATTATGACACGAAAATTAATAACATCAGAAGATAAAACGGCTGACACAAATCTAATAATTAGTCTCTCGGACATTTATGAACAACGTGCTATAAAAGAAAAAGAATTAGAATTCTATCAAAAAGAATTAGAAAAACTAATGTTTAAACTTGGCATGGTTCAACAGGAGATCGGTGTCACTAATACCATTATTAAAATGATTGAAAATGAGCAGGTCCTGGATTTAAGAGACGCAATTATGGAAAAGAAAACGCTGCACGAATTAAAAGAGGATGATAAATGATACTGATTATTGGATGTGGTTATGTAGGTGAAGCAACCGCACAAAGTTTAGAAGGTAATGGTACTACAGTAGTTCGAATTGATCCCAAATATAATGATAACAAAATAGAGGATTATCTAAAATCTGCACGTGGAGCGATTGTATGCTTGCCTACTCCTACAGTTGATGGCAAATGTGATGATAGTATGATACTTTCAGTACTAGAACAATTAGGAAATTTATCTGTTCTACTGAAGTCTACCGTGATACCAACGATGTTGGAGACTTATGGTAAAAATGTAACATATAATCCAGAATTTCTAAAAGCGAATTCTGCACAACAAGACTTTGATAATCAAAAACATTTTATTCTTGGTGGTTCACAAATGGAATGCTACAAATGGGAACAAGTTTTTAATTATCTTCCGAATGTGAAGTTTGTATATACTGATAGAAAAACAGCAAGTATGGTCAAATATATGAATAACTGTTGGCTAGCAACCAAAGTTGCATTTTTCCACGAAGTATTTTCTAACTTGGATGCATCATATGACCATGATGCTATGATTAAAATTTTGGCAATGTTTGATAGAATTGGACCTAGTCATATGGCAATGAACGATGAAGGTAAGTTAGGCTTTGGTGGACATTGTTTTCCAAAAGACACACAAGCATTTTTAGAATTCTCCGATAGTGATATCTTGCGACAAGTTATACAAACGAACAATAAACTAAAAGACTTAGAATGACTATAAAAAAATGATATTGGGTACGAATCTTGAATTTTGTTTGAGTGATTTACTTTCAGAAAAAGTAGATATTGCTGACGTGTATTCTATTATAGACTATAATATTAATTTCTCAAACTCGCAGACTGCAGAAAATTGGTGGAATAATCAATTGGATCCATTGACGGTACACTGGAGTCAAGGTAAGAATTTATTACACTTATTCGACTATGATACAGTTTACAATTTAATCATTGAATTAAAAGATAATGGAACTATTGTTTCAAGAAATAAAATTAATCCCAGTAGAGCGGTAGAACTTCAGACTATGGCATCAAAAGATCATTGGTATCAGATAAATTTAAGAGAACAAGATATGGAGCCAGCAGTAAAAATAGCATGGGATCATTATCAGATGTTAGCAGGACTATGTAAATGAAGATTGGTATGAATTTTGCACAATGCTTGATAGATTTATATGAAGAAAATATAACACCGAGTGAAGTCTTGGTTATAATGGTTAGAATATATAGATTCGATGCCAGAAAAACAAGCGAGTGGAATCATGCGTGGGATTCATTTTTACTCAATACTAATATTCCAAACATGGGTAAATATGCTACACTGAAAAATGAATTCAGAAAACTAGTTATAACATTGGACGATATGGGAAAACTACATATGCCACTTGCATCTGGATCAATTGATAGTTTTCCTATAGTTCCATATGTTTGGCTTGATTGTGCGGTGCCAGTTGATGATTTAGAAAATTTACCATCTGTACAACAAGCATGGAATCATTATCAAATGGTCGCAGGACTTTGTAAGTAACTTTAAATTAGTGGTTGACAATCTAAATCATATATGCTATATTTATGGCATAAATTAATGAGAGGTATATTATATGTCAGGTATGCACTTAATGGGACATGCTTACAATACTACAAACACACGTAAGCGCAAAGCCAATAAAAAATCAAAAAAACTCATAGCAGCAGAAGCAGAACATGAAAAGTTTATGCGCAAGATGGGCGTAAGTCAAGACCAGCTTGATGGCAAATTGTATGACAAGTATGGCAAGCGCAAGCATGTAAATCATATTCCTGATTACACAGAACATAAACCAAATGTTGAACTGAGTAACAAGATTGCGTCACATGGACCAGCAAAAGAATCATATACATATAGTGGTGAACGACAATTGCTTGGAATTGCTACTATGCATAAGTCAAATATGGTTCCTATTTTTGCCGATAAAAAAGAAGATGCAAAAGATATCGCAAGTATGCGTCGATGAATAATATATGTGAAGATTGTCGAATTGCAGTCACAACCGATGGCATTGAAATTGATAGCAGTCAGGGAGATATAATGACAGAAAGCATTTTATTAGGCGTTATTGTTTTTGTGATTTCTGTATTATATGTTGGAAAAAAATGGATTGATAGGAGATTTGAATGATACGATGGTATGATTATCCTGTGGCATTTCTTGCTGCAGATTTTATTATAATGAATTTAAAACTTGCACTTAGTGGCAACTTACTCATGTCATTAGTGGGAGGACTAGGAGTATATCTTGTGATAAATTTATGGGATACTAAATATACATCATTTCGTATTAAACAGGAGTCAAGATAAATATGCAGGATAATAAAATTATTAACTTTAGTGATATCAAAAAAATACATGATAATAAAATAGCTAATGAAAATCAGTTTTGGAAAAACATTTCCGATATTATTGGTGAGGACACAGGAGACTTTTACTTAGAAGATATCCACATAGATAATGACAAAAATGTTGATATTCCTTGGCCGCAAAATTTAAATGTACTATCTTTTACTCCTGTGGAAACAATAGCGACATTTTTAATCAATGATATGGTTAAAATGGGACTTAATCCTGCTGATCCTAAAATTTCAGAAGATATGGTTATTATATCAATGTTATATAGTTCTGCAGTAATTGAGTATCTTAGTGATGCCTATCTTAAAGATGTACATGGCAAAACTAACAATTTAGAAAATAATTTTTATCGTTGGTTCGATGAAATGAGAAACAATAGTTTAACAAACGATGATGAAAGATAAGATATGATTACTACCGCATTTAAAATTGATCACAGTGATAAATATACCGATAATAAAGATGATCAGGAATATAATAAAAATATGGATTTAATAACTAAATTGGGTCTCACTGATCTAGAAAACAAAATTTCTATTCTGAATAAAAAACGACCATTGATTGCTGAACAAATTTCTGCAGCTAGAGAAAATGGTGGAATAGAAGAAAATGAAGAACTTCATATGTCACTTGATGAAATGAATCGAGTAGACATAGAAATATCAAGACTTCAAACAATTATACAAAATAGTATCACACTTGAAATACCGCGGGCAGGAAGCTACAATAAAATTGTTCCAGGTTTAACTGTAGAATTAGAAAACTTCTTTGTTGATAAAATAGTAACATATACTATACTTGGTGAAAATGAAAGTGATCCTAGTAATGGCAGTATTAGTTTTAAATCACCTCTTGGTAAAGAACTATTAGGACTTGGTGTAGGCGACATTGCTGAACTCATGCGTGGCGATGATGTTATTGAATATGAAGTTTTAAAAATATATGCAAAATAAAACTTGACATTATAAACGAATCGTTATATACAGTATGTATATAAAAACAAACGAGCAGGTTATAAAATGAAACTGAAGAATGTAATCGCATATTCAATAAATGTAGCAATTCTTACTGTACTAGTAAGTGTAACAACTCCACAAGCAAGTATACAACACACACCCGCGACAGTAAAATCAATTGAAGAAACAATTGAAAGTACCGTTGTCGTAGTGGCCGCATCAAATTATACATCACGCAGAGATAAAGAGTTTTTTCTATATTCGCCTGAAAAATTTAAACAAGAATTTTGTATGGCACAGAATATTTTCTTTGAAAGTGGCATAGATAATCATGCTGGAATGGCAGCAGTTGCTGATGTGGTGCTGAACCGCGTTTTGCATTCTCATTATCCTAGTACTGTATGTAAAGTAGTATACGATGGTCAAAAAGACAGCAAAGGTAATATGCGTCGAAACCGGTGCCAGTTTTCTTGGTATTGTGATGGCAAGTCAGATAAAGTACCAGAAGGTTCTGAGAACTGGGTTCGTGCCCAAATGGTTGCTTGGGAAATGATGCATGATGAACGCTTTCGTGGCATCACTGAAGGTGCCACGCATTATCATGCTACTTATGTTAAACCAGCATGGCGGAGTGATCGAGGCATGGATTTGATTGGGCGTATTGGATCACATATCTTTTATCGCTGGAATTAAAAATAGTTCTTGACAATCGCACAAATATGTGCAATAATTAAAATGTTAAACTTAAATGCAACTTGTCATAAGAGGAATGTATAAATGACAAATCAACCAAATGCCCGTACAAATAATTATAAGGGCAAACGACCATCACGGCGAATGACACCTTCAATGGAGGAGGCAGTTCGCTTGGTGAAAAATTTGAGAGGCCGTGATAAACTTTACGGCATGATGTCAACAAACGACCGAGGGGATGTAACCGAGGTAGGTGTATATAACGGCAATACAAAACGATATGCACTATATCGTTCCGAACTTGTGGACAGTGAAATCATCACTGAGTTTAAAGAAATCATGGGATCAAACTCTCAACAATAAATCTCATGATCCTGGGCGGAGATCCTAACCGGTTAGACTTCGCCCAGGAAGGCTTTTATTAATAAAATAGGTGAAATAGGTATATAATGAAACATTTTCGAATTGAACCCAGTCGCAAAAAATCTGTATTAGAGTTTACATACTTTCGTAGACCGCTTGAAGAATTAACTAACAACGATGAAGATAAAGGTAAGTTTGCGTTTCTACATAAAGAACTTGGATGGCGATGGGGATCGTTTATGATCTCTGTTCCAAATACACAAGAAGAAATTGATGAATATATCAAAGATGAAGGATATGATAGTGTATTTGAATTTGCATCGGCACATGGTTGCACTGACATTGTAAACGACAAAGAGGTTTTACCAGAAGGCTTTTCCATGTCAGACGTTCTGTTGCCATCAACTGTTGATGAATGGATTGATTTAACAGAAGACCATCCAAATTCTGAAATGCTTGATTGTTGGGATGGATGTTGGGAAGATTGGTCAATTAAAACAAATGGACCCAAACTATCAGACGTTGACGAGATGATGGAAGAAATCGAAGAAGCATATAATGAAGAATATGAAGAAGGACTCGAAGAACTAGGTTGGGAATTCCTTGATAATCAGTTTGAAATTCATTGTAATGTGACTGTTGTTGAATGTGATAAACATGGACAAGTTGAAGAAGTAGAATCGGAGGCAACTACATAATGCGTATCGAAAATGAAGTATTACTTGATTATAGTGATGTTCTTATTCGGCCTAAAAGATCAACACTTGGTTCACGAAAAGATGTTGATTTAAAACGGAAATTTACTTTTCGCAACTATTCTCCATTTGTAAGGGATGATGTTCTGCCAGAGGGATATCCATCAGGTCCATATATTGAACCTGATTTTAATGGTATACCAATTATGGCAGCAAATATGGATGGAGTTGGTACATTTGCAATGGCAACTACTTTAGCAGAACAAGGCGTTTTTACGTGTTTAGTTAAAACATATAGTTCTGATGAATTGATTGAGTTTTTTAATTCAAATTCAAAATATAAAGAACATGTTGCAATGAGTATTGGAATCGGTGAACAAGATTTAAAAAAATTTAAAAGTGTATATACACATGCTATTTCTAGTTTAAAATATGTATGCATTGATGTAGCAAATGGTTACAGTGAACGATTTACTAATTTTGTTTCTGACTTTAGACTATTATATCCTAATATTGTAATCATTGCAGGCAATGTTGTTACTGCGGATCAAACACAGGAGTTAATCTTAAATGGAGCAGATATTGTTAAAGTGGGCATTGGTCCCGGGAGTGTTTGCACTACTAGGATACAAACTGGTGTCGGATATCCGCAGCTATCTGCAGTTATCGAATGTGCAGACGCCGCCCATGGACTTGGGGGTCACATTATTGCTGACGGTGGGTGTACTTGCCCTGGCGATGTGGCTAAAGCCTTTGCCAGTGGAGCAGATTTTGTTATGCTTGGTGGTATGCTTGCTGGGCATGTTGAAGGCGGTGGCGAAGTAATCACAAAGATTTATGAGACCGATGAAGTTATCAAAACAGATGATAATTTTTATGAATCAGTGTATAAAGAAAAGCGATTTGTTCAGTTTTATGGTATGAGTAGTGATGCTGCTAACACCAAGCACTTTGGTGGACTAAAGAATTATAGAAGTAGCGAAGGCAGAGAAGTTCTCGTACCATATCGTGGAGAAGTTGAAAGCACACTGCAAGATATTCTTGGAGGTATTAGATCAACGTGTACATATGCTGGCGCTCAAACATTAAAACAGTTGACAAAGTGCACAACATTTGTTAGAGTAAATAATCAGTTCAATGCAATATATGCCAATGGAACAACAAAAACTTAGTGATCACACATGAATAAAATAAATCTTGTCAAGTCATTAGTTATTGAAAATGTAAAATTGCCATACACTATAGTGGTAATGTATGATACTGATACAAATTTAAGAAATGAATTAGTCTCTCGTTATGAATCGAAGGACTTTTCATGCCATATAAACAAATATATCAGTACTGCGACTATTAATTTTAGAAATGAAATAGATGCTGCTGATTTCTTAATGAGGTTATAATGAAGATAGGTTTTACTGCATCAACTTTTGATTTACTACATGCTGGACACACTCTTATGTTAGAAGAGGCAAAGTCACACTGTGATTATTTAATTGTAGGTTTACAAATTGATCCAACAGTAGATAGAGATACAAAGAATAAACCAGTTCAAACAATTGTAGAAAGATATTTACAATTGCGGGCATGCAAATATGTAGATGAAATTATTCCATATGCAACTGAACAAGACTTGGAAGACATCATAAGTGGTATGCATATTGATATTCGTATTCTAGGAGTAGAATATCGTGATAAAGATTTTACAGGCAGAGATATTTGCAAGAAAAGAGATATTGAAATATACTTTAATGAACGTGACCATAGGTTCAGTTCAAGTAAACTGCGTGAATTAGTATGCAGTGCAAAAAAATAGAAAGATTAAAATGAAACCTGGAAATTATATTTTTACAAGTGAGAGTGTTAGTGACGGTCATCCAGATAAAGTTGCAGATCAACTTTCAGATGCATTAGTAGATGCGGGGCTTGCTAATGGTGATGAAACAACTCGTATTGCGATAGAAACTCTTGTGACTACGAACCATGTGACATTGGCTGGTGAAGTGAAAAACTTTAACGTAAGCAAAGATACTGTCAATGAAATCGTGCGTAATAAAATTCGTGATATCGGTTACGAACAGAAGGGATTTCATTGGGACAAACTAAACATCTATAATGAAATTCATTCACAAAGTTCAGATATTGCCCTAGGTACTGATAACTTCGGTGCTGGTGACCAAGGCATCATGTTTGGTTATGCTTGTAATGATAATGATTCATATATGCCAGCTCCGATTTATTATGCTCACAAAATTCTTAAAGAATTAAAAGAAGTTAGAAATTTAGACAGTATATTAGGACCAGATGCAAAATCACAGGTTAGTATGCAATATGAAGGTGGTATAGCAAAACGTGCAGATCAAATTGTTATTAGTACTCAACATACAGAAAATGAAATAGAAGCAGCACGAATAATTGCAAAACAAGCCGCACATCATGCCATGGGAGATTTAATCGATGAAGATACGATCTGGCATATTAATCCTACTGGCAATTTTGTTATAGGTGGTCCTGATGGTGATGCAGGTGTGACTGGACGAAAAATTATTGTTGATACTTATGGCGGATTTGCTCCTCATGGTGGGGGTGCTTTTAGTGGCAAAGATCCCACTAAAGTAGATCGTTCCGCTGCTTATATGGCTCGTTGGCTTGCCAAGAATGTTGTAGCAGATAATATGGCAGATTGGTGCAGTATACAACTTAGTTATGCTATCGGTATTAAAGAACCTACAAGTATCTATGTTGATTCGAACGGACATAATCGTAGCATTCAAAAGTTTATTAAAGAAAGTATTGATCTAACTCCTAGAGGAATTATTGATAGATTTGATTTATTCAATTATACTAAATACAGTGAAAGTTGTGTATATGGACACTTTGGTAACAAAGATGTTCCTTGGGAAAGTATCGGGTGGCAATAATGGGATTAATATCTTTTAGATGAAGCCTAACTTGAAAACACTGATTACCGTATGGAACAATTGAATTATTATGTCAGATGAACAAATAAAAGATTTTATAGAATATTTTAAAGGTATACTTCCTGATCCAGAAACATATCCAAAAACATTTGAATATTATGTGAAAATCTACAAGTATATACACAAAATAAAATAAAAGGAAAATTGGATGAATGCAGTAATATATAGTAAAGATGGATGTGGCTTTTGTGTTGCAGCAAAAAAACTATTAGAGAGTAAAGGTATTAGTTATCAAGAATATAATATGACTAATCAACCAGAAAAACGTGAGGAGCTATTAGAAGCTGCAGCATTGGAAAATGTAGTTCCTCGCACTGTTCCTCAAATATGGTTAAATAATAAATATATAGGTGGATATGATAAACTAATGCTATTCTTTAATTAAATTGTAGATAAATAGTCATAACAGAACAATTAAAATAATGTTTATAGGAGTTAAGTATGGCAAAGGCAATTAAATTAAGACAAGGAACTGAAGACGAACATGCCGCATTTACAGGTGCAATGGCAGAAGTCACGTTTGACACAACAAATAACACCGTAGTATTACATGATGGTAGTACTCCAGGCGGTATTCAAATGGCAAAACTAAGTGATGTTCCAGTAGATTTAACTGATCTAACCGATGTTGACGATAATTTGGGAAATTTGACTGGTGCAGCATTTAGCGGAACAACCTATGTAGTCACAGTTGCCAGTGGTACAAACACATATGGTACTGGTAACAAATACTATATTACAGAGTTGTCAGTTGCCAGTCCAACAGTTAGTCCAACAGTTACACTAAGTGAAGGTGAAACTTACAGATTTGACCAAAGCGATAGTACTAATACCGGACATCCATTAAAGTTTAGCACAACTGCAGGCGGCACACATGATAGCGGTAGTGAATATACAACAGGTGTTACTTATAATGGTGTACCTGGGCAATCTGACGCATACACAGAAATCACAGTAGCAGTTGGTGCACCTACGCTATACTATTATTGCGAAAATCACAATGGTATGGGCGATGGCCAATCGGCACCGATTGGAGATTGGAGTAATGCTATATTAGCACATACACTAGATAATCCAAATCCAGTTGGCACTAGTGAGAATGATCAATTTGGTATGCCTGCCGCAATGTCTAGCACACATGCAATTGTTGGTAGTTATTACGAATCTGATGCAAATGGTACGGTTTGGTCGAATAACAGTTGGAATGGTACATTTTCAGGCAAAGCGTATATCTATAATATAGCAACTGGTGCATTACTTTATACACTAGATAATCCAAATCCAGTTGGTACATCGACCGATGATAGATTTGGCTTCTCAGTAGCAATATCTGATACATATGCAATAGTTGGTACGCATAAAGAAGATGAAGCAGGCGCCAATAATGCTGGTAAAGCATATATCTATAGTCTATCTGATGGATCATTACTAAAGACATTGGACAACCGGGATCCGGATGGTAGCCCCGCTGGCGATTTGTTTGGCTTCTCAGTAGCAATATCTGATACATATGCAATTGTTGGTGCCCATGGCGAAGATGTCGGCAGCGGCGGTGGCGCAGCTTATATCTATGATATATCCTCGTTATCCTCTAGTGGATCAGTTCCTGCGCCTACGGTAATTCGTAATGCATCAACCGACACGAACGCTTATTTTGGCTGGGGTGTTGCATTATCTGATAATTATGTACTTGTTAGTGCACCAAATGTAAATTCTGCTACTGGACAAGCGTTTGTCTTTAATATATCTGATGGATCATTATTATATACATTTGATAATCCAAATCCGGATACGCAGGCAGCATTCAATGATAAGTTTGGCGGTACCAATAGCATGTACCAACCGCCAACGCAGCTTGCGATATCTGATAATTATGCAGTTGTTGGTGTACCATTTGAAGAAGACGCGAGTGGTGATAAATCAGGAAAAGTATATGTTTTTGACTTGTCAGATGGATCATTAGCATATACACTTGATAATCCAAATCCAGTTGGTACTAGTACAGACGATAATTTTGGCATGGCAGTTGATCTCGATGATGACTTTGTAATTGTTGGTGCACCATATGAAGATGATGCTGTTAGCAATATCTACCCAGGCAAGGCCTATATCTATAATCTAACTGATGGATCATTAGTACGTACATTAGATGATCCAAATGCCTTTGGTACTACTGATGGTGATAGATTTGGCCACTCAGTTGGAATATACGATAGTATTGCTCTTGTAAGTGCCAGTCGAGAAGATGATGGAAGTGGTACTTCTTCAAATTCTTCAGGCAAAGCATATATCTTTAACGCCCCAGCAGCAGCAGCACCAGCAGCACCAGCAGGTCCATCTCCGATGTGGTCGTTGAGTGGGGATAGTACTACATTTGCAGCCGTCACTACCTCTAAATTAGATACAAATGCTACAGATTATGTTGCCTTAAACCATCCTACCGGTCGGGGAAATAGTTGGGTTCTTGAAGACGGCTCATATGCCATACGCAACAATCCAAACGCATTGAATGGCCCCGGAGGCCATCCATATAAAATTTGGTCAACTGATGATCTTAGTGAAGGAATGACCTACCAATTTTACATGAAGTTTGCAGCCCCTCAACCCGCAATGTGGGAAGGTATGACTGGGATTGTTTCGGGTAGTAGCGCAGCACATTCCTATTCGCAATGGCTTACGTATGACAGCGCCACTCCTCAACAACTTGGATGGGGTTCAAATGGACAGTATGGGTATTATACGCATAGTGCTAATGGTAGTACAAGATTGGATAATCAGGGATGGCTTCATTTTGCAATTGAACTTCAATCAAATGGGCGTATAGTTCATTATATAAATGGTGTAGTAGTTGTAAACGAAGATGCAAGTGATCTATTAGGCCTTACAAACAAGGCGAACACCTTTGTTGGAAGCGTAAACTCATGGATGACCGATATAGAAATTTATACGGGTGGTGGAATTCATAATCCAGACCTTCTTAATAATCCGCCAGGCTTTACTCCGCCAACAAGAAAACAGATATAAACAACAAGATTAAAGTTCTATAAAAACTAAAAAGCGTCCGAAGTGGCGCTTTTTTATTGTCAATTTATATAAATACCTTATATTATAGGGGATAAGTATGGCAAGTTTGGATACTTTGAGTATGGAATTTAGTGATTTATTACTACCGTGGATTGGTGTACTAATTTCATTGGTAGTTGCAATATGGTTCAAAGACTTTGCAACTGGTCTTGCAAAAGGACTAAAATTCAAAACTAATCCAGCATTTCAAGAAGGTCACGAAGTATTACTAGATGGTGAATTAGCCATGATAGTTAAAATAGGAATGACTGAAACAGTATTTGGCATCTACTCAGATAGAGGATATACATGGAGGTATGTTCCTAATGAACGCATTCCCATGCTAAAATTAGAAAAAGTTATCAAGAAAGACTTACATATAGATAGCGAAGAAGAAAAAGCACAAAAATTAAAAACTATTATTGACGCTGCACAGGACGAAAATATTGCAAAAAATGCAGAAGAAATTGATAGATTAAAAAAATAACTACTTGACATTATAATAGAATCATTATATATTACTAATGTATAGGAGATAAAAAATGGAAATGTTTACAGAACCGTCCGGATGGTGGGCAATATTCATTGCTGCAGTTATCTTTATGATGGGAAGACATCATGGTCGCAAAATTGGTGCCATCGGCGCTGTTGATGTCTTATTAAATGAGTTAGAAGAATTAAAATTCATCCGTGTTAAAAGCCGCAAAACATTAGAAAATGGTGATCAGCAAGTAGAATATATGAAGTTCGATGAATAATTATAATTATAAATGCTTGACGGATGTTCCAGATTATTTACTAAAGTTAGTAAAAGATCGAAAACACGTTGATGAACAGCACACGATTACTATATATGAAGTAAATGATATACTAAATGATTTATCTGTTACAGATACAGACAAATGGCCATGGGAAGACAGTGGATTAGATAGAATGGATTGAGCAACTATGGATAAAAAAACACAAGCAGTAGTTTATGGACTGGATGATGCAAGTCCACTTGAATTAAAAACGGCGTTGAGAAAACGAAAAAGCATGTGGAGAGGACTCAAATTCAAATTGAATCTGATTATACTTCTACTTGCCGCAAATCTTTTAGCAACTTTATCAGTTGATATTGTCACATGGATTTCAACCGATGCAATTGATACAGTAATAATGTTTTGGAATAATTCAATCGATTTCTTCAAGTCATTACTCTCATAGATAATAAGATGACTCTTTATAATTTAACAGAAGAACAATGTCTAATGATGGATGCTATATGGCAACTAGAAACACAGCAGGAAATGCAAGATTTTAAAGATGCACTACTATATAGTGAGCAATTGATGTTTGAAACTCTTGTTTTAATGCTATTAGAAGATGCGTTAGATAGTCAGACTATAGATAAAACTTCCCTAGCAAAAATAATGCTCACTGATATTGGTATAAAATGTACATTGTAACTGGAAATATAAAAGGCACACTTTTAATTCGTACATTTGATTGTGTACTTGATGCAATAGAATATCGTGACAATTTAGATGCACATTATATTCCTGTAACCTTTAAAAAGACAAACTAATGCTTGATACACATGCAGCAAAAATATTTGCTAACAATATTAACATGATGGTACCGTGGTATTTAATGGCATCATATGCATATTATAAACAAGACAATCCTATTTTTTCTGATAGTTTTTTTGATGAAATGTCAAAAACAATGTTGAGTATATGGAATGACATAGAACATTTTCATAAAGAATATATCAATACTGAACATTTGGCCGCTGGTACTTTTTTAGGAGAATATCCGGGACGGGTGGAAGGTGGTCTTGCAGAAGTCCGTAAAAAGTTTTTTACAAAGTCGGGAACGGTACGAAAGAAAGTAGCATAGGATTATCATAATGGTGGATACAGAATTAAAAGAAAGTAATGCTAAAAAACTTGCGATTGAATATGCACAAGAGCGCAAGAGATTAAAGCAAGAACTATCAGAACTACAAACAGAAGTTGAGGACCTTACACCAACGACACCAACAGGTACTATCGATTGGTATGTTAAATGGCTTAGTATGATTTTAGCCGTTACTGGTGTATTTCTTATCAGTGCAAATATGGTATTTCTAGGACAAGTTTCATATATACTTAGTTCAATAGGATGGATATATGTGGGAATGGCTTGGAGTGACCGTGCTATTATGATTGGTAGTAGTATTAGTGGAACTGCGGTAATGATGAATTTAGTACAAAGTGCATTATAAAGAAAGAAACTTGACAATGCAGATAAAATGTGTTAAACTAAATGAGATGTTAGATGATAATAGTCAATACATGAACCAATTAGAACAAAAATTTGAAGAGCAATACGGAGAAGAACTTGAAAGAATTATGGGTAGAAAAGTATCGTCCGAACACGACAAAAGATTACGTATTCCGAGACGAGAAACAAAAACGTCAAGTTAAGTCCTGGGTAGATAGTGGAGCAATTCCACATCTTTTGTTCAGTGGTGGCGCGGGTACAGGTAAAACTACACTAGCAAAAGTTCTATTAAATGAACTTGGTGTTGACGGCGGTGATATCATGATTATCAATGCGTCCAATGAAAATAATGTAGATACAATGAGAACTAAGATTAATGGCTTTGCTAGTAGTCTACCATTCGGTGGCGACTTCAAATATGTGCTACTAGATGAAGCCGACTATCTATCACCAAGTGCGCAAGCAATCTTGCGTAATATGATGGAAACATTTTCTATGACTTGCCGATTTATTCTTACATGTAATTATCCCAATAAAGTAATTCCTGCAATTCATTCACGATGCCAGGGATATCATATTGAAAAATTAGATGAACAAGAATTTGCTGCAAGAGTAGCAACTATTCTTATCAGTGAAAATATTGATTTGGATATTGACACACTTGATGTTTATGTTAAATCAGCCTATCCTGATTTACGCAAATGCATTAACATGGTACAACAATCAATAGTGGATAATAAACTACAGCAGCCTGGACAAGGTGAAAGTGGTGAAAGTGATTGGATACTAGAATATGTTGCCTTATTTCAAATTGGTAAGATCGCGGAAGCCCGTAAACTAATTGTTTCTAAAGCACAGGCTCAAGAATACGAAAGTGTATATAGAAAGTTGTATGAAAATTTGGTCTGGTTTGGTGAAGATGATATAACGCAAGGTCGTGCGTTAATTTGCATTCGTGATGGACTAGTAAATCATGCATTGGTAGCAGATCCAGAAATTAATTTGAGTGCAACCTTGCTTGAACTACAACATATTGGAAATAACTAAATGGAATATACAGATGATTATGAACCAAAAATAATTATTGCAGATGGCGATTATGATTCTTATCTTTTGCAATTGCACCGCGAAATAGTTGCTAATAAATTAGCAGAAGACCGAGATGCACCAAATCCATTTCGTGAACGTATTATTGAAGATAATATTAAAATAGTAGTCAATGATACAAATGACTTACACTATGCATTAAAACATTTTGAAAAAAAGATTGAACTTGGAATTTATGATTATGTTATAATTGGAGATCCAAATGTACTAGGATATAAATATGATACATTACAAAGTATGTGCGTAGATATGAATTATTATACAAAGTTAATTAAAACAAAAGACTGGATTATTTGTTTGATAAATATAAGTGAAAATAATAAATTAATAGTAGAAAATAATCGGTTAGTAATAATATAAAATGGCAAGAAAAGCATATATAGTATTGGTTCATAAATTTAGACCAGCAGTCGGCGAAAATACATCAATGAAAAACTTTTTAAATGAAGGCAAATGGGAAATGTTTGAAGAGGTATTTTTTGTTACAAGAATTAGAAAGCGTTGGTGGCAAGAAGCAACCACAATAATTAATATTACTACTGGAAAAATAGAATCAAACAGAAGTGAAACACGGGATTATAATGATATTATGCAGCATGTGTTAATTTCATATCCAACACATTATAATAATTTTTTAAAAGAATGTAAAGAAGAAGGACTTGTTACGAAAGGGGCTAGCCAATGAGTAGAATTGTAGACGCACAGAAGGCACTAGCATACCGTATGCCAATGTATAAAGTAATGGGAAATATTTCATCTGATACTGAAAGATTAATTAAAAAATCTATTCTTGCCGATGATAATTCAAATATTCCTCGTATCACCGATGATATTCAACGGATACTACAAACCCAAATTTTTGATACTAACACAGACTTTCAAACGGTTAGTTATACTAATAATTATAATAATACCCAAGATATTTTAAATCTCAGATCACGATTTATTATAAACGTTTCGCCAATTGCTTATCCCGAAATAATCATTGATAATCGTAAATATGATTTAGGTAAAAACAATATTATATTTATTAATCATAGGCATTCATACACAATATCACAGCCTGCCGATGTTAAAACAATGCTTTTAACGGGTATGTTTGATTGGGATGTTTCAAAACACGCAGATTAAAGATGATAGACAATGGCTTTAGACTTACATGGACTAACTGTACATAATGCGTGGTGTAAGTATCGGAGCCACACACAGTTATGCTATTTTAATCAAATTAAAAAAACTGTAGTAATAACTGGCCATGGAATAATGTCAAAAGAATTCATAGGATGGATAAGTGCTGATCCCTACGCAATTAAATGTGAACGTTTAAATCCTAATACCGGTGCTTGGAGAGTATATATTCGAAAATCACCAACTAAAAAAGAAGAAAATGAAAAACTAAATTTAATTGGACTATATAAAAAGTTTCATAAATGATATTATCAATTCCAAAAACTTCCACAAGCAGAATACCAACAACGCCGTATGCAATATCGTATTATGAACCAATGCATAAATGGGAAATAAAAAAGAGATATGCACTAATTCCACAAATTGTATGGGAATTCGAAGATAGTAAAAGTGTAGTACATAGTATGATACCCGATGATTACAGAGTATTTGTAAGTACTAATAATATTATATGGTTAGATTATTATTATGAAATAGTTGCATATACTAGAAACACAATAAATCCTACTAGAAATAGAAATAAAAATATTAGAAGAACTTTTGCTGTAGATGAATATTATTATTTACAAAAACTACTATAATTTTTAAAATTAAATAAATATACATATGAATTAAAAAGTTGTAGGTAATATAAAAGTGGAAGATAGCGCAGAAGATTTTGTTTGGCATAATATTAGCCCGAATGATATTTGGGCTCTTGATAAATTAATATTATCTCGCAAACTAGGTTATGTCTGTGGACCAGTTGGACTCGATGTCCCCAAAGCAGATAACTATATTGTCAGACCCTGTGTAAATATGTTAGGGCTTGGTCTTGGTGCACAAAAGGTATGGATAGAAGATGAAACTATAGACCTACCAATAGGGCACTTTTGGTGTGAATTCTTTGAAGGTAGACATTTTAGTATTGATTATTATAACGGCACACAATTTTTATGTGTTGAAGGTGTCAAACCAGTAAACACTTTTGTTAAATGGAGTTCCTGGCGAAGAAATGATGTCAGAATACCATTTCCAGATATACTAATAGAACTGTTGCCCAGGCATCAATGGATGAATTGTGAGTTCATAGGTAATAAATTAATAGAAGTTCACTTTCGAAAAAATGAAGATTTTACTGGCAATATAAATCATTTTATTCCAGTCTGGAAGGGTGAGTCAACAGAACCACCAAAAGGATACACATATCGTGATTATCCAGATGTACACGGTAGAATTGGCGCCTTTGTAAGATAATTTATTTTTCTCTTGACATTTCAGACGAATTAATTTACAATGAATTTACATGTTGTAAAGGAAAAATAAATGAAAAAATATACATTCACTGCATATGGAAATAATGTAACACTTGAAGGTGCTACGGCAATCTCAGTTATGGAACAAGCAAATCGCCAATTGTTATGGAGTAATCCCAATTCAAAAGATGGTATCTGGAGCGATGGACCTGATAATTTTTATTGGATTGAAGGCAACTTTTTTGATTAAACAAGGAATAATATATGTATGATACAATTGCAATTTTAACCAACACAATGAATGATAACAGCGCAGAAGTTGAAGCAGATAATATGCGGGCTGGTAAATCGTTTGATGCCTATATTCAAGGAAATAAAATTAGAATGGTATGGAATGGAAAGGTATATGTAGGCAATGCTTTCGGCATGGAATTTACATCTCATGGTCCCAAGGAACTATTTTAAATGAAAGTTAAAATTTCAAACTATCCAAATTGGAAGTTTTATCATCACTGGTTATACGACTGGTTCGGATATACTCCTAAGCAATGTATAAAAGTACGCATTGACCGTTGGGACACTTGGAGCATGGATCATACTCTTGCTCCTATCATCTTACCTATGCTAGTACAGTTAAAAGCTACAACGCACGGACATCCTAGTGATTTAACAGAAGAAGAATGGAACGACACATTAGACGAAATGATTTGGGCGTTCGAACAAAAATGCCGAGATGATTGGATGAAAGATTACGACTACAACAATTGGGATAGTGAAGGTGCTAATGCACACCAAGAAAGAATGACAAACGGATTTAAACTATTTGGCAAATTCTATGAAAGTTTATGGGATTAAATGAAGTTTTAGGTGGAATACAGTAATTAATTACTAATAATGAAAAATAATGGTTGACATTCTGGACGAATCACTATATAAAGTAAGTATAGATTGATTAAACAGAAAGAGAACCGCTATGTCTATTCAAAAACTTATCGATGAAACTAAAAGCTATTATGTAGAAGCACAAGATACTGATCTTTCTGATCTATATAAAGATGATTTAAATGATTTTGAATCAGTACAATGGTTGATTAATGCGGATCTCACTGATGATGCCATAGCAATGATTGACAATATGGATACTGCACCTCGTGAGCAGATTGTATTGGCTATTGCTGGTGAGTATGGTAATGGATATGTAGAAACTGTACTAGGTTATAAACTATACTAAGTTATGAGATATCATAAAAAAAGCTTGACATTCTGGACGAATCACTATATAAAGTAAGTATAGATTGAAACAAAGGATCAAACAATGCAAAATCAAATTCAGACACTTCTTGCAGACATCAAAGCAGATTACCTCAACTGGACTTCCCGTAACGGAACAAAAGAGTTGTCTGAGCATAATGTAAAGATGATTAATGACTTCAACAATGGTCTTGAAATCAAAGAAGGTCAGAAGTATATCAAAGTTATCTCTAATCGTTCTGTTTGGGGTTTCATTGTCAAAGGTGACAACGACAAGATTTTTCGTAAAGGTGACATTCTGAAAGCTGCAGGTTACAATGCTCCTGCTCGTAATGCTCCTCGTGGTAACATTATGGATGGTGGGTATACTGTTCAGTGGACTGGTCCTAACTACTTGCGCTAAGGATAAAAATATGCAACCTGACCACGATTTCCTTGACCAAGTAGAAATAATGATTGATGAAGGGTGTTCTGAATATTCAGAATACCTTTCTGAACATAATGATGTTGATGATATTGATGAACTTGAGGAGATTTTGAATGCTAACAATTTCGATGATTTGCCTATTGAATTTATTACTGACCATTCAGTTCGCAAAGATCCAGATGAATGGGTTAGTGCTGCAGCCGATTGGGATCCCATCGAAGGGAAAAGTGTAAGAGTATTTTTACATGCTACCAACTTAGTAAAAGTGTGGGGACCTAAGACCTTTAAAAAGGTAATTATGCGTATGTTGGCTCATGAAACTATTCATTGGAAACAGTATGACAAATTTGATCCAACTGTTTTAGTTACCTATAAATCAGGTTATATGAAGGGTGTTGAGTTAAAGAAGGCAGGTGGCACTGAACGTGATTTAATGTGCAGTTACTTGCGTGATCCACACGAATTGATGGCATATGGACATGATTTAGCAGCAGAGATGCGAGATACAGATATGCCGTTAGAGGCGCTGAGAGGTCCTGAGAGGTTCGTAGAGGAACTTCCAGTATATAAACGTTATAGGGAATATTTTGCGCGTGAATCAAAACAAATTAAACAGTTAATGAAATATACTGCGAATTATTTCTAATAACCAGAGAAGGAATAACACTATGGAAAAAACAGTTTGGCATTGTATTCATATTATTATGGCATCTATAATTTTCGTATTGATGCCCGCGATCACTGTTTTAATGATAATTTTATAATTAATACTTGACATTCTGGACGAATCACTATATAAAGAGTGTATAAGTTGAGAAGGAATGATTATGTTTACTGTTGAATATGGCTACTACAACTATCCTAAAAAGACAAAAGAATTCAAAACCTATGAAAGTGCAAAGAAGTTTTTCTTTTATATTGGAAAGCGTAACGGTGTAAAGCGAGTAAATCTTAGAGTAGGAAATGTATAATGAAAATCATTAATACTACAAATGATACTAGTGTAAATGTCAACGGTACTGCACTTCAAGGTTATGTTAATACCACATATGCTGATATTGTTGAAACTTTTGGTGAACCAACATATACATCAAATGATAAAACCACTGTTGAATGGACATTAGAATTTGAAGTTGAATTACAAGATGCTCCTGGAAGTTATATGCGTGAATTTGTTGTAGCAACAATTTATGATTGGAAATGTCCTTCAACCCCATTGGGCGAATATGACTGGCATGTTGGTGGGTTTTCAACACAGGTAATTGAGTGTGTATATTCATTACTACCAAGAGAAAAAGTTTTATAGATAGTTATCTTTTAGTCATTTTGATTTAAATACTAGTGCAGGGATTAATTTCTCTGTACTTTAGGGTGGATTATCCACTCTATAGTCCTCTTCGCAAACTTGGCCCGGCTACTTTGGTAGTCGGGTTCTTTTTATTAATTGACTAAATATTGATATGTTGCACTATAGTGATTGGAATCCAGGAATAGAGAACGGCAATGAGACACTCATTTCTGTATTAAATACTTTACCTGGAAGTGACACAATAGATATAAGTTGGTGTGTAAAGATAATAGAAAATCCCAGATCACCATTTAGTCTACCAGGTGCAATATGTTTAGAATCACACGATTGTATACATGCGTTATTAGGCAGAGGATTATTAAATCAGGATGAAGCATTTGTTATAGGTTACACTATGGGAAATGCAATTACATTAAAAAATTGGCATGTTGCATTATATAAATACTATGCATCGAATATATTTCCAAAAATATATCGATTTGGCGAAAGAGAACTAATAGCGTTTGATATGGGTATTATTTATGGTAAGACTCGTAGAACCAAAAACATACATAAAATAAACTTTGACACTTATAAGGATAAAACACTCGGAGAAATAAGATCTCATTTTGATGTGAACTTAGATATACTTCATCATCTAAGATATGTAGAAAAAAGTTTATTTAAAAGTAAAGCGAGTAAAAGATTATGAAGGTATATCAGCATAATATATATTATAGAATTAATGAAAGAGAAATTGTATCAAAATTAATGTTGGCTGCCAGAATCAATAAAAAAGATCGCAATAAAATATTATCAACTGCAGAAACAATAAATGATTCATTTAATGAAACAAGTTTAATTCATAAACTTATGACTGCATATAAGTTATCAGGCAATGAGGGTATTGCATTGATGACAATATGTGAAAGTTTATTAAGAATTCCAGATAAAAAAACACAAGATAAATTAATTAAAGAAAAACTATCAAATGCGGACTGGAATTTAATTTCTGAAAATAGTTTCTATGCTACTCTAGGTGGCAAAGTATTAACAAAAGTACAAGGGTTTTCAGCATATACAAATCTAATTGCAAGATTAGGATGGCCGACTGTTCGTAAAATAATAAAAGAAACTGTTAAATATATGGGTAATATATATGTAATGGGTGAAACTATTTCCAGTGCAATGAATAATAGAAATGAGTCATACTCATATTCATATGACATGTTAGGCGAAGCAGCAACAAACTGGGAAGATGCTAATTCATATTATGAAAAATATATTCAAGCCGCAAGTTTGTTTGATGATAGTATAAGTGTTAAATTAAGTGCTATACATCCAAGATATGAGATAAGAAATTATAAAGATGTAATTTCTAATCTTGTGCCTAAACTTGCAGCAATAGCAAGATTATGCGAAGATAAGAATACTACAATGTTTATTGATGCCGAAGAAGCAGCAAGATTGGATTTAAGTATTCACGTATTAGAGGAATTGTTATCAAGTTATAAATTCAAAAAGAATACAATTGGATTTGCTGTACAAGCATATCAGAAACGTTCTTTTTGGGCAATTGATACACTAGAATCGATAGCAAAAGAATCTGATACATCAATATGTGTACGCTTAGTTAAAGGTGCATATTGGGACACAGAAATAAAACTAGCACAACAAGAAGGCTTACACTATCCTGTGTTCACACGAAAAGAATATACTGACATAAGTTATTTGGCATGTGCTAGAAAAATTATGTTATCCGAGTATATCAAACCTGCTTATGCCACACACAATCCATTCACCGTAGCAGCCATATATTTTTATAACGAAACTGTAGGAGGTGAATTCGAGTTTCAAAAACTATATGGTATGGGGGATGGACTATTTCAATATCTATACAACACACATGATACCAATATAAGGGTGTATGCGCCAGTTGGCGAGTATAAAGATTTACTTTCATATCTTGTTCGTAGAATATTAGAAAATGGAGCAAATACTAGTTTTATTTATAATCAGGTATTAGATGATCCATTTGTTGAAGCAAAAAAAGAAAAATCAGAATTACCAACATATAAAAATATATATTCAGATCGAGAAAATTCAAGAGGCTATGATTTAACTGATCCTGCTTGGATTACTCACTTGGTAGATAGGCAAAGTTATGAATTTATCGAAAGCGAAAATCTGTTATCAGTTAAAGATAGTATATCAATATTAGAGGATGGTAGAACTGATTGGAGAAATACTCCATTTGAAGAGAGAAAACGATTGGTTCTCGCATATGCAGATCACCTAGAACTATATATGGAAGTAGCAATCAATGAACTCGTTATACATGCACACAAAACATATCCTAATGCACTTAGTGAAGTTCGTGAAACTATCGACTTTATCAGATACTATGCGGTACAAGCAGAATATCTATTTAATAATCAAAAAATACAAAGTTATACAGGTGAAAATAATAATACTACATACCACGAACATGGCGTATGGATGATTATAGCACCATGGAATTTTCCACTTGCAATTTTTGTAGGACCAATTGTAGCAGCGTTATTAACAGGTAATACAGTATTAGCAAAGGGTGCACCGCAAACCCAGCATGTATCTGATTCAGTAATTAATTGTATGCTCTCATGTGGAATACCAGAAAATGCTATCAGATTATGTCTTCCAGATCCAAAAGAAGCAGAAATCGCAATTGCAGATGATAGAATAAAAGGCATAACATTTACAGGTTCACACAAAACTGCCAAACGAATACATCGATTATTAGCAAAACGAGAAGGAGCAATTATTCCATTTATTGCTGAGACCGGCGGTATTAATTGTATGATTGCTGACTCAACATGTTTACCAGAACAATTAGTAAAAGATTCAATTCATGGTGCGTTTGATAGTGCTGGTCAGCGTTGTAGCGCAACACGTTTTTTATTCTTACAACGAGATAATTCCAATACAATATTAAAAATGCTGAAAGATTCTATTAAGGTAGTTCAAATGGGATTTGCCAATGATTTGAATACAGATGTTACCCGTGTAATTGATGGTGACGCATATAAAAGAATACAAAATAGAATAGCAGTATTAGAAGAAAATGAAATATTAATTGCAACTAAATCACGAAATGGGACTGAATTGCCAGCACTTACAATTACTCCAAGTGCTTATCTTGTATCTGATTATAAAAAATATTTTGACAAAGAAATATTTGGTCCATTACTACATGTTTATGAGTATGACACCGATGAATTACCAGAAATATTAGAGTACATTAATAATAGTAGATTTGGACTAACCATGAGTATTCATTCTAGAATATCATCTTTTTATGATGAAATTATTAACACGGTAAACATAGGAAATATATATATTAATAGAGATCAAATAGGAGCAGTAGTAGAAACACAGCCATTTGGTGGAATTGGATTAAGTGGTACTGGTCCAAAAGCAGGTGGTCCAAATTATTTAAAATCATATGTCTGGGAAAAGCATGTTAGTATTAATACTACCGCTATTGGAGGCAATACTGTATTATTATCAGAGTGAGAGTTGATATAAAATTATGAGAAGAATAGAAGAACATTCAACAAAATTGGGCCATAGAGTATTATATTATATGGTAGTAGATGAAAATAATAAAATAATAATTATTACTAAAAATAGAAAAATTGCAAAATCAATGCAGTAAAATACAAAATATAGGTTGCAATAAACTAATAAATCATGTATAATATTATTAATTATTAAATAAAAATTTATATTGAATTAGAAAAGAAGGTAGCAGAATATAAAATGACAAACGTATTTGAAGACATTAATAAATTTGCAGAAGCATGTGATCAACCAGCAAGTGAAGCAAACTATCGTATGTATCTTGATTTAATTCGTGAAGAAACAAGTGAACTAGAAGACGCTATTCAAGATAACGATAAAATAGAACAGCTAGACGCACTGGTAGATATTTTGGTTGTTACCATTGGCGCTATTCGTGCTGGTGGTATGGATGCGGAAGGTGCATGGCAAGAAGTAATGAACACAAACTTTGCTAAGATTAATTCAGAAACAGGCAAAGTAATTAAACGAGAAGACGGAAAGGTATTAAAGCCAGAAGGGTGGAAAGCACCAGAATTAGAACAATTCATTATTAAATAAATTCTTATACTAAATAACTATAAGAACGAGACATAAGGAATAATATAATGTTTCAAGAGTATAAGAATCTCTCCGAAGAGGAACTGGATGAAAAGATGGGTGAAGTCATACATAAAATGAACATGGCGCACTCAATGGGATTAGAAGGAGTAGTTGACCAACTGCAAAATATATTAGAAAATTTGCAAATGGAATTATCTGCTCGTCTAGACCAACAGCGATTTGATATTATTAATGATCGTACCCCAGAATCTTTAATTGTAGGAGAAGATGATGACACCACCGAAGATACCGAATAATGTAGTTACTACATATCATAGTGTTGCAATTGATGGTTCTGAAATTGATGTTACCCGATTCTACGAACACATAAAAAACGATTGGATTAAAAATAATGAATCCAATCTTTCTTTTAAAAATATCAAGTGGGATAATGGCAATGACATATTGAGCTTTGAAACTAATAGTCAGACAATTAACTTAGTTGCTCTAATACAAGAAATAACTGTAAGATTTCCAACAGCATTTTTTACATATGATTTTTATACGGAGAATAATCCGAATAGTAGATCAGATAATTTATATTGGATATATGATGGTAATATTAATATGAAAAAAGATAATTTAAATAGAGATGTTAACAATGCCGGATAATTTTACTGTAAATAGTTATACTACATTCAAAGCAACTTTTAGTACAACTCTTGTACAAGCAGAAGCATCATTGTATTCAGAAATTTTTGATGCTGAAATAGATTTTGTTTGGTGCACTAGTGATCTTGCTATGGGTAATGCTGCGTTTTTAAAAGTAAAATTCTTTTTAGAAGAAATACTACATCAAAGCATATTCACACATAAATCTGCACTTATTAATTTGGGAAATTTAGAAAATAATGTAGTGATGTTTCCATATGTTCCAACAAGTGATATTATTGCAATGACACTGCATGCAAAGCTTAACTCAATTGCTGAGGGAAATATTGATATTATATCAGTAAAGATAACAAGTAAGTTTGAAAATCCTGTAATGAGTTATACATATGCGGATGAAGACTATCCTGGCATGCCGAGTTTGGAAACATGGATAGGACAAAAAGAATATTACTATAAAAATCCATGGTGGTTTAGAGCAAGCCCAGAAACAGAAGATTATGAAGTTGATGAAGAAACAGACTTGACAACGCCGCCGGAATATGATAATGTATTAGATGAAATACAACAAGTAATACTAGGTGAATTAGAATTAGTAGATCATCCAGGTGAGGTTATAAAGATACATGATTGGCAGCCAAAAATCGTCAAAGATTGATTCATTAAAAGACCAATATGGTCGTGTTATCTATAATAGACATGAACTTTATGAGATGTTATATAATGGCGAAGATATTAGTCTTGTGAAAAAAGTTGACTGGCATGAAGATTTTGAGAAATACAATAATGCAAATAATATTAACTATTATAATTTACCAGAAATCACTGCAATAGATACCTTAACTTGCCAGATAGAAGATTTTGACAATGAATTACAGACACAATGGTTTATTCCAGATTATTATAAAAACTTAGATGTCATAAAATATATTAAAGAAATTAGTCCCAAAGAACATATAGCAAGATGTATTGAAGAACTTGAAGAATTTAAGCGTAGAGAAATGTTGCCACTACTGCAATATATGATATATTTGGTAGATTTTATGCGAGAAAAAGATATAGTATGGGGCGTAGGAAGAGGATCTAGTGTAGCAAGTTATGTATTATACTTAATCGGTGTACACCGAATAAATAGTATTTACTATGAACTAGATTGGCAAGAATTCCTTAGATAGAAAAGGCGAAGATATGAAAAATTATAAAAGTATGCGTGGTGTCAATGTTGACATTGGCAAATTACTGGCACAACAAGAAAAAAATATCACAGTTGGAAATACTGCATCAAATGCTAGAGGTGATAAACTCGGCCGAGGAGGTAGGGTTATTAAAAGTGCAGATGCAATTGCGAGAGAACATTATAATGTAAATAATCCCAATGCAGTAAAACAGGCATCTATTAAACTAGATGATGCTCCTAAACCAAAGAACCAAGAAGTTCCAATGGAAGATGATTGGCAAGAGCCAGCATCTGAACCAGCGCCTGAACCGGCACCACCTGCTCAAAAAGAAACAAAAGTAGAACCAGTATTTGAAAATGTTAGCCCTGGTCCAATACCCGAAGAATATAATAATGATGATGAATGGGTAGAAGATGCAGATGGTAACTTTGTAAAAGCAGAAGAGCCAAAGAAAAATAAATCTAAAAAATCAAAATAAGGAAACAATGATGAAAACGTTATCTCCTATTGGAAATAAAATTATTCTTACTAATATGGATACAGGATTTAAGAAACTAAATGGAATTATTCATTTAGATGATAGCACTGCAGATGCAGGTGATAGAGGTATTCGACCGCGATGGGCAGAAGTATACGCAGTAGGACCTGAACAAACTGATGTTAAAGTTGGTGATTGGGTTCTAATGCAACATGGGCGATGGTCACAAGGCCAAGAACTTAGATTAGCAGATGATACATCTATTCGGTTTTGGTTAGGTGATCCAGAAGGCATTTTGGGCGTAAGCGATAACGGTAAACCATTAGAGATCCAAGTGGCGTGATAGATGTATTCTATCTTACTTACCACGATGATTATTCAGATAACAATTTAAATAGAATATTATCTAAGGTTGGCAAGAATCAGCGGGTTATTAATACTGCTGATGTAGAAGGAGTTTATGAGGCACACATGGCTTGTGCCGAGCAAAGTTCAACAGAAAATTTTTATGTTGTTGATGGTGATGCATGGATAATTGATGATTTTAATTTTTCATATGTTCCGTCTGATAAGATAGATGTATATCCCAGTGTACCACAGACACAGTGTACTCATGTTTGGAGAGCATTAAATCCTGCCACAGGTGAACTTGCAGGATATGGTGGAGTTAAATTATTTAATCGCAAATCATTCTTTGTCGAAAGCACCACAAAAATAGTTGATGTGACTACAGGCGTAGCAAAACTTGGATTTCCATACTACCGTATAGATATACCAGCAAATGAAACTAGATTTGCCAATACCCCATTTAATGCTTGGAAAGGTGCATTCAGAGAATGTACAAAACTAGCAAGTGGAGTAGCAACCGACGATATAGAAAAAAGACTAGAACGATGGAAATATCCTCTTCCTATTAATTACCATGAACTAATTTCAATAGGTGCAACAATGGGCATAGAGTATGGTAAAAAATATATCAATTCACCATCAGACCTACAAAGAATCAATAATTTTGATTGGTTAAACAAAATATATCTTGACATTTACAACGAATCATAGTATAAAATAATAGTAATAACAATGAGGACTACTATGAACGAAATATTACAAGATATCGAAACACTTCAAAATGCACTTATCAATTTGACAGAAGGTGCAAGTGATGAAAAGCGTATGGCAATTCATACTCTAGAACGTATGCTAGATGAAAAGAAAAATTCATTTAATGAATTTGAAACGGAGTATGCACCACATGACTAATCATGAAAAATTTGATGAAATTATCTGTTATGTTTTGGTCAGTGTATTTGCGTTGGGTTGGATGAACTTTGGTCAAGGTACAGAATATACTTGGTGGAATTTAATTCGTTATTTTGGTAATTAACGGTTGACAATCTAAATCATATATGCTATAAATATCGTAACAGTTAAGAAGGAACAAACTATGTCAGATCCGAAAATCATTTGGGATGAAGTGAATAAAATTAATGCTGGAACTTCCCAGGGTCAACATTCACTTATGGTTGAAATGGATATGTGGGCTTGGAAACAGAATACAACCTGGCGCGCAGGGACCACACTTAAAGATATTATCCATGCGTATGCTGAGGAACGTGGTTGGACACAAGAAGGTTTTACAGGAATGGAAGTTTATGATCCCTTTTGGGATTGGCAAGAAGATTAATATTTTGGTTCCTTAGCTCAGCTGGATAGAGCAACTGCCTTCTAAGCAGTAGGTCATAGGTTCGAATCCTATAGGGACCGCCAAATTAAATAAGGAGAAGAAAATGAAACCATCTAATAACAGGCCTATAGGGTGGGCAAATACTCTAGCAACTCTTTTTGCACTACCTAAAGAAATGTGGGATAGTGTAATGACAGTTGAGAAATCACCATTGCGCAATTTAGATCCAATGGTAGGACATATGGTATTTCAGTGCCTGTTCTTCATTTGGAGTGGTATCTTCGCAGTAATGGTAGGCAGTATGTTTGCCTTTGGTATTAGTGCAGCGTTTCATATTTTTCTAATTAGCGGTATTACAATCACAGTTGTGACGTTTCGTGCCGCAGAAAACAATCCAGAGTCGCTCAACAGCATTATGAAATCTGGGCGCAAGTATACCGGTCGTGGTAATGGAGGCGAACATGAGTGAAGATAAATTTGAAATCCATCGTCCACACAAAATGCTTGATTGGTTAGAAGGTGAAGTTACCGAGTGGGCCTTTGGACTAATTCAGGAACATTTTGGGGTAGATTCACCAGATGAATTAGATCGTGAACAAATCGATGAAGTTGTTGACCAATGGAGCGAAATGCTTGATATGTCAGGTGGTGATTGGTTAGCAACAGGACTAAGAAATGCCATTAATCAATGGGAAAATGAACACGATGATTACATCATCTAATTAATATGCTCGTATGGCGGAATCGGTAGACGCGCCAGACTTAAAATCTGTTGCCCTTGAGGCGTCCCGGTTCAAGTCCGGGTACGAGTACCAAATTTAAAAAAGGATATATAATATGGCAGATGGACCATTTAAAGCCGCATTTGATGCTGATACTACTGGTGTCATTCGTAGAGAAATTGTTACATATCGTATGAAGAACGGTATAATGGTCAAAGAGGTTGCATATCGTGATTACTATACAAGTGGTGACTATCATGATTCACAGGCTGCTACTCCTTTAGTAGAAAGATAAAATAAACAGCGGGTATCGTATAGTGGTTATTACGGTAGGTTTCCAACCTTTAGACAGGAGTTCGATTCTCCTTACCCGCTCCAGAAATAATGCTCCTGTAGCTTAATTGGTTAAAGCGCCCCGCTCATAACGGGTCGAGTCGGGGTTCAAGTCCCTGCAGGAGCACCATAAAACGGAAGTGAGACTTGGTAGTCAGAGGAGTCTTATATGCTCTTTGCGCCAGATTAGCGCCTTTGAGGTGGTTCGAATCCACCCACTTCTACCAATTTGGGCGGTGTGCTGCAAGGTGCGGCAGCGGACTGTAACTCCGCCGAGGAGACTCACGCCTGGTTCGATTCCAGGACCGCCCACCAAACTAGGATTATAACATATGAAACTATTACTATCTTTTATTATTATTTCTTTTTTCATGGTGGGTATGCCTATCATTGTCTCCGCAATTGCTTATCCAGATAATTGTCAGCAATCAATTATTATTCCATGCGTAGGTTTAGAATAAAATAATTTAAAATAATGCTTGACAATCTATTTTAATAGTGCTATAAAGTATGTATAGAAACAATGAGAGAGAATCACAATGATCTATTCAATGCTTGAAATCGAAATCCGCGCTGCAGTTGAGAAATCAGAAAACCTCAATGATGATTACTCAATCAACTGGAATTTCGTAGATGCTGATGCATATACTGCGTGTCGCTCATTCTGGAAAGACGATGAAGAATTTTATGATTCATTTAATGAAATTGTCGATATGATTATTGCAGAACGCAAAGAAGAGGCAGATGCAGAACGTCAATTGTCATTTGCCATTGGAGAATAATAACAAGCGGTTGTAGCTCAGTTGGTTAGAGTATCGGCCTGTCACGCCGAGGGCCGCGGGTTCGAGTCCCGTCAACCGCGCCAGAGTCAAAGGGTTTTGTTCCCCTTGTAAAATAATTGAGCAAATGGTGCCCGGAATGTCCCGAGTAAGACCATAAACTGCTTGACATTATTTGTCCCGTTCGTCTATCGGTTAGGACGCCAGGTTTTCAACCTGGAAAGAGGGGTTCGATTCCCCTACGGGATGCCATTAATACGGAGTATAGCACAGTCTGGTAGTGCGCTGCGTTTGGGACGCAGAGGTCTAAGGTTCGAATCCTTATACTCCGACCAAGAATGTGGACAGGTGGCTGAGTGGCCGAAAGCACCGGATTACTAATCCGGCGAACCGAGAGGTTCCGTGGGTTCGAATCCCACCCTGTCTGCCAAAAGCCACGCAAGAGTTACTACTTGCTAGTATGGGTTACAAGGTCCCATATGAATGAAGTGAGGTTGTTCTCATACAAAAAAATGTCGATGCAGAGTATTGTCGCACAGCGGAGTGTGTTAGTGTTGATGGCCGGACTACAACAAGTTATTAGTTGGTGGGCTGATGGTATAAAGATGCATCCGTACAAATTTACGGTAATAATCATATGACTGAATATAATTTATCTGAACTTATTGCGAGTGCCTGGTGTGATAAAACAACATGGGCTGATATTAAATCTCAGTATGATTTAACCGAAGATGATGTTATGAAAATAATGAAATATAATCTTAAAAAACGAAGTTATGTTGTATGGCGTGAACGTGTTCGTAGACATAAAAAACAAAATTAATACTTGACAATCTCGTAATCTTAATCTATACTGTATAATATAGTTAGACAAAAAGAGGCACACAATGACAAGTTCAATTAGTGAAGAATCCGGACGCATTGCTAAGGCAGAAGGTCACAAGTTCGAACATATAGTAAGCGATATGCTTACGGAGATGTTTAGCCATAAGTTTAAAGTTGAAGGTGCCAGTAACACTAAGATAGATGTTCGTTCAGACGACTCTAGAGTTAGACTAAGTATTAAGAATCCTAGTGGAAAAAATACACAAATTGGACTATACACACAAAAAAGTTTCATCTCGGCTATGGATATTATTGATACTGATATTTTAGACTTTATCAGTAAATTCTTCGGTGGTGACTCTTACGCAGACTATCCTCGCCATCGCATGAGTAAGAGTGATATTGACCCTACATTAAATGAAAAATTCACACAGTTTCTCAATAACAATATTTCTAAGTTGTTGTCACTATTAGCAACACACGGAAACAAAAATCAAGTAGGCGATGTAAACTTTCTAGTTTGGGCAACTAAAAAGAACGATCCTAGTAGCGTTCTTCTTGTGGATTTATCTGAATTCAAACAAGAACTTTCTCAAGGTGAGTGGAAACAAAATGCTACTACATTTGAATTTGTAGTGAAAGGAAAAAAATTATTTCACTTACAAATGAAAGGCAGCGGCAAAAAATTTACAAGCGCATATCATAGCCTGATGTTTCATGTACATAGTAACTTCGATACTAAATACGTGAAAGACTTAACAGTATTAAAGGAACTTCTATGATAACAACTTTTAAAGACTTACTGAATGAAATAAAAATACAACAAATATCTTTTGACGACTTTTGTAGTCAGTTGAGTATTTTAGATATTTCAGATAAGAGCGGAACATTTAAAGTACGAAGCGATATACATGTATTTCTTGCTAGGGTTACTAAAAAAGCGGATGACCCGCGCCCTCCTCGAGTTGACTTATATCTTCGTAAACTTTATCAAATGCTAGTAACAGATGCAGAAACAAGTTTACAAGAGTGGTTTGATAGATATGTTGCACTACCTAATCCTATTGAGTTCTATTTAGAATTACCAGAAGGAAATAGTCTTACCGACGATACATTTATGGGTATAACAAATAGTAAGTATGGCAGACTAAGCAAGAATTTAAACTTTGAAAATTTTTATAATACAAAAAAACTATATACGAATGATAGTGAATATGTACTAGGACTACTAAAAGCAATGTATGAACGCTTTCATATTCGCAACAGTCTAGCAGGACCTGCGTTCTTTGATCATATTTGTAAGATTGAAGATTCATACAGTCAAATATGGACTGACTTTATGATGGGTGCAAATAAAGCAAGTGTGTTTAATCCTTATACATATAAAAGTATTCTTGATACAGTGTTTGAAGGTGAAACATTATTTGCTCCGGTTATGGGATGGAACAGTTATCAACAAGCCTTTTACAGCAGTAAGTTTAAACATTTTGTAGCAACTGATGTAATTCCTAGTGTAGTAAACAACGGTCGTTGGATGCAAACACAATACGATAATCGGCCAGAGAATCCGTTCGAACAATTATTTGATAGTGGTAGCACTGCTAAGACTAGTGACTTGTATTTGTGTCCAAGTGAGCAACTAGATGCAAAACATGACTTTGTAAACAAGTATAGAAATACAATTGATGCTGTACTGTTTAGTCCTCCGTATTTTGATTTGGAAATATACCCAAGTGAAAATCAGAGTTTTGATAGCTATCCGGATTACGATGATTGGTTACAAGGTTATTGGGAAGAAACTGTCAAACTTTGTAAGCAAGTAATGAAACCCGGAGCAAAGTTTGGGTTTGTTATTAGTAATTATCGAACAAAGGCCAAAGAAGAACGCAATATCTCAAAAGATATGCAAGAAGTAGTTGCTAAACATTTAACATTTGATAAACATTACAAAGTTAGATGGAGTGCTATGAGCGGAAGCCGACAAGCTAAAAAACAACGAGGTGGAAACTTTGAAGATCTTTGGGTATTTAGTGTATAATATTGGTTGACATTCTGAACGAATCACTATATAAAGTAAGAGTAATAAGAAGAAAGTATGAATATGACAAACGAAAAAATTATCTTTACTGACTGTGACGGTGTTATGCTTAACTGGGAGGGTATGTTCTCCGAGTGGATGGTTCAGAAAGGCTATTCGAAAAAAGTAGAAAACGTATATGACATGAGCATTACATACGGCATTGAAAAGGCTGACGGTAAGCGTTTAGTAAAAGAATTCAATGAAAGTGCATGGATGGGATTTCTTCCAGCATTTCGTGATGCTCGGAGTGGGGTTGCTCGGCTAGTTGAAGCAGGCTATCAGTTTGTTGTTATCACTTCTCTTTCACTTGATGAAAAAGCACGGCTACTTCGTATCTCCAACTTAAAGAATGTATTTGGTATGGATGTATGTAAAGAAGTTATTTGTCTTGATACTGGTGCTGACAAAGATGATGCACTTGCGGAATTTACAGCAAAATATCCTAGTGCAGAATATTGGTTAGAAGACAAAACTGAGAATGCTGAATGTGGTTTGCGGTTTGGTTTGAAAAGCGTGTTGATTTCACATCCTCACAATGAAGATTGTGACAACAAAGAAATCATTCGGTGTGAAGATTGGAATGCAATCGTAGAAGAAATCATCTAAGTCTGAATTTAAAACTAATTTAGTTAAGCGTCCTTATGGGCGCTTTTTTTATGTATGGAACAAATAAATATACATGTAAGATTTATTTGGGAGAATTTCTCATGCTTCAAATTAAAGAATTGTCTATTCCTGGATATTATCGTGTCGCACGAGGCATTAATAAAGAAACTGGATTAGACGCAATCATTGCAGTACATAGTATTACACTTGGCAAAGCGTTGGGTGGGTGTAGAATAATGCATTATAACTCATATGAAGAGCAACTACAAGATGCACTTAATCTAAGTAAAGGTATGACATACAAAAGTAGTGCGGCAGGACTAGATTTAGGTGGTGGCAAGACTACTATCAATTGGTCAGGTCCATTAACAGAAGAAATTGCTAGTAGTTTTGGTGAGTTTATTAATAAATTCAATGAAGAAGAAAATATATATATGACAGCCGGTGATATTGGTACTGGTCTAGCAGAATGTGAAATGATTTCAAAGTATACTTCTCACATACAAGGATCACAGGGTGATTTAGATAGCGGCTGGGCAACTGCTTATGGTGTGTTCATGGCAATGCAAGGTGTGATTAAGTATAAAGGATTACGCTGGAAGAAAATACATGTAGCAGTCAATGGCTTAGGAAAAGTTGGTGCTAGACTTGCTAGATTCTTAGTCGGTGCTGGTTGTCGTGTAACAGTAGCAGATATCAATCAAGAGGCCGCAATTAAATTGTGTGATGAACTTGGATGCGATATGGCATCTCATATAGATATACACAGTATAGATTGTGATGTATATGCTCCTTGTGCTATTGGTGGGGCAATCAATGCTGATACTGTAAAAGAACTAAATTGTAGTATTGTGTGCGGCGGTGCAAACAATCAATTAGCAACACCAGATATGATTGATATATTAGAAAGTAAGAATATTTTCTATGTTCCAGATTATATAGCAAACGCTGGCGGCGTTATTATTGTTACCGCAATTGGCAGTGAATTAGTTGATTTAGAATATAGTAATCCAAAAGTGATTAGTAAACTAAATGCTATCTGCGATATTGTTGAACTTATTACAGCAAATCATAGAATGGGAACAAACTCAGTTAAATCTGCAAATCAAATTGCAGAAAATAGATTATAAATTAAAAAGGGAAGTATAAAACTTCCCTTCTTTTTATTCGTCTTCGCCGTAGATTTTAAGAACTTCTACAACTGCTGGATGTCTTTCTACATCCATCATGTCGAAACGTGAGATAGCAATATGGTTCATATTTGCAAGTTCATAACGTCTAGTAAGTTCCATAAAATCCGAAAGACCGTTCTCTGAAAAACCTCGATCATGTTGTTTTAAATCACCGGTAACAATCATCTTAGTGTTGTTACCAATTCGTGTCAATAGCATTTTCATTTGTGACTTTGTAGCGTTCTGCATTTCATCTGCGATAATCCAAGCGTCCTCAAACGTTCGGCCACGCATATATGCAAGTGGTGCGATTTCTATGATATTTTCTGCTAACATCGATTCAATTTCGGTCACCGAAAAATGCTTTTCGAATATGTCAAATATAGGTCTTGTCCATGGCGCCATTTTTTCATTTAGATCGCCAGGTAAAAACCCATGTTGTTCGTCTACTGATACTGCGGGACGAGTAATAATAATCTTTTTTACCTCTCTTTCCATAAACGCTTTTACGCCCATAAGTGTGCATAATAAAGTTTTACCAGTACCGGCTGGTCCAATTGCAAAACATATATTATTTTTTGGATCGGCTAGCTGATATAGATAATCTTCCTGTGCTATATTTCGGGGTAAAATTGTGGGAATTGTTTTTTTTCTTAGTGGTATAATACCGCTACGCTGACCATCTGGATGATATGCTTCGCGGTTGGGTTTAGTTGGTTTACTTTCAACACGTTTCTTTCGTGCCATATTTGGATTCCTCCTTGTGAAAGGTTATTTCAAAGTATGGGATAGTTATTGTTCCCATACTAATACTTATCAATAAAATTATTGAATTGTATGATATTATTAAGTATTGACAAAAAAGTTTTTATGTGATAAATACATTTAACAAATGGAGTTTAACTAATGTCTGACATAATGAAAGATGATATACTTGATAATCTACGAGATATTAATAAAAATAATACCTTATTAGATATATTAATTGAATTTGAGAGTATTTTAGAAGATACAGGTATGTATGCGTATAGGAATTGGGATCTAGGAGAAATCGTTGAAGGTCCAAATTTGTCCCGTTACTGGCTACATGTTAAATTGATGTATCCATATAAAAATATGCCAGATCCAAAGGCAGGCAAACGATTAGAAAAAATTGATTGTGAAATTAAATTCAATAAAGGTGTACTAAAAACCCCTGTTATACCAGAATCACCAAACGATTTGGATTCGGATGGTAATCCAAAGTTAAAAAGTGAAGTAGTTTGGTTAATTGATATGTGGATGCCACGAAAATATATTGATGATTTCAGTGATGAAAAAATAAAAACTGATAGCACTGATATTGATATGTCTGACCTGAAAGATGCATATACTGACGGACTGGACGACGATACAAATATTAATAGTCAGGAGATATAATCATGAATTTTAATCAGTTAAATGAAGGCGTTAAATATAATGAATTAAAATCTCTAGTGTTGTCTAAGATTACAATAGCAGATTTTGAACCTAAGGTTGGAAACATCAATGATGTAACTGTTGTGGCATTTTATGTAAAAGATGAAAGACCCGCAGATGATCTGGCAAGTTTTTTAGAAAGAAGTGTTGTTGATATACTTGATACAGAGGTTTCTCCAATCGCAGATGAAGATGGGTTCTATCTAGTCTTCGTTGAAATTAAAAATGAAAATTTAATGCGAAAAGTATTTGAAATGTTAGCAGATATACACGGCTTGGTAGATATAGAAGAATGGACAATTAGTTTTTATAATGGACAATCAATTGATATTTCAGTCGATAATATCAAAGAATGGATAAAAACAAACAAAGAGTAATTTAAATGTTTTCAATAAAAAAATATCTAATTATTGCCGTGGTACTTGCTGCGGCTGGATTTGCGCTATGGCAATACTACACTTATACACAAAATCAAATAAGAATATATGCGGAGAATGCTGCAAAATCTGAAATGGCACAACAAGCAACACAAGCAGCATTAGATAAAACGCAAGAAGATTTAAAGCGTGTTAGAATAGAATTTGATCGTGCGAATTCAAAATTCAAAGCAGCAGACAAACGTGTCCGTAATTTAGAAAACAAATTAGCAAGACATGAATTAGATTTTCTAGCAGCAAGTAGACCAAAAGATGTGCAAAAAATCATTGACAAAGCTAGTGATAATATGTTAAGATGTTTAGAAATAGTAGGCGGATCGCCACTTACAGAGGACGAAATCAATGCTACAAAACCTTCACAAATCAACAATGAATGTTCTGATATTGCTAACCCTAACTATAAGCCTTAGTGCATGTAGTAGAACACCAAGAGAACTAGAATATACTCCACAACCCATTGACAGACCTGAGTTGATCTTACCGGAATCTGAAGCACTAAAACTTTCAAAAATTGATTGGATAATTATTACGCCAGATAATGCTGCTGAAGAATTTGAGAAAATAAAAGCAAGTGGAAAACCTGTTGTCGTATATGCACTGAACAATACTGGATACGAAGCACTTGCATTAGATATGGCAAAGATTCTTAGAAAACTAAGTGAACAAACCGCAATCATTGTTGCTTACGAAGATTACTATTCTAATAGTGATAAAACAGATATTAATAATATTCTGCCTCAAAGCCAATGAATTCATATGACTTACTGAAAATCAATAAATACTCAAGTGAAGAAGCAATTAAGCAAGCATATAAAAAATGTTTATTAACTGCACATCCAGATCATGGAGGGTCAACTGCGGAATTTGATGCTATAAGACTTGCATATATAAAGATAAAAAATAAACATGTAGAAAATAGAGTACTAACTATAAATATGACGGTTAAATTGAATTCGTTGGAATTAAAATATTGCCAAGGTGAAACATCAGCATTTATGTATGATAATTTAATAATGTTTGATGTTTTTGTTCCAAAAAATACTAATTTTGGAGATAAATTAATTTTAAAGAATGTATTACCAGATACTATGCTAAAAATAACATTTAAGGAATATAATGAGTAATAATTACAATAATAGAGTCAATTACGTGCTAGATCAATCAATAATTAAAGCAGCATCGTTATCGCACGAATACGTGACATTGGAACATTTACTTTATACTTTAATAGAGGAAAAAGATGTTCAAGAATTACTAGAAAAAATGAATTGTGATATTATGTCTATTACAAGAGAGCTAGAAGAAAATCTAGCACAACGTGATGATATTACGGTTGAAGTTATGGAGACTTCTGGTCCCAGACATACACTATCAATTGATCGTGTTTTTAATCGTGCAGTTACACAGGTTATTTTTACTGGTAGAAAACAAATGTTCTGCAAAGATTTAATTGTGTCATTATTAAGTGAGCCATCGTCACATGCTTATTATATTTTAAAGAAGAATGGCGCAACACGTGATAAAATAATTCGTATTATTGAAAAAGATTTTTATGAAATATTTGCTGCAAAAACACAGCGAGGACCTGTAGGAATGGGTGGACCGCAAGGGCAAGGACAAATTAAATTTGAAGACTTTTGTGAGAATTTGAATAAGGCGGCGGCTGATGGTAAGATTGATCCGGTAATTGGGCGGGCTGATGAGATTCTTGAAATTTCAGAGGTATTAGCAAGACGAAAGAAAAATAATGTTATCATTGTAGGCGAGCCAGGTGTTGGCAAAACTGCTATTGCCGAAGGTCTAGCAAGAAACATTGTCAATGATGAATGTCCTGATATGCTCAAAGGTAAAATAGTATATTCACTTGACATTACTGGTATGGTAGCAGGAACAAAATATAGAGGCGAGTTTGAGGAGAGAGCAAAAATAGTTTTTGAACAACTCTCAGAAAAAGATAATGTGATTTTATTTATGGATGAAATTCATATGATTATGGGTGCAGGATCAGCAGGCGGATCAAATATCGACATCGCAAATCTATTAAAGCCACTTCTTGCTGGCGGTAAACTTTTATGTGTTGGCGCAACCACAAGCGAAGAATATAGAGAAAATTTTGAAAAAGACAGAGCGTTACAGAGGCGATTCCAAAAAGTCGTAATCGATCAGCCGAGTAAAGAAGATACCAAACTAATTGTTAAGGGTCTAAAAAAATATTATGAAGAATTTCATGAAAATTCATATGACGATGGAGCACTTGATTACGCCGTAGATTTAGCAGAACGCTATATGCATGGCAAATATAATCCAGATCGTGCAATCGACATTATTGATGTTGCGGGTGCAAGACAGCGATTAAATAATATATCTGGTATTATTGGCAAGAGTGAAATTGAACATGCGGTATCAAAGATTACCCGTATACCATTGGATATGATTGATGCAAAAGAGAATACAAACTACGCCAACCTAGAACACAATATTAAGCAGAATTTATTTGGACAAAATCTTGCAGTTAGTACACTTGTAGAATCTATTCTGGTTTCTAAATCAGGAATGAGACCAACAAATAAGCCAATTGGTAGTTTCTTATTCGTGGGTCCTACTGGCACTGGTAAAACAGAATTATGTCGGCAACTTGCAAATAATCTAGATATAACACTGCGAAAATATGATATGAGTGAATATATGGAACAGCACAGTGTATCTAAACTTATTGGTGCACCTCCAGGATATGTTGGACATGCCGAAGGAGGCGCAGGCAGTGGTAAATTAATCAATGATGTAGAAGAAACTCCAAACTGTATTATTCTACTTGATGAAGTTGAGAAAGCACATCCTAGTGTTATGAATTTATTATTACAAGTTATGGATGATGGTAGATTAACAAGTTCAACTGGCAAGGTAGCTGATTTTAGCAATGCTATTATTATTATGACTAGTAATCTAGGTGCAGCACAAAAATCTAAGATGGCTATTGGATTTAGTAATGACAATGATGATGTATCATTGCAGGCTGTAAAAAAATTCTTTTCACCAGAGTTCAGAAATAGACTAGATGCTATGGTTGAGTTTGTCTCTTTACAACGTGAACATATTGATATGATCGTCGATAAGTCTATCAGAGAATTAAATGAAATGCTTGATGACAAAAATGTAGTAATTGAACTTACTCTTGGTGCAAAATCATGGTTGCGTGAACGAGGATATGTTCCAGATATGGGAGCAAGACCACTACAGAGAGTAATCAATGACAATATCAAAAAACCATTATCAAAAGAAATTCTGTTTGGAAAACTCATGAATGGTGGTAAAGTAGTTTTAAAAGTTCACGAGGACAAGTTGGTGTTTAATTATGATTAAAACATTTGAGTCTTCAAAATTATTTTTTAAGAAATATCCTTATAAAATAGCATATAAACGTTTATATGGATTTCCATCCAAGGAGATTGTTGAATCATATCAAACACGCACAGGATATGGATGGTGGTTTAATTATCCTACAACAGCAGAAGATCAGATTGCTAGATCAAATTGTATAAGATTTCTTAGAAGTCAAGATGGCACTAAATTTACAAACAGTTCAATGACACATGTTTATTTTGAGAGTAAAGATGTGTTTGATAATGCCGCTAATAGATATCAAGACCTACAACATGAGCATCATGTTCCATTCATTGATAATTTAGCAGAACAAATTGATCGTTTTGAAGACAATGTAGAAATAAAAAAGAAACTATATCATAAAAAATATAGGTATAAGATACATTTAAGATATAATAATAATTTACATACTTCTTTGGGTCCATTATTAAATGAATCGTATATTGACAATGAGAATTATTATCTGAATAAAAATTTGCGCAAATTCAATAAAGATCCGAATTACTCTTCATCAATTTATAGTGCAAATAAATATAATATATCACATATATTCAGACATAGTAATTATAACTCATATGTTATATATTGCCATGAACATATCGACATGCAACTTATGTCATTTGTTGCTAGTGAAAATATTATTAAAATTACCAAAGCATTATTGCGCCACGAAATTTCCTAATTTGATAAATAGTTTATATAACTAATTAGAAAATTATGAGGATAAATTATGGCGAATATAAAAGAAGAAATTCTAGTAATTCGGGTATCACAACTTTCAAAAAGTAATGAAGATAAACCAAATCTTCTAAACGATGAAGTTTCGCAAACGATTGAACAAGTCGTAGCGGAATTAATTGGAGGCAATGCTATTGTTGAAGTTGATATAGCAGAAGAATAATAATAGGAATAAAAATGGCACGTAAAACAATAACTCTTTTACCAAATTCTGGCACAAATCTTGATGTAATCGGAGATGCTGTTCCAGGTGATAGTTATTATGGATTCACAGATGGTCTTCATACTATAGCAGTCTATGGTCAAAATCTAACTGGCAGAGTAAAAATTCAAGGCACACTTGCAACTAATCCAACTGATAGTGATTGGTTCAATGTACTTATTGATGGCTTACCATTTAAAGATTACAATAATTTTAATGGAGTTGAAGGATATACATTTACTGCCAATTTAGTATTTCTACGTGCCACACTAGATCGTACATCCTTAGGAAAAACAGACATCAATACAGTTGGATATATTGACAAAATATATCTAAATTATTAAGGGGCTACTTATGAGTATTAACGCAACACCATTTAATCCAACCTTCAAACTAGTTGGAAATCTACAAGAAGATCAAGTTCTTGTATATAATACATCTGAGGGCGCATTTGTAAATGCAGCAGGATCAGGAGCAAGTGGCGGAGCAGGAATAGATTCTGTTACACATACTGGTACTGGCAGTCATTTAGGTGAAATGTCATCATCCTCACTAGTATTACAAACTATAACTGGCGGAGCGAATGTCACAGTTACAGATAGTGGAAATGGCCTGATAATTTCAGCAGACCTTGTCGAAACACTTCAGACTGGCTCTAATCTAGGAATAGGTAGCGCAATTCTATCACAAGTTACAGGTGATGGCACATTCAACTTCAAAAGTATAGCAGTTGGTTCAGGTCTCACAATTGCTGATGATGGTGAAACAATAACACTCTCAGCAAATTTTGACAACACACAATTTTTAACAAAAACAAGTAACCTATCAGACCTATCAGATATAGCAACGGCGAGAACAAATCTTGGTGCAATCAGCCAAGCAGAAGGTGACACTCGCTATATGCGCAGTAATGCAAATAATATTCCTACAGTAAATAATACATTTAGTCTAGGCAGTAGTGATTTTAAATATAATGACATATATGCTGGTACATTTCACGGCACAGCCCTTCTTGCTGACAATCTAACCATCGCCGGTTCTAATAATGGCGATGTACTTACATGGAATGGATCTACATGGGTGGCGGCACCCGCTGGTTCTGGACAAAATGATAATAATCAAACTCCACAAACTCTTATAATAAATGACAATACACTTTCTATAAGTGGTGGAAATTCAATTACACTGCCAATACATGATGATATTGATAACTTCGTAAAAACAGATGGACATTCAGTTCCAAGTTTAGATAAAACATGGGATATTGGTAGTGAAGATAAACGCTACCAAGATATATATGCTGAAACATTTAATGGTACTGCCCTTCTTGCTGCTAACTTAACAATTGCTGGTACACAAGACGATGTGCTAACACACAATGGTTCAACATGGATCGCTGGTCCTAAAGTACATCAAGCATTATCATGGGATGGAAATGTTCTTACTATTTCTGACGGAAATAGCGTAAGTTTAAACTTAGGAAATTATGTAACAACAACTGCAATGAATACTGCAATTGACAATATTGATTTTCCGTATGCGAACTGGAATACATTACAGAATAAACCAACTATACCATCTGATATTTCAGAACTAACAGACACAACAAATCTATTGGTACATGCAACTCCGTTTAGTGGTGATTATAACGATCTTACAAACAAGCCCACCATATCAGAATCATTTAGCGGCGAGTATGGCGATTTAACAGGAACACCAACAGACATAAGTGAATTCACAGATACAACAAATCTATTGGTACACGCAACTCCATTTAGTGGCGATTATAATGATCTTACAAACAAACCACAACCATTCAGTGGCGATTATAATGATCTTACAAACAAGCCCATCATATCAGAATCATTTAGCGGCGTATATGGCGATTTAACAGACGCACCAACAATTCCAACAGATGTGAGTGACCTAACAGATACAACTAATCTTCTAGAACATGTTACTCCGTTTAGTGGTGATTACAATGATCTTACAAATAAACCCATAATATCTGAATCATTTAGCGGAGATTATAATGATCTTACAAACAAACCCGCAGACCTAAGTGAGTTCACAGACACAACAAATATACTAGGCTCTAATAATACAGATTCCCAAGTATTAACTTTAGCAAATAACTTAATCACTATATCTGGTGGAAATTCAGTTGATCTTTCTGAGTATGTTAACTCAGATTCACAACAATTAGGATTAAATGACAAAACACTTTCTATAAGTGGTGGAAACTCAGTTGATCTTTCTTCTATTTTAGAAACGGTCGATTTAACTCCATATGCAACTCAAGATTATGTTATTAATACTATTAACGCATTAGGCGATAGTGATGGCCAAGAACTTACATTTGACGGTGCTATTCTTTCTATATCTAGTGGATCTGGAAACGGTAATTCAGTTGATCTTTCATCGCTAATCGCCGATGCAACTGATTTAACTGGATATGCTACAGAACAATGGGTAGATGATAAACTAGCAGCGAGACTAGATGCAGACTACCAAAATTTATCAGTAGTAGGTGGCAAATTATTAATATCCAACGGCAATTCTGTGGATTTATCAAGTCTTGCTGCTGGTGATTCTACGCAGACACTTTCTATTGATGGTAATGAAATTACTATCTCAGGTGGAAATAGTATCACAGTTCCAGTATTTACTGACATTGATAACTATATCAAATTAGATGGACATAGTGCGCCATCAGTGGATAACGAATGGGATATCGGTAGTGCAGAATTACGCTTTAATGATATATATGGTGAAAGATTTCACGGCACTGCTGTTTTAGCAGATAATCTTACAATAAATGGTGATGTTGGTGATGTACTAACATATAATGGCAGTGCTTGGGTTTCTGCACCGCCAACTGGCGGCAGTGGCGGCGGTGGCGGTGATAGTGTACCACAATCTCTAGCATTGGATGGTACCCTACTAACAATTTCAAATGGAAATACTGTTGATCTAAGTGATGTTGCTACCCCACCACAAAGTATTTCATTAGTAGGATCAAATTTAACAATCTCAGGTGCTAATACCGTTGATCTGTCATCAATTACTACCGCGCCGCAAAATCTTACATATACACATGCAACTAAAACGTTAGACATATCAACTGGAAATTCAGTTGATCTGACAGAACTATTTACTGTTAATGTATCATCAACCGCACCAGATTCGCCATTAAATGGTGAATTATGGTTTGATTCCGAAAACTTAGCACTATTAATAAACTATGATTTCGGAGGATTTCCATTCTGGATAGAATTGAACCCACAATCGGGATCACCAGACTATCAAAATTTAACACTAAATGGCACTACACTTTCAATTGCTAATGGCAATTCAGTTGATCTTTCAAGTTTGGGTGGAGGATCTGATTATGGTGATACTGATGTTAAAGACTATCTAAATGGAGGATGGGATTTCGATCTATTGCCATCAACAAATGCTACGTTTAATATTGGTAGTCCAACGAAAATGGTCAATGACTTATACATAAGTGATAGTACTATTTATTTTGGCACGGCAGCAAATACATTAAGAACATCTGGAACCGCATTATTATATAATGATGAAGATTTAAAAGATTATTCAAATTTAATTAATAAACCTGCTATTCCACAGGATATATCAGATTTAACAGATACTACTGGTATCATTCAAGCCGCAAATACCGATAGCCAAAGCTTAACACTTGTTGGTTCAAATCTGCAAATATCTGGTGGTAATTCTGTAGATTTATCAAGCATATCAGGTGCAAGTTCATGGGATGACTTAACTGACACACCAACTACACTGGCAGGTTATGGCATTACTGATGGCGGTGCAAGTACATGGGATGAATTAACTGGTACACCAACAACATTAGCAGGTTATGGCATTACTGATGGCGGTGCAAGTACATGGGATGAATTAACTGGTACACCAACAACATTAGCAGGTTATGGCATTACTGATGCACCCAATGATATTGGAGATTTAACTGATACGGGTGGATTACTAGGTGGCAGTATAGCACTTGGCGACTTAACTAATGTTAGTGGATCTACGGCAAGTACAGGTCAAGTTCTTAAATGGAATGGTACAGCATGGGCACCTGCTTCAGATTCAACATCATCTGGCGGCAGTGGAATATCATTGACCGATCTTAGTGTAACAAATGATACACCAAATGGTAACACATCACAATTAATATATAATGATATAACTGGAACATTCAGTTTAATTCCTGCGGTAGCAAGAACTACTATAGATGACTTAGATGATGTTACTATAACTAATACATCTGATGGGCAAGTACTAACTTATAATAATATATCTGGAGAATGGGAAAATCGAGACCTTCCTGGCATACCTGTTAGCCCAGCCGCCCCTACAAACGCAGTTGCAGGTCAATTATGGTATGACGATAGCACCGGCGAATTATATATAAATTATGATTTGGGTGGATTTTTTACCTGGCTACAAGTAACTTCTGTGCCATTTTCTGAATCATACAATGATTTAACTGATAAACCTACTATACCGTCTGATGTAAATGAGTTAACTGATACTGATGGACTACTAGGCGGTGGCGGTGGCGGAGGTGGAGGCATCGCACTATCTGATTTAAGTGTCACAAATCAAGCAATAGGAAGTGCATCTGGCTCATTACAATATAGTGCACAAACAGGTGTGTTTACATTTATTCCACCAGATATATCATCGGAAACACGTACATCAATTAGTGTTAATACTGTAACCAAATCTGGCGGAGGTTCGTTAACATTCAATTCTGGCGATGGTGTATTTACATATGCACCCGCCGATATGGCAAGCGCAGAAGTTACTCCACAAGGCAACGACGGCTCAATTCAGTATAATGACAATGGCACTCTGAGCGGTGATGCTGGATTTACATATGATGCCGCTGGCGCCGGACAACTAATTATTGGACCAAATGGCGGCGGTAAGATCAAAACAAATTATTGGGTGGGTGCAGATAATGCTACACAACCAATGGCAATTCAAAGTGACGATGGGTCTGGTAATAAAGCAACGCACATTGCATTCACAAATTCATCAGGTTCACAAACAACTACATTTAGTGGAACAGTTGATTTTACTGGTAATACAATTAACGGATTAGAACTAACTGATTTTGGTATTAACGATGGAACATCAGGACAAGTTCTAACAACTGATGGTTCAGGTAACTTCTCATTCTCAACTGTAACAGGTGGTGGCGGCGGGGTTTCATCATATAATGATTTAACAGATAAACCTACGATTCCAAACGATGTTTCTCAATTAGGTGATAGTACAAATCTTCTCGCTCACAATGTTTATACAGGTGGCACAGGCATTGATGTAAATAATCTTGTTGTTTCAATAGACTCTAATTTAGGTGATTTAAACAACGTTTCTTCTAGTGCTCCTGCATTAGGACAGTTACTAGCATGGTCTGGTACACAATGGCAACCAACTGCTCCAGCAGCAGCAAATCTCTCAAGTTCATCTATTGGCGAACTGAACAATGTTGATATTACAGGTGTTCAAACAGGTCAATTCTTAGAATGGGATGGTAGTAAATTCGTCCCAGCAAGTGGAGGAACTGTAGATTTATCAACAGAATCACTTGGTGATCTAGGCAATGTTGATGCAACGATTCCAACAAATGGCGATGTTCTTACATGGGATGCTACAAGTAGCGAATGGGCACCTGCAGCACCAGCAAGCGGCGGCGGCGGTGGCGGTGGCGGTAGTACCACAGAGTATTTCAAACTTAATTATGCTACAAATGGTTCATTGTCAAGTATTTCTAACTCAACAAGTGGAATATCAGCAAATATTGTTGATGTAAACTCAGGCGAAGTTGCTGTGACATTTAGTGGATATTCATTCCCACCGTCAAACGTACTTGTTTATGGATATTCTAGAACAACAAATCAGTATATAATTATGCCACTTAATAAAGATATGACTACTCGTACTCTAAACGCAGGTGGAACTCCTGGTTCACCAATTGCATTTGGTTCACTAGGATCACTTACTATGAACTTAGTATTACGAGAAGCAGACACTGGTGCTGGTAGAAGTTTCGGAACAGACACACACGCATGGATTGTGGTTTCAATGATATAATAACTGATTTAAGGAATAATTAATATGATTAATTACAAGACAAGTGCAATAGATTTAAATGTTCCGGCAAAAGTTATATCGTGTACTGTAATAAGTGCTAAAAATATTGCATCCTGGCCACATGATGATGGCCTGGGTGATAGTTGGTGGTCAGGTGCAAGTAACGCTAAAGCATACCGTTGGGAAATAACAATGGGTGTTACACAGGTTAATCATGGCTCACATTTAACACGTACTCCATTTAGATTTGATGGATTTGACATAACTGTTGGTGATTTCATTGCTGGTGCAACAGATGGCAGAGCATTGCAAATTGTTTCAATAATCGAAAAAACCGCATTGTCAGTCACTTGTCAAGTAGAAGATAGACTCAGATATAATACTTTTAGAAGTGCTGCGGGTACTGGTATATTCAATATTCCAGGTAGTGCAATCGTGTTCCAACTTAATGAAAATGGTGATCCTATGATTGATCCATTACCAGTTGGATCAGTTTCTAGCGATTTCTATCCCAATGTCAACTCACGGTTCAAGTATTTAAATCCATCTAATAACTATCTTTTAAACCAAGATGCACACGGATTTGATGAGGGTGATGTAATTTGTATGAATTCTGATACTGGTGCCTTCGAAGTTGCAGGTCAAGATAATATGGATAGACTAGTTGGCACAGTAACACATCCGGGACCTGGTCCAAATAATTTTCTTCTAAGACCTGCAAATGGAGTTATTGATTTTGTTCCAGGACTACCAGGGTCTGCGGGTGATTTTATATATCCAGCAATTGATGGCACCGGCGAACTAACTACTGACAAACAAAATGTTGCTATTTTTCTAAAAATTAAAGATCAAATTCCAAGTGTATCACGTGGAACTATTACAAATGGTTCCTGTACTGCCGGTGATAAGATGGGTATCAATGGTGTTGATGTTCAATTCTTGACAAGTAGTAGCGGGGTAGTAAGTGTAGCAAACGCAAGGGATGATATTAATGCTTTAACCACAGAACATAACGTAATTGCAGAAGCAAGTCCAGCGCCCAATGAGATTGAATCTGATTCAGGAACATATGGAAATGCATATGGGCTTGTTGGTGGATTTGCACCGTTTTCAGCAACTATTAATGGATCAGCAGTTGATTTTACTACTACGGCGGCAGGACAAGGCTCATTTGGAATGGCAGTTGCTATTGCAGAAGACATGGCAGCTGATATTAATGCTGCTGGAATTAATAATATAACTGCGAGCCATGCAAATGGAAATTTAATAATATTTGAAGCATCAGGTGGAAGTATAACAATCGTAAATGCATCACCTGATGCAAATGGAAATAATTTTGCAGGAACTAATTCTATCGCTGCTATGGGACTAACATATCCTGCAGCCGCAAGTGCATTTGTATTACAACTTAAAAGAGATGATGGCGGCGAGATAATAATAACTGATGAAATTGGTTCACCAACAGTTGATTTTGGAGTATTATCTGGACATAATGGATCATATGCTATTGGTCTCAATGTTGAACAAGGTGTACGAAAAGCAGGTACAACTGTTGTTGCTGGAATGGCAGAAAGAAATGCACTTACTGGTGTGCTTGTTGGCGATGCAGCATACGTTCTTGATAGTGGTGAAGGTGAGTGGGCACTATTCATTTGGGATGGGTCAGCATGGTCATTAGTAGCAGATCAAGATAGTGCGGCAACAGATGCAAGTACATTATCATATACATTTAATTGTCCAATATCTGGCTTTGGAACATCTGATACTGTTGTGTTAGGAAGAATGTCCAATAATTCAAAAGTTGTTAGTGTATTAGTTGAAGTTATTTCTCCAATGGCTGGTTATACACCAGCCAATGTTCCGACATTAGAGATTGGTACAACCGCAGAATCAGATCGTCTTATGAGTTCTGACTCTAATGATGTAGAATCTAGTGGTTCATATGTTACTAATCCAGATTATCACTATGAAGGCGCAACTGAAATAGAAATAAAGGCAAAGTTGTCACATTTTGATGCAACTGCAGGCGAAATAAAAGTAATTGTCACATACGTTTAATTTATTAGTATAAAATACACAATCTAGGAAGTATAAATACAATTGTAAGATAACGCTCTTACTTTAATTTATCTGATGTGTTCTTCCCGGATAAATTTTTCATGAAAACTTTAACCAATATAAGACTCGAATTATATTCGTGTTCTTATTTAATAGCTATATAATAGGAGAACTTTAATGGCTTTAATTAAAAATTTCGGTATTGCTGGTATTGGTCAGTCGGTACAGTATGGTAAAGGCGGCGGTAAAGTCGTATACGATACTAGTAACTCACTGTTCAAAATCACAACTGATGGTACTACTCTGACCCACGTGGCAGTAGAAACAACACCAACTGACAACAACCATGCTACTTCAAAAGCATATGTTGATTCAGTTGCACAGGGTCTTGACGTAAAAGAATCCGTTCGTGCAGCATCGACTGGTGATATTACAATAACTTCCCCAGGATCAACAATCGATAGTGTTAACCTTTCACAAGGTGATCGTATTCTATTGAAAGATCAGGCAACGGCATCACAAAATGGTATCTATGTATGGGCATCAGCAGTCGCTCCACTAGCACGTGCGATTGATATGGATGCAACAGGTGAATTTACAGGTTCATTCTTCTTTGTAGAAGAAGGTACTGTAAACTCAGACCAAGGTTTTGTATGTACAACTAACGGTCCAGTAACACCAGGATCAACAGCAGTTGAATTTGCACAGTTCACAGGTACTGGTCAGTTAACAGCAGGCGACGGTCTATCAAAAGTAGGTAACAAAATTGATATAAATGTAGATGATACATTCGTTAAAATCGATAGTAACGATGCTCTAACAATCAAAGGTACAGCAACTACAGGTGAAGTACTACAATCAGACGGTAGCGGTGGCGTAGCATATGGTGCACTAGACATTACCAATGGTTCAGCAATTTCGGGCGCTCTACCACTAGCAAATGGTGGTCTAGGTGTAGATGCATCTAACACAGTAGGTAAAGGAACTGCACGTATCAACTTGGGCTTAGGCGATATGGCAGTACAAAATGCAAGTGCTGTTGCTATCACAGGTGGTGCAATTGACATTTCAGGTGGTACATTAACACTTGCAGATGATCAAATCTCAGGTGATAAAATCTCAGGTGGTACAATTGATTCTGCTAACCTATTAGGTGCAGCGGGCAACACACTCGGCGGCTATGATATCACTGTTGGTCTTGGCAAAACTCTAGACGTTGATGGCGTTCTAGACGTAGACGGTGCAGCAGGTTCAGCAATCGATAACGTAGCAGTTGGTACAACAACTTCTGCAGCAGCTATCTTTACAACTATGCAATCTGATACAGTAGATATCAATGGTGGCGCAATCGACAATACCGCAATCGGTAATTCAGATCCATCAACTGGTAAATTTACTAATCTAAGTTCAAATTTATTATTTAAAGCAGACACCGTTGAAGCATTCACTGCCCAAGGCGATATTACATTTAATAGTAAAATAATTGCTGCAGCAGGCATTGACTTCGGTGGCGCATCTGTTGGATCAGGTGGTATTACAACTGATACAGTCGATGAAAAAACAGCAAACGCTGGTGTTACAGTTGATGGTGTATTACTAAAAGATAATGGTGTTACTGCAACAGGCCCTTCATCATTCACACAAGCAACAATTACAAGTGCAGATATTAATGGCGGCACAATGGATGATGTTGCAATTGGTGTAACAACATCAGCAGCAGCAACATTCTCAACAATGACAAGTGCAGCAGTAACTATTACTGGTGGTACAATCGCAGATACAGATCTAGATTTAACTGGTCAGGTACTTCTACTTGATGATGACCAAATCTCAGGTGATAAAATTGATGGTGGTTTAATCTCAGATTTCGCATCACAAGGTATTGATGATAATGTAACTCCACTAGGCGTATTAGTAGCAGACGGTGGCACTGAAACTAGAACAACATCTACAATCTTGACACTAGCAGATACATCAGCAACGTTTGATGCAAATCTAATTGTAAATGGTGATCTAACAGTAACAGGTACAACTACTACTGTTAATTCTCAAGAAACACTAGTAGCAGATAACTTAATCACACTAAATGCTGGCGAAGTTGGTACAGGTGTAACAGCAGGTTCTGCAGGCATCGAAGTAGATCGTGGTTCAGCAGATAATGCAACACTACAGTGGAATGAAACAGATGATGTTTGGGAATTCAGAGTGGGTACTGCATTAGCAGACCTAAAAATTGGTTCACAATCGATGGATGCAATTGCAGTTGATACAATCAATGAATTAACTCCTGGTGCTGACATTACGTTCGGCAATGATATCGTAGGCATAAATGCTACATTCTCTGATACAGTAACAGTAGATACTATCGCTGAATTCACAACAGATGCTGGAGTTACAGTAGATGGTGTACATCTAAAAGATGGCGTTGTAACAGCAGGTTTAACAGCAGAAGCAGGTGATACAGTAGACGTATCAGCGGCATCTCTATCACTTGCAGATGACCAAATCTCAGGTGATAAAGTTGAAGGCGGTACAATTGATGCAATCACAATCACAGCATTGACATCAACCGCAGTTGATATTGATGGTGGTACAATTGATAACACAGCAATTGGTGCAACAACATCCGCAGCTGGTACTTTCTCAACACTAGTATCAGACTCAGTCGATCTAAACGGCGGCGCAATGGATGCCGTAATTGTAGGTGCAGGAACATCAGCAGCTGGTACATTCTCAACAATGACTTCAGCAGCAGTTGCGGTTACAGGTGGTAACATTGATGGCACAATCATCGGTGCAACAACACCAGCAGCCGGTACTTTCTCAACTCTAAGTTCAGGAAATGCACAAATCACTGGCGGATTGATTACAGGCGCAGCCTTGACATCAGACGTTGTTGACTTTGGTGGTGGTGAAATGGATGCCGTTATAATTGGTGCTAACACACCAGCAGCAGGTACATTCTCAACACTTGCTTCAAACAATGTAACTCTAACAGGTGGTACAGCATCACTTACGACAGTTACAGCAACCGACCTAAACTCAGGTAATGTTACTATTACTGGCGGTTCGATTTCTGATACAGATATCGATCTAGGTGGTGTTGCAATTACATTTGATGATGATCAAATTTCAGGTGATGCAATTCACGCTGGAACGATTTCAAACTCATCATTGATTGGTCAAATCCATAATGGCACAGACCCACATTCAACAATATCACGCTATGATATCACTGTAGGTGCAAACTTTGCACTAGACGTATCAGCAGGAACATTAACACTTGCAGATAATCAAATCTCAGGTGATAAAGTTGAAGGTGGCACAATCTCAGATTTTGCTTCAACAGGTATTGATGATAACGCAACAGCAACTAAAATGACACTAACAGACACAACGGCAACATTCGGTGTGAATGGTGATTTTGGTACGAACACACTTGCAGCAGGTGTAACAACACTAACATCAGCAATAGTTACAGGTGATGCGGTAATCAACGGTAATCTAACAGTTTCAGGCGGAGTAACAACTACACTATCAGAAACAGTTACTATCGAAGATGCCATGATTGAATTGAATTCAAACGTTACTGGTACAACTGCACCAACTGAAGATTCAGGTCTTGAAGTTAATCGTGGTTCAGATCACAATGCAAAATGGTATTGGGATGAAACAGATGATGTGTGGTCATCAGAAGATGAAAACGGTACTATGGCTAATATCAAAGTTGGTGAAATTCAAGCGGCAAGTTTCGGTCTAAGTGGAACAATCGCAAGAACCGATGGTGGTACTGGTACTGATACATCTGCTTTCCTAGATGACTCACTAATGGTCATGGCAGCAAATGGCACAGTAGCAGAACTAGTAAAAGGTGCAAATTCAACAGTACTTAAAGTTAATGCTTCAGGTGCACTAGGATATGCGACTATTGATATGACTACGGATATCACTGGTGTTACACCAATCGCTAATGGTGGTACTGGTTTAGCAGTTAGTGGTCTTCAGCATCAAGTTCTAAGTGCAGATGCAACAGGTGCATTAGCATATGGATACCAAGAAACTCTACGTACTGCAGCAGGTGATGTTGCAATTCAAACTTCTGGTATGACAACTGCTGAATATCTAGATATGTCAAGTGCAACTGGTAGTGTAACACTAACTGCTAAAAATGCAGGCGGCACAGGTGTTGTAGATATGTATCTACAAGGTCAAGATGGCGGCGATGTTTTCTTAGTTGGTCAGGCCGGTGAAGCTGTTCTTCAAGGTGACGATGATACTGATTTAACTGTTTCAGGCGGTGTGTCTGTAGCAGGTGATGCAGGTGATCTAGTTCTTAAAGGCGGCAACGGTACATCCTCACACGCTTCAGGTGATGTTATCATCAAAGGCGGCACAGGCGGCGGTACAGAAGGCAAAACTCAGGTTTATGGCTCAAATGACACGCTAATTACAACATTTGTTGAAACAGCAGACGATGCAACAGATTCATTAGAAATCAAAAACGGCACTGGTGGTATTGAACTAGCAGCAGTCGGCGGCACTGAAGTTAATCTAGTATTGGCTCCAAAAACTGCAGATAAAGCTAATGGCACTGGCGGCATGGTTATGTTACCAGCAGGTACAGAAATTGATTTTGATAATTCAGATGATATGGTTGTATCTACTAAGAAATATGTTGATGATGAGATTGCCAAAGTTGGTGATAACTTCATTCGCAAAGATTTCACAGCAAATGGTGGCGCAACATTCACAGTAGGTAACATCAAAGATGTAGCAGGTAAAGACTATTATGTTAAATCTGTAACAATCAAAATTCTAACAGCATTTGTTGGATGTGATGAAATCACAGTGTCAGACGGAACTAATGATTTAGTTACGACTCTTGATGTTGATATGTCAGAAACTGGCCTATACATCATTGAGCAAGGCTACGAACTCACAACAGCACAAGCAGCAACAATTACAGCAACATTAGGTAATGGTGGTTCATCAGCATCACCAACAGTTGGCCAAGCAATTGTTTCTGTTGAGTACAAAGCAATCAATCAATAATTAAGCTTTAACTAGTTTAATTAATACTTAAAATTTAGGAGGGGCTTCGAAAGAGGTCCCTCTTTTTTTACCTTGACACAATAATAATATTATGATATATTATTATAATATGATAAATAGATTAAGAATAATATGACTTAACGACAGATATAATTATCTGACTTTTTACGCACAGACGTTGAGGAAAAAAAATGGCAGTAACACTAAACGCAAGGGGCACCACCGTTCCGTCTTTCAAAATAGGCAAGGGTGGAGTGACTATATACCAGGGCGATAATGATCCATCTAGTACATATAGTATTAATACCGGTGATCTATGGATAGATCGTACAAATGAAAAACTAAAATTTAGAGATGTCAACGGTGATTGGCATGTACAACTAGATTCTATAGATGATTTAACAGATGTAGATATCTCAAGTAATGCTCCCACTGATGGACAGACACTAGTATGGGATAATTCTAATAGTAAATTTATACCAGCAGATTTTAGCGATCTTACTTCAGTTGCAAGTAATATTCTGCCGACAACAACAAATACATATGATATAGGAAGTTCTACCAAAGTATGGAATAATATTTGGGCATCAACCGGCAATATTGATAATTTAACCGTTAGCGGAGATTTGGTTGTCAGTGGCTCAGTTACCACAATTGATACCACAAACTTAACAATATCTGATAATATTATTGTTCTGAATAATGATGTTACTGGCACACCAACAGAAGATGCCGGTTTAGAAATTGAAAGAGGAACTTCTACAAACGTTTCCATTGCATGGAATGAGTCCACTGATAGATGGACATTTACGAATGATGGAACAACATATTATAATTTAATCGTAGATAGTGATGATATATCAGAAGGATCATCCAATGAATTTTATGATGATTCCAAAGTAGATGCACGAATAGCAAATGCATCTATTGATGATTTAGCAGACGTAGACTTGACAACATCTGCACCAATCGATGGACAAATATTATCGTGGGATAATACGAATAGTAAATTTGTACCCACAAATCAATTTAGTACTACTGATCTCAGTGTTGGCAGCCCTGCTTCAGCAAATGGAACAGGTGGAATTACATATAATAATACAACTGGTGTATTCACATATATTCCACCAGATTTAAGTGGCTATGTTGTTACATGGAATGACCTTACAGGAACACCAACAACAATTGCAGGATATGGAATTACGGATGCATTTGATGGAGATTATGGATCATTAACTAATACACCTAGTATTCCATCTTCATTACTTGATTTAAATACTATCACAGATGGCACGATTGGACAAGTTTTACAAACAAATGGATCTGCGGCATTTAGTTTCGGTACACTAGATGTGTCTGATTTAACTGACGGTGCAAGTTTACTTGGTAATAGTTCATATTATGCAACAAAGGTTGGTTACAATCTAGCAGATGAAACTGATACAACATCAATTGTTTTAAATCCCGGTGATGCAAACACACCCGCAACTTTTCGTGGTGATGTTATTAACAATAATGGTACAATTATTGTAGATGTATCAAGTGCAAATACTACATTTACTGGTGGACTGATAGGCAGTGTCAATGGTGATGTTTATAATACAACTGGTGCCAATAAAATTTTAGAAAGTGGAACTGGTAATTTAGATTCTGTCTTAACAGTTGATACAGCAAACATAACAACATTAAATACAGGCGCTACTAATATTAGTGGAAATGCTGTATTTACTGGAGGTAGTGCAGACTTTACTGGAACAAATACATTAGGTAATTGGAATGGTGCTGTTTATGATAGAACTGGTAGCACACTTATTATTGAAGACGATGCAGCACTAGGTCCTATTGTTCATGCAGACTTAGATGGCGATGTTACTGGTAATGTTACTGGTAATGTTACGGGCAACATTATAAATCCAAATACTGGCTCAACAGTATTAAACGCTTCTCAACCTCAATACACATTAACAGGTAATGTAGCAGGCGACTTATATGGAGATGTAATTTCACCTACTCAAAATACACCAATTATTACCACTGGTGCAATGCGAGACCTATTAACAATTCACGATGCTGAAATTGAAAAAATAAAAGCACCAACAGTTGGTGGAGTAGCCGGTCCAACAATAATTAACACTACTGGAGCAGATACCTTTTCTGGACATAATGCTCATCTATCGGGAGCACTATATGGTGACGTTGGGGATACAGTATCAAATAGTCCGGTACTAACAGTTGGTACTGGCAATAACGATTCTCAATTGAGTGTCGCAACAGCATCAATAGATGACTTAACTGTAAAAAATCCCATCATTGTTAGAACACTAACACATCAAGCAATAAGTGCTGATCATTATACAAAACAATATGTATTAGCAGGCACTACAACTGATGCAACTGAAACTGAATTATTTGTTCGTGGAGCACCGAACGAAAGAATACCGGTAGCAACCGATACAACAATATTTTATGATATTTCTTTTGTAGCACGAAGAACGGATGCCACAGGTGAAAGTGCAGGATTTGAACTTAAAGGTGTTGTTGACAATTTTGCAGGAACGGTTGCAGATGTTGGTGATCTATATGAAATTATAGTAGCAAGTGATAATACTAATTTAGTAGTTGAAGCAACGGCAGATGATACAAATGATTCTATTAAAATTTCAGTAACCGGCGAAGCAAGTAAAACATTTAGATGGACTGCAGTAGTAAAAACTACAGAAGTAGCACAGTAAAGGATTAGAAGATGGCAAGGGCAAGAGGATTTAAGTGGGATAATGTTCAAAAGAAACAATTTGTTGTTGATAGTAACGGTGTTGAGACAACATTATTAGATGAAACAGGTAGCGGCGGTGGTGGCGGTGGTGCAAGTATTGAAACATCTACAACATCACCCAGCAATCCCGCAGATGGCGATTTATGGTTTGATACTACTGATGGAACAATGTATGTATATTACAATGACGGCACATCTTCACAATGGGTAGGTATTAGTGGTGCAACTGGTGCAACTGGTGCCGGAGGTGGGGTAACATCATATACTGATATTACAGCCCGTAATGCTGCAGCCGTAAATGAAGGTGATATGGCATGGGTCACATCAGATACATCACTTTATGTTTATGATGGCAATGAGTGGGATAGAATTTACAGCGATGAAAATACGACACCGAATTGGACTACAGAACCAGACCTTATATATTCATTGGAAGAAGATGGTACTAATACAACCATAACAACTGTAGCGGTTGATCCAGAGGGATTTCCTATTGAGTATGATTATGACACAAATCCTACAAACCCAAGTCAGATAACATCAATTGTAAATAATAATGATGGAACATTTACAATGACCCCATCAACAACTACGAGTGATGCTGGATCTTTTGCACTCAGAATAAAAGCATCGGACGGACTAAGTATTCTCTCTAAAACTGTTGAAGTTAAACTTTCATTCGTACCACAGCAAGCGGCAAATATAGGATTTTTTGATTTTTCAAATTCAGCAAGTTATCCAGGTACTGGTAATACTTTTACAAATATAGCCTTAGGCACACCAGCATCAGTATCAGAAACAATTAATCCAGGTGGAGGTTCATATCTGACAGCAGGAACCACTGGTGCAAAAGTATTTAAATTTACGCCGACTAGCAGAACTTCTATAAATTTTAGTAGCCCAATGGAAACACAAGCAAAGACTGTTGTAGTTGTTTTTTCAGCATTGACTGGATTTAAAGCAGTCATGTTCGGTGGCGTTCATGATAACGGTCGTTATATATCCGCTGTCGATAGCGGTAGTACTTCCGCAAACGAAGCATCAGCAAATATATGGCCTGGTGAGACAGGTACAATACGAGTCAATGGAACAATAGTAACAACTCGCGGAGCAGCATATAATGCCTTGGACTTAACTGGTAATAAATTTAATACATTAATGATAACTGGGTATAATTTCCTTCCTAATGTAGGAATGGATTATAATGCATATATGTCTGGTGATTGGTCAAGAGAACATGAAGTTTTAGGATTTATGATGTGGGATACAGTTTTAACTTCTAGTGAATTACAAAAAGCCCATACCGTAATGTCAGGGACTAGTTTAACTGCACCGTGGGCAGGATAATAAAAAAGGAATTAAATAATGGCAATAAATTTTCCGGATAATCCATCAGATGGCGATATCGCTACCATTGGCGGAGTAACATATACATACACTGCAAGTTCAAACTCTTGGAAACCACCGTCACCGGGGGCTAGTGCAAGTACGTTAACTGATTTAAATATTAGTGATGGAACGTCAGGCCAATTATTAACAACTGACGGCAATAATAATTTTTCATTTACATCCATATCATCTGCATCATCTACTGAAATTTTTGCAGATATGGCAGCATTGATTGCAAAAACCGGAATGAGTGCAGGAGACCAAGGATTAGTACTGGACAATAATAAACTGTTTATGTATACCGGGTCTGCATGGTATTTAATCGCAACGATGGTTAATAATTCACCTACTGCAATTACAAATGTCGATGGAGAATATAGTCTATCCCAGGATGGAACACCTACTGTGATTACTGCAGTATCTACCGACCCTGAAGGGTTTGCACTTACATGGAGTTATGCAATAACATCTGGGTCACTTGGATCAACTGCTACAATATCACAAACAGATAATGTTTTTACAATTACTCCAAGTACTAATACAGCAGATGTGGGTGAATTTACGGTAACAATTAGTGCTACTGATGGGGCAAATGGCGCAGTAAATGCAAATACATCCATATCTCTTGCCTTCACTGTTTCTAATAGTAGATATACAACATTACTTGCAACAGCAACAGGAACTTCTGATAATAACAATATAACTGATTCATCTACTAATAACCATAGTATTACAGTAAATGGCGATGCTCATGCTGGTGCATTTAGTCCTTATCGTAGTGGTGGCTATTCGACTTACTTTGACGGCAATAGGGACTACATAATAACCCCAAGCGACACTGACTTTGCTTTTGGCACTGGGGACTTCACAATTGAGCATTGGTTCAATTGCGGAAATCAAATTGATGATTACCCAAGGTCATTTGCTATTGGCCCTACTTATAATACGGGGTCTGTTGGGGGGAATATTGACGATACAGATAACCCCAACAAATACGCATTCTACGCAAGAGATCTTGTTCATCCCGGACGTGTTCTCCTATCGACATCTGACATAAACGACAATGCTTGGCACCACGTTGCAATAACAAGACAGTCAGGTGATTTTTACCTCTACATTGACGGTGTTCTTGAGGACACAAATAGCAGTTACAGTGGGAGTGTAGGTACTGCCGCCCAACTTCTTGCTATAGGTGGCGTGGCAACTGAAATATCAGGCGAAGATTATGTTGGCTACATTTCTGATTTTAGGGTTGTAAAAGGCACCGCAATATATGATGGGAACTTTACACCACCAACTGAACCTTTAGAAGAAGTTACTAATACAAAACTACTTACATGTCATTTACCATATCTAGTTGATGGATCTACTAAC